>OBVY01000594.1_pt1 | contig 34463 bp, 24 predicted proteins | sample 1538051 | NCBI WGS metagenome assembly OBVY01 (sample SAMEA2580017, study PRJEB22360) | human gut metagenome | biome: human gut; feature: human-associated habitat; material: faeces | place: Denmark | collected 2008/2010 | reverse complement strand
TAAAGCCGCCGCCGGGTCGTTCTGAATCATCAAAGCCAGATTTGTCATAGGCGCCAAAGAGATAATGGACACCTGGCCTGGAAAGCGTTTTACCGTCTCCGCCATAAAGCGCCAGGCCTCCCCTGGCTCCTCCTTCTTCGCCGGATCCGGAAGTCCCGTCTGGGACAGGCCGTCGCAGCCGCAGTAGGCGTCGTCAAACTCCATGCGGCGAACAAGGGGCATTTCTGCCCCCTGTACTGCCGGAATCTCCTCTCTGCCGCAAAGCGTCTGGATCTTCAAAATATTCTTAATGCTTCTGGCTGAATCGCAGACTCCGAAGGCAGCCGTCATTCCCAGGATCTCCAGCTCCGGCGAAACCATGGCTAACATCAAGGCAACCGCGTCATCCGCGCTGGGATCAGTGTCAATAATCACCTTTCTGGTTATTCTGTCTGTCATACTGTTTTATTCTCCGTTTGCGCGGTAGTAGTCGTTGAAAATCTGGTTGCAGCCGTCGATAATCGCTGTCTTTGTATCCTCTGCAGAGGCCTGTCCGTTTCCGAACATCAGCATGGCGTCCTTGATCGTTGTGTCCACTGCGTCAGAGTTTGGCACAAACGGAGCCAGAACTGCCTCGTTGGCCTTCATCATCACCTCGCCCGGAACTGCCAGCTGCGGAGTCTCTGCAATGGCGTTCTGATAGCTCTCAAGCTCCGCGCTGTTTTTATTAACCGGAACGTATCCCGCTCCCTCTAACCACATAGCCTGAGCCTCTGGAGATACCATGTACTGCTCGAACTCCCATGCCGCCTTCACTGTCTCGTCGTCGCCGCGGTTTAACAGGAAGAGTCCGGAACCGCTCGGGTAAGCGCCTCCGATATCGTCGGAAGCTGCCAGCGGAATCTGAGCTACGCCCCAGTTAAAGCTGTCTCCAACTAACTCCTTAATGGTAGGAATACGAGAGCTACTCCCGTTCCCTTGCTGCAGCCTTCCGGCATGGCCTCAAAACAGCGGCTGCCGGAACCGGCGCCGCGAATTCTACGCACAGTGGCTGCCGTACCGGACTACGTGAATTCTGTTTTTTTCCTCCTCGAGAAGAGGGCGAAGCATATCGCACCGGCCGGGGCTGTCCGGATCAATAATCATAAGCTTTTGAAGCCTCTGCCCGTTCCATTCGTCCCCTTCCGGATGGATCAGATGTTTGTAAAGACCGCTTTCCTGAGATTTCCGGCGGATATAGTCGTTCTGCCGGTAAACTCCCTCTGTGTTCTCATCTGTCAGGAAGACAGCAAGCCCCATACGGTCCGCCTCCTCCACTGTGCGTCTCACCGCATCTGCCGGAAGAAGCTCTTCCCAGATAAATTTCTCTCCGTCGTGGCCCGCCGCTCCGTTGGACGCTACGACCGGAAGTGTAATGTTAAGAGCCTTTTTGTACTCCTCAAGCATTCCGACCGGTCTTCCGCTGGCCAGTGTAAAGGCGATGTGCTGTTCAGAAAGCAGCTGTGCAAGCTGTCTGATTCCTTCGCCCATGACGCAGTCCGCGCCAACCAGGGTCCCGTCCACGTCGCTGACTACCAGGCGCACCTTTGAACTGATATCTGCCATATCTGCCTCCCATCTGCTGATCCAAACCTCTGCAAAGCTTTTTCTTCTTAAATTATATTGAATTTTCGCCTCTGCGTCTTTCTCTCTTCCGACTTTTTTTATCACTTTTCCGACCTTTTTATCTCTCCGTTTTTACAAATGCAATAAAAAAATGCTATTTATATTTTCATTTCCCGACATAAATAGCACTTTTTCGATATAATTGTATTTTTCAGACTTACACTTCGCGAAACCGCTTTTTATACTGCTTTGGAGTATATCCCGTCTCCTTGCGGAACATCCTGATAAAATGGGAAAAATTGTCGTAGCCCACCTCGGCGGCGATTCCGCTGACCGGCAGATCAGAATGCTTCAGAAGGTGCTCTGCCTGCTTCATCCTCTTTTTAATCGCGTACTCCTTCACCGTCATGCCCGTTTCTTTCTTGAAAATCCGGTTTACATAATCAGGATTCAGATTCAGTTCCCTGGCAATTTCCTTCCGGCTGATTCCAGTCTTCAAGTTTTCCTTGATCATTCCTTTGATCCGGCCTGCCAGCTCCGCCCCGCTGCTGTTTCCGTCCGGGAAGGACAGGCGGGTGATCAGCTCCATGCACATGCGGATCCAGCGGCACATATCGTCAATGGAAAAACAGGCGGTTTTGTAATGCTGGTAAACCTCCTCGTCCTCAAACAGCTGGTGGGCCTTGATCTCCCTGTACTCCATGCAGGCGAAAAACATCTGCAGAATATCCTGCTGCAGAATCCGAAAGCTCATCTCGTCCAGCCGCTTTTTCTTAGCCTGCTCTACCAGAAAACGGCGGATTTTCTCCACCAGTCCGTCGGTCTGCCCGGCAAAAATCAGTTCACCCCAGTCGGAGGGAAGGATAATCCGCTCCTTCAGACGGCGGTCTCCCTCCTCCCGCTCTCCGTCCCTTTGCGTCACATACTGGATGCTGTCCTGGCAGAGCACGTCGTCCTTGCTGAAACGCAGCAGCCGCGAATAAGTTTTTTCCATCTCCTCGCAGAAAATATCTCCGCTGACGTAGCACAGGATCTGGGCGCCGAACATGTCCCGGCACCGCTCCACCAATCCCGGACCGATTTCCCGGAAACGCTCCCCTTCTTTCTCATCTAAAATCACCACCACTCTGGTGTAGATGACAATGACCTGGCTGGTCTGGACGTTTCCCTTCACCACTCCCTTGGCCAGGTTCTGAATGGCAGACTGGCACAGTTCCTCGCCCCAGCGTCTCTGAACCTCTTCCACATTTTTAATAGTAATCAGCACCATGCGGTAGCGGGCGTCGGCGTCCAGGCGGATGTTGCAGCCGCGGGCCTTCCTGCTGATAATCTCCGGATCATTTCTGATTCTTCCCAGGCACACGTCCTTCCAGAACAGCTCCTTGATAGCCATATGATTTTCCATCCAGCAGTCGCCGTACTCCTTTTTCAATTCTTCCTCCTCACGCTTCCGCTGTCTGGCCAGAATCCCCTTTACCGCGCTTCTCAGCTGATTTTCCTCCACCGGCTTCAGCAGAAAATCACCGGCCTCCAGGCGCAGAGCTTCCCTCGTAAGCTCAGGACTGCAGGAAGCGCTGATTACAATGACGCCTCCCCGGTAGTTCTGGCCGCGAAGCTCTCTTAAAATTTCAATCCCCTCATTTCCAGGCATGTCGGCGTCGCAGACAATCAGTCCCGCCGGTTCCTTTTTGAGCTGGGAAACAGCCTGTTCCCGGCTGTAGGCCGACGTAATCGGAAGGATATCCTCTGTCGTTTTGCTGAGAGCAATTTTCAGAGCGCGTATGGTATTTCTGTCGTGGCTGATAAGCATGAGATGCATAAGCGTATTCTCCGTTTCCTGTGGTATATGTTCTGGGCGCGCCAGTATGCGAAGGGTTTCTTACCCCTGCTGTCCTGCCGTTGCTGGTGAATCCAGTATACCAGCATCAGCGGAGCGTTTCAATGAGTTCTGTGGATAAGAAAAATTAATCAGGCCCGGGCAGTCGGCTGCGTTTTCGGCTCGATTCGCGCATCTATGATCCGCCGTTCGCGAAAACTCGCCTTACGGCTCAAACACTTCGCTCGGCGGCGGAAATCAGCGCAAATCTCGCTGCGAAAGCCTCGCCATCACTGCCTGGCCTGACTATTTTTCTATTGAAAAGTATAATCAATTTGCCTCATGCAGTTTTTTTCTTCCCCTCGCGTTTTACCCTCTACCAGATCAAAACCGCCAGAAACAGCAGATTCCACCAGGTAAAAACCGCCAGATAGCGCCCCTTCTTCTCCGGATATTCGGCCGCCACCTGCTTGTAGGAAATCAGGCTGGCCATGGACGCGATGAGGGTTCCCAGGCCGCCCAGATTTGTTCCTATAATCAGCTGCTCCCACTGATCTGTGAAATTGGACAGCAGAAGAGCCGCAGGCACGTTGCTGATCACCTGACTGATTCCGATGGTAGCCACTTTCTCATGGCCTGCAATCATATTGACCACAAATTCCCTGAACGGCGGGAAACGATTCATATTTCCGATAAACACAAAGAAGAACAGAAACGTCAGGAGCAGGGAATAGTCTACTTTTCTAAAGAGGCTTCTGTCTCTATACATAACGGCCGCTATGACAGCCAGGAGAAGGCCTGGAGCCGGCAGAACGCCGCCCACTGTCTGAAGGCAGATAAAAAACAAAAGGAGGTAATAGACCATCCCGGAAGTCTCCGGCTTCTTCGTCTGCTCTGTTATGACGACGCAGGTTTTCTCCTTTCCCACCCCAAAGAAGACGCACAGGCACAGCAGAAGCGCCGCGGCCGCCGTATGGGGCAGCATCAGCCTTAAAAACGCTGAAAGAGTCATTCCGGAAACACTGTACAGATACAAATTCTGCGGATTTCCCATAGGCGTAAACATACTTCCCAGATTGGCGGCAATGGTCATAAGCGTGACGACGCGGCACAGCCGCCCGGTCATTCCGGCCATCTTCAGAATCATAATGCCAAAGGGGACAAAGGTAATAAGAGCCACGTCGTTGGTGATAAACATGCTTCCAAAAAAGCACAGAAAAACCAGCAGAAATACGATGCCCCGCTCTGATTGAATCCTCTCCAGAAGCCGTTCTCCCACATACCGGAACACTCCCAGGCCGCTGAGCCCAGCCACCACTGCCATCAGGCAGAACAGGACGATAATGGTTCCCATATTGGAAGAAAAATAATTCAGATACTCCCGATCCGGCCTTACCAGAAAGCAGGAAAGAAACGCCAGAAGGCCTGAGACAGCCAGAACGGTCTCCTTTTTCAAAAATTCTATGACAGCTTTAAACGATAGGCTCATGATACCTCTTTCTCCTTCTCCAAAAATTTTCTGTACGTCAGATCCATTCCCACTGCTCCCAGAGGCGCTGTAATGAGAATGGAAAGCACAGCCACAGACAGCACCAGCTGGCCGCAGGGCAGCCCCGCCGCCAGAGGAACGGATCCAATAGCCGCCTGAACTGTGGCCTTAGGAAGATAGGCGATGATTCCAAACAAACGCTCTCTTCTGTTCAGCTTTGTGCCTGCCAGGCAGAGGCAGACTCCCACCGCCCGGAATCCCAGGGCAATGGCAATCATCAGCACAGCCGCCGCCCCTGCTCCCATCGTATAGCGGATATCCACAGCTGCGCCCACCAGCACAAACAGCATAACCTCAGCCGCAACCCAAAGCTTTCCGAATTTTTCAGACAGACGCTTTGACACAATCGGAGCGCTTTTTATTTTTATCATACACGCCATACTGACCACGGCCAGAAGGCCGGAGACAGAAACAACATCCTCCAGCCAGGCTTCCACCGACATGAGAAGAAAAGACATTCCCAAAACAACGACCACCTTCATGCTGTTTCTGATATAATGCTTTTTCTCATAGGCCCTCTCAAAAAAACAGCTCAGCCCATAGCCAAAAACGGCTCCCAGAAGGATTCCCAGCACAATGGAAACAGGAATATTCAGAAAATCAGCCGCCCTGACGCTTCCCCCCTGGGCCATGCCCAGAAAGGTGGAAAACAGCACAATCACAAAAATATCGTCGCAGGAAGCCCCCGCCATAATCATTTGGGGGATACTCTTATCCGTACCGTATTTTTCCTCCATCAGCTGAACCATCCGCGGAATGACCACTGCCGGTGAAACGGCTGCCAGCACAGAGCCCAGAAGAGCCGCCTCCACCCGTGAAATTCCCAGAATAAATGGGCCGAAAAGGAGGAAGGCCAAAATCTCGAAGCTGGTCGGCACGAAAGACATCATCACCGCCGGGCGTCCTACCTGCCGCAGATCCGACAGATTCAGGGAAAGCCCCGCCTTCAGAAGGATAATAATAAGCGCCATCTGACGAAGCTGCGGGGAAATCAGCAGAATAGATGAATCCAGCAGATTGAAAACATTCGGCCCCAGAAGAATGCCTGTAAACAGCATTCCGATGATTCGGGGCAGCCCCAGTCTCCCGCAGATGCCGGCCATGGCCAGACCAGCCAGAAAAATAAATGCCAGGGATGTAAGCATGATCGTTTCTCCTTAGTTTTTGTAAAAATGAAGCTCTTTTCATGGCAGAGTAAGTTCCAGACCACACAAAAAAGCTGACAATTTCTGCGATGGTTGTCACAGAAGTCATCAGCTCTATCAGCGGTTTTGGCTTGCCATGGGAGAACTTCATTCCCTAGTTTTATTATAATGGAAGGGGGAGGCTTTGTAAAGCGGAAATGAACGACTCCACCTGTCTCATCCCGTCTTCCAGTCGGTTTGCCTGGCGGATCAGGCTTGTTTCAGCCATCAGACGATGTAGTTCAGAGTTCGGATCTTTTGCCGCTTTAACCGCAGAGGGAAAGCCTGCAAGCGGTCCGAACTGACTGGCCTTGGGATGAACATACCGGCTTTCAGCAGAATAGAACAGCTGATTTAAAACACCCGCTGTTTTTTTCAATTCCTGATCCGGAAGTCTTTTGCCCATCTCCTTTCTTTTTTTTTCATAGTCTGAAATCCTCTCTTTCAAAGCTTCCAGTTCCCTTTCTACCCGATTCAAAGCGTTGTTTTCAGAATAGCTCTCGGAAACTAATTTCAGCCTATCCTCCATATCGCAGAGAAAACCTGTCATATCAGAAGGGATTCCATTTTGAACCATATCGCACAGCATCTCACCATTCATTCTGGCATCGCGCATTAAAATTTCCAAATCCATTTTATCCAGCGTATCTTTATCCGTGTGCCACCAAGGCCCTCCGCTGGGGCAGTCGGACAGGCGGTTCTCAGGCAGAGGCTCATATTTCAGCATAATGGTAACAGGAATATTGGCCCCCCAGAAGGACTGATCCGCTCCTCGTATCATAGGAATATAGGAATCAGGCCGTCTGCCTGTATACTTCTCAATCAAATCCGCTGTATAAGAAAGCCCTTCCATACACGTAGTACGCACCGACACCTGATCTGCGTTCCTGCATCCTGTCAGGTCAAGGTTAATGTGAGCCATACAATCTTCTGAAAGCTCCTGAAAATGCGTATCGCAGTACCAGGCTGAACCAGAAAAACGGCCATCTGAGTGGCCGGACCACCAGGCGATCCGGACTCCCCTTTCCAGCTCTTCCCTGTGCTCCCAGAGAATTCTGGCGTATTCCAGCATAACGGCATCGCTGCATGCGTTGTCTGTAATTCCCTCGTACCAGGAATCATAGTGGCCGGAAACCAGAATAAATTCCTTTCTTTTTCCTGGAATTTGAACTACTGGAAAACGGCTTCTTTTTACGCCTGTATTCATAGACACTGTCAGCTGGGCCAGTTCCCCTTTTTCAGCCGTTTTTTCCTTTAAAACATGGATCAGCTTCTCACCGTCCTGCCTGCGAATACCAGCAGAAGGCAGAAACTGCATCCAGTCCTGATCCTCCAGAGACGGCGTTCCCCAAACTGTTCCAATATTGCTATGGTGGTTGTAATCTCCTTTAGTTTTGCAGATATGAATCACAGCCTTTGCGCCCCAAGCCATTGCTTTCCGTGCAAAATCTCCCTTCCCGTCCCAGGACAGCACAATTTTCTGGTTAAAAGCCTGAAAACGCTGTTCCTTCTCCTGACTGGAAAGCGTTTTTTTCTCGCTGTCCCTGTCATAGAAAAGCTCTCCTGTAAGTTCTTCCGCTTCCCGGCTGTACACGTCTCCAATCAAAGGAATATCCATTCCAAATACTTTTAAAGATGCCTTGACTGGAATGCTGAAATATCCTTCATAGCTGCACATTTCCACAGGAATTCCCATTTCCTCCAGCTTTTCCTCAAAATAATCGGCAGCCTTCTCGCCCCCCTCCTGCCCGCTGTAACGGTGCAGACAGCCAAGCTCCTTTACCGTCTGCTCCATACGTTTTATATCCAGTTCTTTTAACACAAGTTCATCCAGCTCCATATTTCTCCTTTCTTCCCTCAGACGCTAAAACGGTCCATAATTCATCCACTGAGCTGCTGCCATAGCCAGACATGACAGTAAGATCCATACAAGGAAGATACGTCCCATAAATTTCATCCATTTATCGTATCCAATTCCAGCGGCCATCAGGTTTGCCATAAGAGCGGAAGAATGGGGAAGAATATAGTTGCAGAGACCGTCTCCCAGGTTAAACGCCAGTACAGAGGTCTGTCTTGTCATTCCAATCAGATCCGCTACCGGGGTCATAAGCGGCATTACGGCAGCCGCCTGGCCTGAACCGGACGGAATAAAGAAATTAATTGCCATATTAGCCAGAAACATTAAAGGTCCCTGTAAAAATGCAGGACAGGCCATCAGACATCCGGCAATCGCCCGTACAATCGTGTCAATAATTTTTCCATCCTTAAGAATCGTGGAAATAGAAGTTGCAATTCCTATCATAATAGCGGCTACCATCATCTTAGACGCACCTTTTCCAAAGGTCCTGGCAATTTCCGACGGTTTAAGGCCTCCTGCCAGCCCTCCGATTACTGCCAGCCACACAAACTGAACCGCTGTCTCTTTGTTTCCCCATCCAAGGGCTATACCGCCGTACACCTGAAGCGCCGTACTGGCCAGGAAAATCGCTAAAACCAACGCCTGTCTCGTACTTAAGGATTTTACCTGTTCCGGAATCTCCACAAATCCTTTTTTTCTGGCTTCCTCTTCTAAATCCCATACAATACTGCTCTCTGGTCTGGCTTTTACCTTTGCCGCATAGCGCATGATGAAAAAGCCATTTACAAGACAGAATACCGCGCAGAGAAATATTCTGTACCCAATTCCGGAAAATACAGGCAGCTCCGCAAACCCCTGGGCAATCGCCGTTGTGGCGGGAGCCACCGGACCTATGCTCTGGCTTCCTCCTGCGGCCAGTACAATAATGGAAACTCCTACCAGCGCATCATAGCCGCACATCCGGCAGAACAACACCAAAATTGGCACAAAACCAATCATACTTACTGGATTCTGGCGCATTCCATAAATTGCAAAAATAAAGATGGTGACTGCCAGGAGAAGTTTCTGACGCTTTTTAAACTTATGAATCATCCAGTTAATAGCCACATCAAATGTTCCTGTGGCCAGAATTACCTCTATGGATGCTGCGCTGAAAATAGTCATCCAAATCAGGCTTGACGACGACAGCGCGTTTACAATGTACTCTGGAATTTTCAAAAAACTCACTGGATTCTGGGCTACCCAGGTAAACGCCGCCGGATCTACGGCTTCCTTCCCCGTCGCTTCATTCAATACCCGTCCATACTCTCCAGCCGGTACAATGTAGGTCATTCCCGTCACCACTATCAGCAGGATCACGAGAATTACAAATACATGTGGAACTGAAAACCCTTTTTTGTTTTTGCTCATGCAAATACCCCTCCTTTATTTTGATAGCTCTATTTTATCCTCTGTTTTCATATTTCTCAGCCGTCCAGGCTACGATGTAACAAAAGCTACACAGGTAATACACATTGACGCCTCTCCTGCCATTCGACATCTGCTATAATATCCATATAAAACTATTATCAGAATGAATAGGAGGCTTGTCTATGACTATTTCCAGAAAATACTGCACCTGTTTTTCTCCCTACCATTCCGACGGCCTGGACGAACTGATTCTCGCCCATTCCAGAAAGGTTGTCGTTCCCGCCTGCCGATATTATGTCACACCTGGAGATCCTCTGACAGAGCTCAGCTACATTTATTCCGGGGAAAGTATTCACTCCATTGTCAATCTCAACGGACAGGAAAAGGTATCCTACATCCTTAGCCACGGCTGGTTTCTGGCGGAAAATGTGTTTACCAGCTTCCCCGAGGGCAGTACAAAAGAAGCAGAACGGTTTTCCTACTCTCTGACCGAACTGGTGCTGTTAAAAATTAACCGTTCCCAGTTCCAGATTCTATGCCAGGAAGCTCTGTTCCGAGAAGCTTTTATTCACAGTCTCGGATATAAAAAAGCCTATCTCCAGCATGAGATCGAGTGCCTTGCTCTTTCCTCTTGCAGGGACAGGCTAAAAAATTTTTTTGCTGTTATGGCTGATTCTTCCGTATGTCTGGATCTATTCTGGCATCCCCTTACCCGAGACTACACCCACCGAGATATTGCCGCTATTCTAGGGACAAACCGGGTGACTGTCAGCCGGTTGATCAGCGATCTGGCCTCAGAAGGCTTTCTGCGTATTGTCAATAAAAAAGTTCAGATTTCCTCACGGGCTGTCAGCAGCTTCTCTCACGCATCGCATACATAAGCGCAATCATATGTTTTATAGAGGCTCTGTAGTCCTCCAGTTTCATGTTTTCATCTGGGGAATGGTGGTTTCCTCCTGTATTTCCAGGCCCCACTCCCACGATCGGGAGCTGCGGCCAGGCTCTGTGAAAGTATATGGCAGGACCGCCTCCCAGCTGTGTAGGCTCGATTACCAGAGGTTCTTTATAAGCCTGAGATGCAGACCTTCTGAAAAGCTCTATCAATTCCGGATCTGCAAACGTCCGCACAGGAGCGTTGCGTCCCCTGGCCTTCACCTGAATATCATCAAATCCGTGCTTTTTCAGATGACTTCTTAAAAGTTCCTCCACCCGTTCCGGACTTTGATCGGCCACCAAATAAAAAGATACTCTGGCAGAAGCTTCGCAGGGTACAATTCCTCTGACACCGCGGTACATCTGTCCTGCCTCCAGCCCGCAGACTGAAATAGACGGTTCCATGTACAGCTGCTTTTTAAGATCCAGTCCCCTGGTTCCCCGTAAAAGTTCTGAAAGCCCCATCTGTTGCTTTAAAGACTCTTCATCATATGGAAAGGCCTCTAAAATCACCTCATCCGCCCTGGTCACAGGGCGGACGTCGTCATAAAAACCCTCGATTGCAATTTTTTCATCCTCTCCCTTTAAACTGGCCAGCGCCCAGATAAGACGCCAGGAGGCGCTGGGAATAATCGTTCCCATTCTGGCATGAATATCCTTTTTAGATGTTTTCACCGACAAGTCAAAGCTTATACTTCCTCTGACTCCAAATCTGGCCCAGGGACGGCCTTCCTTATCCCTTCTTCCATTTTCCCACAGACACAGATCTGCCCTTGTCAAGTCCTGGAACAATTCTGGTTCTCTGATGCTGAATTTGTTAAGAGAAGGACTGCTTGTCTCCTCCTCCCCATCAAAGGCGAATTTTACATCAACAGGCAGAGCTCCTCTCACATCTAAAATCGATTTCACTGCCTGTATTCTCGAAAGCAGAGGGCCCTTGTTGTCAGAAACACCCCGCCCATACAGAATATTTCCTCTGATTTCCGGCTTAAAAGGCTCTCCTGTCCAGAGAGTTCTGTCTCCCTCCTCCACTACGTCGTAATGATTGTAAAATAAAAGACAGGGATGTGAAGCGTTCCTTCCCTTTGCGTCCTCTATCTTTCCCTTTTTTTCCGCAAAAAACAGAGGCGCACCTCCTTCTGTAATCTTCCTATAGGAAATCTCCGCCTGACTCAGTTTCTCCTCCAGAAACTTGCTTGTCTTTAAAAGCCCTTCTTTATCCCCTTCCGTGCTGCGGAACGAGCAAAACTCTTTTACCTCCTCTATCATTTCATCAAAATTTTGATCCACATATGCAAAAATATCTCCCAGCTCTTCCATGTACGTCTCCTTTCTGAAATTTTTCATCTCTGAGAATAGTTTACAGGATTCACTGTAAACTGACTGCCTTAGGAGTTACATTGTAGTAAAAGTTACAAAAAAGCAGAAAAGAAATTTTCCGGTGACTTCCAAACTGGAACAAGGAAAATTTCTTTTCTGCTCTTTATCTTCTATTAACCTTCTCTTACTCCCACAATAGCTTCTCCGGATTCCGGCACATCATTTCCCGGATCGCCTCCTCTGGGATTCCCTCTTCCATGAGGACGCTTCCGTACTCCTCCAGGCCCTCGTCGCTGTGAGGGCTTTCCGTCTGGCCGAAATCTGTGCTTAAAATGACGCGGTTCGTTCCCACCGCTCTGATCTGGCGGCAGATTTCACTGGCTGAAACCCGGTTGTAGTAGGTGGTGAAATAGCAGTGTTCTATGGATGCGCCCATGGAAACGGCCTCCTTCTGCTGTTCCACTGTGTAGGCGTCCGCCGGGTTGTCCGCATGGGTGACTATCATCCGCTTCACTCCGGCCGCCTTTCCGGCAGCAATCACGGCAAGTCCCTCCTTGGCCGCCATATGGCCCGTTCCCACTGCCAGATCATACTCTGCGCAGAGTTTCAAAATCTCGTATACCTCTTGCTTCAGTCCTCCGTTCTGATCAAACACCGTGAGAAGGCCCTCTGGAAGCTCCTCTGCCTTCTTTCCCGGGTTCCTGAATTTCTGGTATTCCAGGGATTCCAGCGTAGGAAACCACACCATCTTTCCGCCCATCCTGGCCATCTTCTCCACTGCCTGGGGATTCAGGCCACCCACCGAACGGTTCAGGGTAATTCCCCCTGCGATTTTAAGCTCCGGGCAGAGCTCCTGCAGCACAGCCGCTCTTCCGGCAGTATCCATATAGTGATTTTTAATGACAAAGCCAGCCATGCCGGCCGCTCTGGCCCGCTCTGCCAGCTCCATATCGCTGCATTTTCTCTTCACCACATCGGGGGATGTGTGAAAATGAATATCATAAGCTCCCTTTACAAACATCTTTCTCTCCATCCGTTTTCCTCCTTTTATCTGAATGAAATCTTAGCGTCTGCGGCGCCGGGTCAGCACGCCGCACTGCCCTTTACGCACTAACACCGGACTGATAGAAAGATCCGCGCACCAGGGCAGCTTTCCCTCTGTGCGCGGATCGATCAGAAACGTTTAATATGGCAGGAAGACAGGAATCAGAGCTACCACTACCAGCCATGTAATAATTAACATAGGAATTCCAATTTTCACGAAATCCACGAATTTATATCTCGTCCAGCCCACAGTCATCATATTCTGAGGCGCCGCAAACGGCGTTGCGTAGGAAGCGGCTCCTGCCAGCGTTACCACCATGGCCACCGGATAAGGGCTTACGCCGATTGACTCGGCGATGGAAAGTCCGATAGGCAGGAACAGCAGAATCGTTGGAATATTAGACATAAACTGAGTGAGGATTGCCGCCGCAAAGAAAATCACAGTGGTAATCATGAAGGTGCTGGGGTTGTCTCCCAGGATATTTAAAATCATATTTGCCACCGCGTCTCCTGCTCCGCTGTTCTGGATTCCTGCGGAAATGGCAGTCAGAGAACCTACAAGCAGCATACAGTTCCAGTCAATGGCCTTCACCGCATCCTGCACGCTCATGCATTTCGTTCCCACTACCACCAGGGCGCCGACCGTGGCGGCCACATGCATGGGCACTGCGTCAGGGCTTACGGCAATCACAACCAGCACGCAGAGCATGGTCACAGCCGCAATGGCAGCCTTTTTCTTATCCAGCTCCTTTTTCTCCGTCTTGGCAAACTCCGGAATGTATCCTGTATCAGGAAGCAGCTTTGTTCCGGCTAACAGAAAATACAGCGTTCCCAGAATGCACACGCCGATTCCAAAAGGGGTAATGCTGAAAAATCCGAACGGCTCGTAGCCCAGCTCGCTCATAACGCTGGCTGCCGAAGCGTTGGAACCTACTCCGACCAGGGTTACGAAGCCGCCGAACTGCGCTCCGAACAGCAGCGCCAGCAGGGCCTTGGACGGTCCGAAGCCAGCGGCGAGACACATGGCTGTCACAAGAGGCGCCATAGCCGTCATAACGCCGATGTTGCTGCAGATGGCGCTTAACGCGCAGGAGACAACCAGAGTCGCCAGAATAATGTTTCTCTCGCTTTTTCCTGTTATCTTGATCATCTTCTGGCCGATTACGTCGGTGATTCCCGTGTGGAACAGAGAAGAACCGAGAACCATCATGCCCGCTAACAGGACGATGGTCGTGCTGTTGTAGCCCTTGAAAATATCGTCTACAGAGATAATGCCTGTGTAAGCGTAGGCGATGGACGCGCCTATCGCCGTCACAATAATAGGAACCGGCTCCCAGATAAATAAAACAATGGTAACCGCCAGTATTAATAACGCAATTGCCATAGAACTCATAAATTTTTCCCTTCTGTCATAGTATTTTAAGTCATTTTCTTCTTAACATCTGTCTAATCAGGCCAGAAACTCCGGCTGGCCCTGAAAATAGACAATCCTTCCGTCTAATATGGTCATCTCTGGAACGAGAAGCCTGTCTCCGCTCCTTCGATTTCCCTCTGAATCTTTAAAAACCGTCTCCTGCTTTACAGCGCGAAGCGCCGTCAAATCCGCCTCATCTCCTATTTTGATCCTGCCGTCCTCCCGGTTCTTTAATCCGAGACATCTGGCCGGCGCGCCTGTAACGGAATAGAAAATCTGAGAAAGATCCATTCCCATATTCCAAAATTTAGACATAACAAAAGCCAGATCCTTCATATCAGGAACACCCGCAAAGGTTCTGGCGGTCGCGTCGCTGCTTATAATGTCAGGGTACAGGCCCTGCCTCAGCGCCTGTTCTGCAACAGGGAAGCTGAAATTCATTCTTCCATTTCCCACCTCCAGAAGGACGCCCCGTTTTCTGGCCTCGTAAAATTCCGGAACTACCCGGCCCTCTTCATCCAGAATGGTCATCCCCTTGTTGTGGTACAGGTGGCTGTAGATATCGCCTGGCCGGAGGCGTCTCACAATCTCAGAAGTCTTCTCCGGCGGATCCGTCGTGTGGACGCAGACGGGCAGTCCCAGGCGCTCCCCCAGCTCCAGAGCGTGATCCAGAGGGCCGAGGCCCTCCTTATCCACAATTCCTCTGCTGATTCTGACCTTTATCCCCAGAATTTCCTCAGGATACTGCTTCACCAGCCGTTCTATGTCCTCTTCCTTCACTGCCTTCCGGTTCAACGGCTCATTGATTCCGCTTCCCGGCTGTCCCACTGGGGAAAGATTAAGAAAGCTTTTTATTTTGATGGTCCTCGGGAGAATATCATTCCGCTGGAAAGCCTCGTACCCCGCGCTTCCGGCCGTCCCCATATCCACCGCCATGGAGACGCCCGAGGCTAAAAGAAGGTCTGCATTCACGCCGAAGGCGCTTCCCCCGGTAAACAGATGCGTGTGGAAATCTATCATACCGGGAAGCAGATATGCTCCTTTTATGTCAACTATATGCTCCGCTTCCATATCCTGGCCGTTTTCGCCCAGAAAGCAGATCCGTCCGTTTTCAATGCCGGCGCAGACCAGATTTTCTGCGCCGGTCTCAGGATCCAGCGTTTTCGCATTTTTAATCAGTAAATCCATGCCTTTATCCCTCAGCTTTTAGCCGTACAGCGGCCAAATCAATGGAATCATCACAATGCAGGCTGCAAGGAACACCAGAGTCAGCCCGATATTGCTCTTAATGTAATCCGAGAACCGGTAGCCGCCGTAAGCGTAAATGAGATTTCCCGGCGGACAGGCGATCGGCGTCAGAATCGACATGGTGGAAGCAATGCACAGCACCATGAGAAGCGCCGACGGCACCACGCCTATGGTCTCCGCGATGGCGATGATAATCGGCATCAGCAGCGTGATCGTCACCACGTTTGACATAAACTGAGTCATCACGCAGGTGAGAATGAAAATCACAATCGTAATGTAGTACACATTGGTGGATCCGCCGATGAGGCGGATCAGCATGTCCGCCATAATCTGCGCTGCTCCTGTGTTTTTAAGGGCCGTAGCTAACGGCGTCATTCCGCCTAACAGAATGGCTGTCTTGATGCTCACCAGGTTATAAGCCTGCTTCTCTGTAAAAATTCCCAGAAGCACATCTGCCACCGCTCCCATGATGGCCACCATGTAGGACGGAATTCCTGTCTGCTCCTCGAAAATCATTCCCACAAAAACAGCTAAAAGCACAGCCACAGACGCAATCTGCTTCCACCTGGGAACGTCCTTTTTCGCTCCTTGTGCGAAAATCTGATCCTCATCGGAAAACTCCCTCCGATCCGGAAGGAATTTATAGCCGATAAAGTACATGTAAATCAGCATAATAATGGTAAGCGGCACTCCGATTTTAGAAATCTCAAAAAATCCGAAAGGCTGTCCCAGCGCTTTAATCTGATCTCCGATCAGCACATTTACAGCCGCATCTCCCACCAGCGTCAGTCTGCCCCCTGCCATAGAACCTAAAAAAGCGGCCATCATAAGCTTTGACCGCGAAAAATCAGTGGAAGCCGTAATTCCCATAATAATAGGGATAAATACCGCTACAGTGCCGGAGTTGCTGAGACCGGCGGACATGATGCTGGCAAGAATTAAAATTGCCATAATCATCTGCCGCTCGGTCTTCGCATACCGGGTCACCACAGCCGCCGCTTTGTCGCATACTCCTGTCTCAAACAGAGCGCTTCCCACGATTACCACACCAATCAGCATAAGAATCGTGGTGCTGGCAAAGCCGCTGACAGCTTCCTGGGGCGTCACAAGGCCAGTGAGAACCAGAGCGCACATCGTCAGCATAACTGTCATATTTACTGGAATTTTCTCCAGAAGGAACGAAATGACAGCTAAAATCAAGATAATAATAGTAAGTGTCGATGGTTCCATCATTTCCCTTGCTCTTCTCTCAATATGTAATTTTCAGTGTCTTCCTATTTCACCATATCTCTCATCGGCGGCACTACGAACTCCGGTTTTCTGCCGGACAGGAAGTCGTCGATTCCCTGGGCGCAGATTAAGGAAGAACGGGAAGAAGCCTCCTTGGTAGCTCCTCCAATATGCGGCGCTGTCACTACGTTGTCCATGTCTAAAAGCGGATTGTCCTTCTCCATCGGCTCTTTCTTCAGCACGTCGAGGGCTGCTCCTGCGATCTGCTTCTCCTTCAGAGCCTTAATCAGAGCTTCCTCGTCTACTACTGTTCCGCGGGACGTGTTGATTAAGAATGCCGTCGGCTTCATCAGCTGGAATTCCTTGGCTCCTACGCTGTTCACCGTCTCCGGAGTAGCCGGAACGTGGAGAGATACGTAATCTGCCTTCTCAAATACTTCCTCTCTGCTTCCAGCCAGCTCAATGTAATCCGGAAGATCCTTTGCATACGGATCGAAAGCCAGAACCTTCATGTCAAAGCCAAGAGCCGCCTTCTTTGCAACCAGGCCGCCGATATTTCCTACGCCGATCAGGCCCAGAGTCTTTCCGTTTAACTCGTGCTTCTCTACATTGAATTTTGCGAAGCGGTAATCGTCTCTGTAGAGCTTCTGAACCAGCTTGAAATTTCTGGAGCAGTGGAGCATATAGAAAATGGCAAGCTCTGCTACTGACTGGCTGTTTGCCCTTGGAGCGTAGAGAACTACGATTCCCTTCTCTCTGGCAGCTTCCAGATCCACGCCGTCAAATCCTGCTCCGTGGCGGGCGATTACCTTTAAGCTGTCTGCCGCCTCCAGAATCCTTCTCGTAATCTTGGCTGTGCGGACAATCATACCATCGCAGCCCTTGATATCCCTGATAATATCCTCTTCCTCAAATCCAGAACCGTCTACCAGCTCATAGCCCTTGTCCAGAAGGTACTGTCTTCCTGACTCTAAAATTGGCTGTGGAAGTAAAATCTTAAAACTCATATTCCTAATCCTCCTGCTTCTTTCTATTTCATTTTTTATTTTCTGCTCATTTATATAAGCAACTTTCGTGCCAACTTTTCCAAACAATGCTTTTTTTGATGATTTTTTTCATTTTTATCCGTTTTTCAGGCTTTTTCCCCTCCAATCCGCGCATAATATAAAAGAAGCCCGGGGAAGAACCCCCCTGGACTTCTTTCATTCTCTGCTTTTTTGTTTTATTTGAATAATTTATTTCATTTTCACTTCATTCTTTTGTTGTTTTTATTTCATTTTTGAAATATTTCATGCTCCTATATTTCCAGTATCTCTTTACAAATCCGTTGTTTTTTTCTATACTTTGATTAACAATATCGTTCATAAATGAGAGAAATCATTCATCTTTTTTCTATCATTTATGAAATTCAAATCTATTTCAAGGGGGAAATGACCTATGAAATTATCCAGCGCCGCTCCTGGGGGCCAGGCGGCAGATATCGTTATTTTCGCAGCCTCTGAAACCTTCGCCCAGACTGCCAGGGAACTGATTCTGGAACGCCGTTTGGAGAATCACATTACAGTCACAGAAGCCACCGGAGAGAGAACCTTAAAGCTTGCTCTCCAGTTTGCGAGGGAGGGAAGCCGCGTCTTCATCAGCAGAGGGCGGAACACAAAGCTGATCGAGCGGCACGTCTCCGTTCCGGTCATCAACGTGCCGTACCTCTGCGAGGAAATTTACAGTTCCTTTCTGGCGGCCGGGGCGCCTCCTGAGAGGGTGGCCATGGTGGGCTTCGACCGGGCCTACAATATTATGAAAACCTTCCGCCGCATCTCCGGCCTGGACGTGCAGCTCATCGAACCTCAGTCCCCCGGCACTGTCATCAAAGAGCTGAGAGAAGAGCTTCGGCCTGGAACAGAGGCGTTAATCGGAGGCTTTTCTGTCAAGCGGGCTATCTCCGAGATTCAGGATCTGGGCCTGCGCCACATTCCTCTGACTGTGGAGCCGTCCAATATCTCCCTGGCCATTGACAGCGCGTTAAATATCCTGGCCTCCATGGATCGGAAGGACGAATTCCTTACCACCATTTCCACTACCATCAACAGGATTTCCAATGCTGTGATGAATTTCGACGTAAACGGAAAGCTCCTCTTTTCCAACGCCAGGGCGGATCACATGCCCCAGTCTGTCAAAAAATATCTGTTTACCGGAGAAGCGGCCTTTTATCTGGAGCTGGACGGCAGAACGCCTGCCGATTCCCGCACCGCGCCGAAAAAGGAGCAGATTCTCCATGTGGGATACGATACCTATGTGGCCGAATATCTTCCTGTCATCGTCAATAAAAGACTGAAAAGCATTGTAGTGATTGTTTCCAGCGAAAACAGCATTCAGATGGCCGAAAAACGGCTGCGCCTGAGCCAGAGCAAGAGGGGCTACACGGCCAAAAACCACTTCCACGATATGATCGGAAACAGTCCTGTTTTTCAGGAAACCATACAGCTGGCGAAAAAATACGCCCGTTCCCAGAGCTCTGTGCTGATCACAGGGGAAACCGGAACGGGAAAGGAGCTGTTTGCCCAGAGCATCCACAATGCCAGCTCCCGCTGCAGCGAGCCGTTTGTAGCCATCAACTGCGCGGCCCTTCCTCAGTCTCTCCTGGAGAGCGAACTGTTCGGATATGTGAAGGGCGCTTTCACCGGAGCCAGCAAAGAGGGGAAAATGGGTATCTTCGAGATGGCTCACAGAGGAACCGTATTTCTGGACGAGATTGGGGAAATGGATTTAAACGTGCAGGCCAAGCTTCTGCGCGTGCTTCAGGAGCGGGAGGTCTGCCGCCTGGGAGACGATAAAATCATTCCGGTGGATATTAGGATTATCAGCGCCACCAACAAGGATCTGGAAGAGCTGGTGCGCCAGAAGCTGTTCCGGGAGGATCTGCTCTACCGCCTGAACGTGCTGGAGCTGCGCCTGCCTCCTCTGCGGGAGAGAACCGGCGATATTCCCCTGCTGATCAAGGCATACAACGGAAAGCAGAACCATCCTGTCACCTTCCTTCCAGAGGCAGTCCGGCTTTTAGAGGCCCAGCCCTATCCCGGAAATATACGTCAGCTCTTCAATTTGCTGGAGCGGACGATTACGCTGTCCGACGGAGATATGATAGAGGCGTCCCAGCTGGCAAACATTCTCCACCTTCCCTTCTCCAGCGCTTTGCCGGACTGCGGTTCAAAAGAACCGGCCTTCCCGGATCCCGCTTCAGAGGCCTCCTCTTCCGGCTGCAGCGTTTCCTCCCTCGATTCGGCCATGGTTCTCTGCGAAAAAGAACGCATTCTGGAAACGCTTCGCAAAAACAGAGGACGCAGAAAGGAGACGGCAGAGCAGCTTAACATCAGCCCGGCTACTCTCTGGAGAAAAATGAAAAAGTACGACATTTTTTAGCCGGCTTTCAAAAAATCAAGGGCAGAATTCCATTTTCCGGATTCTGCCCCTGATTTTTGTGCATATTGTATACATTTCTACAGTTTTCTTCATGTTTTTACAAATTTAGTCACGTTTTTTCTCACTCTCTCCCTTTTCACTTTTACCTTTTTATAGTATTATATTTTTTATCGGCTTTTTAACACGGCATTTTGCACAAATTTTGGGAGGTATTACGTATGACAACTATTTTTCTAGGCATGGGACTGCTGCTGCTCACGCTGGCCGGCTTTTCTCTGTTCAGCATGAAAGCTCCGAAAGGCTCTGCAGCCATGTCCGGTCTGGCAAATGCAGCTGTGGCTACCTTTCTGGTAGAGGCAGTTCACAGATACATTTCCGGCGATCTGTTAGGCTCTGCGTTTCTCGGCGAGGTAGGCTCTGTATCCGGAAGCCTGGGCGGAGTCGCTTCCGCTATCCTGATTCCTATCAGCATGGGGGCCAATCCCCTGTTCGCGGTTGTAGCGGGCGTTGCAGTGGGAGGCTACAGTATCCTTCCGGGCTTTGTAGTCGGATATCTGATCGGCTTTATTGCTCCTGTGATTGAAAAGCACCTTCCAGCCGGCCTCGACACCATTCTGGGCGCTCTGCTTCTGGCTCCCATCGCCAGAGGCATTGCCTTTCTCACCGATCCGGTTGTCAACGCGGCTATGGGATATATCGGAAATACGATCACCGCTGCCACCGACCAGTCCCCTGTCCTGATGGGATTTCTCTTAGGCGGAATTATTAAGATGATCTGTACGTCGCCGCTAAGCTCCATGGCGCTCACCGCCATGCTGGAACTGACCGGGCTTCCCATGGGAATCGCAGCTATCGCCTGCTTCGGAGGTTCCTTTACCAACGGAATCATCTTCGCCCAGTTAAAGCTGGGAAAACCAAGCAATATCGCGGCCGTTATGCTGGAGCCCTTAACCCAGGCCCACATCATTACGCACCACCCCATTCCCATCTACGGATCGAACTTCTTCGGCGGAGGTCTGGCCGGCATCGCAGCGGCTTTGCTCGGCATCGTAAACAACGCGCCTGGAACCGCGTCCCCTATTCCAGGACTGTTAGCTCCGTTTGCCTTTAACCCGCCGGTCAAGGTGCTCATAGCTCTGGCTCTCGGCGCAGTCGGCGGAACCCTGGCCGGTTTTGCCGGAAGCATTGTGTTTAAGAAGTTTACACAGGACGAGGCGTAAAAGAGGTAAATGAAGATTGGAAAAAAAGCAGATTTCCCTGTTCTGAGGAATGGGAGAGCTGCTTTTTTAATACAAACAGAGGAACACAAGGGCGGAGACAGACTGCATTTTCCGTCTCCACTCCTGTGTTCCTCCTATCAGCTATATACTGCTGCAAAAAGATATCCTCTTCCTCCTCTGCGGCTACTCGTTCTGTACCTCACCAAAAATCTCATCTCTGGCCCCTTTTATGGTCAGGTCATATTTTTTGTGATTTACAATCAGTATTCCAAGGGAGGCCGCGGCTCCTATCATAATCAAAGCGGCAAACATACCGCCAAAATTAGCGATGATTTTTACTCCGTCTACTCCTATGCTGGCTATCATAATGTAGCCTACTGCCATTGGAATCACGCCCCAAACTAATTTCAGCCAGTTGGGAGCGTCTGGATTATCAGGACTGATGCCTCGAGTAGAAATACCTGCCATGGCTATCATATTGGAATTGCAGGCCGTAACCGTCGATAAAAAGATCAATATAATAAACAGCGGAATAATTACCGCGCTGAGCGGCATCGCGCCAAGCATATCGTAGGGCACATTTTCAACTCCCTTCGCATAGGAAGCGCATAAGTCTACCGTTCCTGAAGTCTCCATCCAGAGAGACGTTCCGCTTACCAGCATCATCCAGACTGCGCTGATTGTAGCGCATACTCCCACATACATTCCAAGAATATGTTTTACCTTGCGTCCATAAGCAATACGTCCCATAAACGCTCCGGATGTAGGCGCCCATGCCATCCAGCTGAACCAGTAAAAGGTGGTCCACCACTGCGGCCACTGGCTTCCAGCTGACTGACCTGTAATTAAAATTCTTTCCAAGAAGGTTCCTGCAAAGCCGCCCAACGCTTCTGTAGAAAGATTAAACAAAAACGATGCATTTGAAAATATTAACAGGAAAATCAAAAAAATTGCAAATCCATATACATTAATATTGGAAACCTTCGTCATCGCCTTCTGAATACCGGAAATTGCCGTAGCAATGGATACTGCCCCGACTACAATTCCAACCATCAGCCAAAGCTTGGGATCAGAAGGCAGGCCTGTCAGCTTGGAAATGCCTCCCGAAACATTCATAAAAGCCTGGGCGACTGAGCCTGCCATTCCAGCTCCAATAGAGAACAGAGTGACTGCGTCCACAATCTGCATTACCATAGGACGGTATGCCCTTTTTCCCAGAAGAGGAGCCATCTCGCTGGTAATGGAGAAAGGCTTCTTTCCATTGTAATACATGAATGCAAATACTACCGCAGGCACCGTATACATGGCGTAAGGCACTATCGTCCAATGCAAAAACATAGTCTCCATAGAAAATTTCAGCGCCTCCGGAGTCTTAGGCTCCACCCCGTAAATCTCAGTGGGAGGCGACATATAGTGGGCAATGGGCTCTCCAGGCCCCCAGAAAAGAACACCGGCCGCCATGGTAGTAGTTAACGCAATGGTAAACCATGCGAAATTGGACAGCTCCGGCTTTGCGTCCTCTCCTCCGATCCTGACGTCTCCAAATTTAGAGAATGCCGCTATCACTGCCACCACTGTAATTACAAGAGCCAGTATGCTGGCTGCCCAGCCAAAATGAGCGATAATGGCATTATTAATTGCATTGACAATCCCCAGAAAGCCGTCCTTATTTACGATACTGAGAATCACAAATATACTCAGCAGAATAAACGGTGGAAAAAATGTCATTGGCCGCATGGAAAGCTTTGTCTTTTGTTTCTCTCCCATTTACTGTTCCCTCCATTCCTTAAAAAGCTCTCTGTAATCCTCCGGATGACGATCTGACAGAACGGTATTAAATTCCCTTTCCTGTTTTACCTGTGCAAGGTTGATTTCCTGGAAAAGAACTCCCTCCTCTTCTACGCCAAAGGCGCTCAGCACTTTTCCTGTCGGATCAATCACCTGGCTTTTTCCGGCAAATATCTCATCATCTGACGGACCACAGCGGTTTACCGCCGCTACATACACCAGATTATCCAGAGCACGGCACGATAAATTCAAATCCCACCACTCTTTAAAATAATAGCTGGCTCTCCAGGCTGCCGGGACTAAAATAAGCTGCGCTCCTTTCAAAGCTAAAATTCTGGCAGTCTCCGGGAAACAGACGTCATAGCAGATCACAATTCCTATTTTCCCCAGCTTTGTTTCCCAGACAGGATATTCTGTTCCTCTTTGAAAATAAAGTCTCTCGTCTCCTACCGGATGCGTTTTCGAATAGGTTCCTACTACGTTTCCCTCATCATCAATCATCACCGCTGTATTTTCTGTTTCCCCGTTCTCTGTTAAATACAAAACAGGAGCCACAATATGAATATGAAGCTCTGCTGCCAGACTCCTCATATGACTGACAGACGGCCCATCCAGAGGTTCCGCCATTGCTTTCATATCTAAAATTCTGCTGCCCAGATATCCGCCGTTAAACGACTCTGGAAGGCAGACTAAAGCCGCCCCTTTCTTTGCCGCCTCTCTGATATATTGTTCAGCCTTTTTTCTATTTTGTTCCTGCTCTCCGAATGCGCAGTTCATCTGCACTAAAGCAAGTTTATATTGTTCCACCTGTAATCCCCTCCTTACCTCCAGTTCGACTGTTTTATTATCTTGCGTTTAAAATCTCCGCCTCCCCCTATATCTCCCTAATCATATCAAAACAGCCCCCTGCTGTCAGTTTCTATCTTTTATCGTGACAGCAACGGGGCTTTTTTATCCTATCTTTTCAGTTATTTACAGATTTAGATATGCGCTGCAAAAAACTCATTCATTGCGTCACAAAGTCCAACCAGCTTTGGATCGTTGTCAAACATCCATTCATTGTGTTTTCCCTCAACAAAGTACAGAGCTTTGGGCTCATTAGCCAATCTGTATGCGTCGTCTGCCTCCTCTCTGTCGTGAAGCTCATTGTATTTTCCATGTCCTACAAACACGGCGCAGTCAGGAGCCAGCTTCGGCAGAATATCCTGGACGTTGAAACGGACAAAGGACTCTGCAATTACGCTGGACATCGGTGTTGGAAACGGCTCTTTGTAATCTCCTTCGATAGAATCTTCCAGTCCTCCATTTAAATTTTTCAGCGTCTTTTCTACATAGAAATCACCAGATTCATCAATATTTGGATAGAATTCGTACGGGTGGCGCAGAACCGGATCTCCTGTGCTGACTCTCTTCCATTTATCCTCCTCAAGGGTGCGCAGCATCTTATTATACTTATCATTTCCCATTCCCATTCTCATCCATCTGCGTCCGTCTGTAAAGGAATTCAGCGTTGCTACCGCTTTTACAGTTTTATCTCTGTAAGCTGCTGTCACACATACCGCGCCTCCAACACCCCAGCCGATTAATGCAATATGCTCCGGATCTACTTCTGGCTGATGTTTAAAGAAGGTAACTGCATTATTCACATCGTCTACCTCCATCTCCAGAGTCGTATATTTTTCCATTAAACCGATTCCGCCTGACGGTTTAAAGCCGCGGTAATCAAATCCCATGCAGACATAGCCATATTTTGTCATCTGGCGGGCAAACATAGCCGGATATACCTTGTTAAGGCCTGTCCATCCGGAATTGGCGATGATTCCCGGACGTTTTTCCCCTTCCTTATAATCATCTGGCAGGTAAATAGTTCCAACCATCTTTGTGCCTTCGCTGTAAAATACAACTTCTCTCATCTTCATATCCTTCTCCTCTTTTCTTTGATATTATCCGTTCAAGGTCTCCCTTGTCTTGGCCTCATTATAGTTTACAAAAAAGAATATTTCAACCTTTTTGCATTAAAAACATTATTTTTATTCCTTTTTAACAATCTATATCTTCTTTTTTTGTGCATTTTTCCTCTTTTAAGGTTATTTACATTCGCTTATTACGGTGTTATACTCGCTATATAGTATTATAAAAGAATATTTATTCCTTTTTGTGATGTTTTTTCATTTCATTGACTATTTTTTAGAGAAATGATAAGGTAATATCAGCAGTTTTCTTACTGATAACACATACAAAGAGGTCTAATATGGAAAATAATATTATTGATAAAATCGTCCAGATTAAAGATGTTCTGCCCAAAAAACAGAGGACTCTCTGCAATTATCTGGTCATCAACTATGTAGAGGCCGGAATGATGACTGTGGCGGAGCTGGCTCAGAAGTCAGGCGTAGGCACCACTACTGTGATGCGGCTTATAAAAACTCTGGGATATGAAAATTATTCCGATTTTAAACACGAGCTTCTCAATCTTTCTCTGATGAGAACATCCACCTCCTACCGCGGGGTGAAACAAAGCTTTAAATCTGCCGCTCAAAGCTCTGAATCCAACCTCCTGAACCACCTCTGGATGGAAACAAACCATACGATTGAAAATATCATTACGCCCAAAAATGCCCAGCAGATTGAAAAGGCTGTAGATCTGATGCTGTCTGCATCTGCCGTCTATTTCCTGGGACTGCGCTCTTCCCGGGCGGCAGCATACTATCTGGAGGATACCATAAGCCGTTTCTATCCAAAGACAAGACAGTTGAGCCATGAACCAGATTTTCTGTATGACCGCATTTTGAGAATGCCTGCTGACTCTGCTCTGGTGGTATTTTCCATTTGGCCCTGTACCAAAACCACGATTGAGGCGGCTGATTTGGCCCACCAGAATGGGGTTCCCGTCATTTTAATTACTAATACTCTTCTGAATCCCATCGCCAGATATGCAGAAGTTGTAATTGATACAAATTCTGTTAACAGCGGATGCGGAAATATGGCGATTATGTTCGCCGCAGAAGCCGTTATTGCAGAAATGGGACGAAAAACAGAGCCGTCTTCTACAGAAGCCCTGGAAACTCTGGAGCGCCAGCTGGATCCCCTGGACATTTTTATAAGAGAACGGACTATTTGATCTGTACCTTTCCCTTTCAAAGGATATTTGAAATCGTATTCAGTATCTTTTGGAAGGGAGTTTTTATAATGTACAAAGAACTGGCAAAAGAATTGATTTCAGGTTCCTACGATCTGCACACCCATACGATCCCGTCTGCCTTCCCCCGCGCTTTAGATGATTTAGAGCTGGTTCGGGAAGCGGAAGACGTCCATATGGCCGGAGTGATGATTAAAGCCCACTATGGCTGCACGGCTGCACGCGCCGCTCTCATCAACCGAGTCAGCGGCTGTCACGCCCGCGCTTTTGGAGGGCTGGCGCTCAACTGGCCTACCGGAGGATTAAACCCCTATTCTGTTGAAAATGCTCTGCGCATGGGAGCTTCCGTTATCTGGATGCCCACCAGAGACTCCCGGCATTGTCTGTCTTATGGGGACATGGCCGGAGATTTCTTCTCCCGTCCTGGCATCACAATTCTGGATGAAAACGGACGTTTAAAACCTGTTGTCTATGAAATTATGGAAATTATAAAAAAATACGATTCCTGGCTGGCCACTGGACATTTAAGCCCTGAAGAATCTGTTCTGCTCTGCCGGGAAGGAAGAAACGCTCATGTAAATATGATTTTAACGCATCCTGAATGGGATAGGACAAAAATCCCCGGATCCATCCAGGCGGAACTGGCTGATTTGGGGGTTTTAATTGAAAAAAACTGGCTGAATCTGGCGGAGGGCTCCGTTTCTCCAGAAGAAATGGCTCAAAATATCCGTTTAGCAGGCGTTCATTCTGTCTACCTGGCTACCGACCGCGGGCAGTACGCCGCTGAACATCCCGCTCAGGCTATGCTCCTGTTCATTGAAACACTTTTAAGCCTCGGATTTACGCCAAAAGAAATCCGTCAGATGACAAAAGCAACGCCAGAGAGAATCGTAAAACAATAGTTCTCCCAAAATAGAAGAGGGAACATTTCTGCCATGTATCTTACCAGAGAGGGAGAAGTTTTCCAGCGACTTTCGCTGGAGTGCAGAAAACTTGCTCCCTCTCTGGCATCTATACATCGAAGCGCAGAAACATTCCCTCTTCTATTTTACATACCTATGACTCAACCGAATCTCTGTAGGTTCTGGTCGATTTAATCTCTCCTGTCTTCCACTGGAATTTGCCCAGGAAGCCAAAGGTTATGGACACAATCGGAACAATCCAGTTAAATACGGCAAACGGCAGGAAGGAGAGCACCGGCACGCCCAGCGTAGCTCCTGCGAAGGCGCCGTCCACGTTCCACGGCACAATCAGGGAGGTTACGGTTCCGCCGTCCTCCAGACACCGGGACAGGGTCTGCGGAAGCATATCCTTCTTCTTGAACTCTCCGATAAAGAGGCGTCCGCCCAGGATAATGGACATGTACTGGCTGGCTGTGATGATATTAAAGAGCACACAGCTGACAACCGTGGAGCAGACCAGCGTTCCCACTGATTTGCTGACGAACTTCATTCTCTCCAAACATACCTCCAGGAAGCCCAGATGCTCTAAAATGCCGCCGTATACCATAGCGATAATACCCAGAGAACAGGTGTAGTTCATATTTAACAGTCCGCCTCGTGAGAGAAGGCTGTCAATGCCAGGATTTCCTGTCTCAGATACGAATCCGCCCTCCATGATGCTGAACAGCTCGCCTAAGGAATATCCCTGGACAACCATTGCAATCAGAGCCGCCGTACCGCCGGAGATCAGAAGGATCGGGAAGGCCGGTTTCTTTAAGATGGCCAGAGTGATAACTAAAACCGGAGGAATTAACGTCAGCAGGTTCAGATTGAAATTCGACTCAAGGGCAGTTAAAATGCTCTGAATGGTATCGCTCTCCGCAGTGCCGGAAAACTTGAAGCCCAGCACCAGAAAAACGGCTAACGCGATGATAATACTGGGTGTCGTTGTGAAAAACATGGCCTTAATGTGGTCAAATACGTCGCCCTCAGCAACGGCCGGAGCCAGATTCGTGGTATCGGAAAGAGGGGACATTTTGTCGCCGAAAGCAGCTCCGGAAACGATAGCTCCGGCTGTCATGGCCGGATTTACGCCCAGTCCCATTCCTACGCCCATTAGAGCCACACCGGCTGTTCCGATGGCGGACCAGGAGGAACCGGTTGCCAGTGAGGTCAGCATACAGGCCAGACAGGCGGTAGCTAAGAACATGGACGGGGAAATAATTTTCAGTCCCCAGTAGATAATCATAGGCACCGTTCCGCTGGCAATCCACGCTCCCATCAGAGCTCCGATGCTGTAGAGAATCATGGCCGTCGGAATCATCAGCTCGCCGCCGCGTATAATGGCCTTCTCAATTTTGCTCCACGGACATTTCTCAATTTTCAGCACAAGCAGCGTTACTCCCAGAGACGCCATCATGGCGACGTGCATCTTCTGGTCAAAGAAGAAAATGGACACTGCCATGAAGACGATCAGAGACACGACGCAGATCACGGCTGCACCGAAGGACGGTCTGAATTCCGCTCCGGAAGCGCCTGCATCGTTCACGTCCCCCTTAGGTTTTGGGTTAGGCTCGTTTTTCTTACTCATAAACATCCTCCTTAATAAATAGCTTTTATCTTTTTATGATTTCCGGTAGACTGTCCGTCCTCCCAGAATCGTTTCCTCTACAAAAATATCCCGAAGCTTTTTCGGATCACACTGGGTAGGATCCTGGGACAAGATCACGAAATCCGCCAGCTTTCCCGGCTCCAGGGATCCCTTCACGTTCTCCTCAAAGGAAGCGAAGGCTCCGTTTATGGTAAAGCCCCGCAGCATCTGATCTACGGTCAGCTTTTCCTCAGGCATCCAGCCCCCTTCCGGATATCCGTGGTAATCGCAGCGGTTGACTCCCACGAACAGGCTGTCAAAGGGGTTCAGGGAATCTACCGGGCAGTCGGAGCTCATGGTATACGCCACTCCCATATCGCACAGCGTTCTGTAATTATAAGTAGACGGCAGACGTTCTGCTCCCACCCGGCTCTCTGTAATGTGCAGATCGCTGTTTAAGCACACTGGCTCCATGTAGGCGATAATATTCTGATCCTTAAACCGCCTGATGAGATCCGGCTGGGTAATCTGCAGATGAAGAATGCCGAAGCGGGCGTCGCGGTCCGGCCTTTCCTTCTGGGCCTTTAAGAAAGCGTCCATGCACATCTCCATGGCGCCGTCTCCAATGGCGTGGCACACAACTCCCATCTTCGCCTGGTGGGCCGTCACAACCAGCTCGTCAAGCTCTTCCTGGGTAAATACGGCGATTCCTCTGGTATCCGGCGCGTCCGCATAGGGCGCTCTGAGGTAGGCGCTCCGGCCGCCTAAAGATCCGTCTGTCAGAAGCTTTAACGGGCCCGCCTGCACCATAGGCGTATCATGGCGCTTTGCAATTTCCTCCCTGATAAACTCCTTCAGCCTGTCAATCTGAGGCAGAAGACACTGCTCGCGGATTCTGACGTTCAGCCGCCCCTCCTGCTCCAGCTCCCGGTAAGCCCTCATCACCTTTCTCCAGTCCTTATCAGAAAAGGTCTCGAAATCGTCGGAGTGCATGGTGGTAAGCCCCAGGGAAGAGGCGATGGAAATGGCGTTTACCAGCATTTCCTTAATCTCTTCCACCGACTTTTCCGGTATAATGCTGTAGACCAGGTAGCGGGCTGTCTCCTTCAAAAGTCCGGTCAGGTTTCCATTCTCGTCCCGCTCAATTTCGCCGCCTTCCGGATTTTCGCTGTCCTTCGTAATTCCCGCCAGGGATAAAGCCATGGAGTTGGCCACCACCATGTGCTCGCAGACTCTCGTAAACACAATCGGATGTTCCGTGCTGACAGCGTCCAGATCCGCAATCGTGGGATTTCTCTTCTCCTCGAAAAAGGTCTGGTTCCAGCCTCTTCCAAGCACCCAGGTTCCCGGCGGAATCTGTTTTTCCCGTATGTACTCCCGGCTGGCCTCTGCCAGCTCTTTTAACGATTTCATCGGCGCGCAGTCGATCTTTGTAAGGCTGTAGGCATAGTTGAGCAGGTGGACATGGCTTTCAACAAAGCCGGGCATCACGGTTTTTCCGCCCAGATCGGCGATCTCAGCCTCTGGAAACGCCCGTCTCAGCTCCTCCTCTTCGCCCACCTGAACGATGCGGTCCCCCTCCACTGCCATCGCTCCCGCCCGGCTGCCCTCTGCATCCATGGTGAGAATGACGCCGTTTTGATAGAGTTTCATGTATTATCCTCCATTCTGCAAAATATAGTTTTATAACCCGATGTCTATGAATAAAGCAACTTTTATGCCACACCTGAGAAGGCCTGTATTACTGCCAAATCAGGAAACGATTTCCATTTTTTTCTAACAATATATTAGATTTTCTATTATTATTCTTCGGAATACAGAAAATTTTCGCTTAAATTTTTGCACAATCCTGTAGAAAGCAAAAACATTTTCGGCATCATGGCTTTTATGCTACACTGAACCCAAAGAAATGTCAGGAGAAGGGAAAACTATGATTACAAATGCTCTAGTCCAGGCCAGACAGCTGTACGAGGACACAGACGGGGTGCTAGTCTGCGACAAATACGGCTATGTAGAATATCTGAAATGGTTTCACGAGGGTTTTTTATCGGACGAAGCCATCGGCATGCACGTGACGGAGGTGTACCCGGAGCTGGACAACCAGACCAGCTCTATTATGCGGGTGATTGAAAGCGGGGTTCCCCGCTTTGACGAACGGCAGGTGATCCACAACTGCAAGGGGGAGCTGTTGGACATCGTATCGTCCACCATTCCGCTCTTAGCCGGAAGCGAGGTCGTGGGGGCTATGACCTCCACCATTTTTTATGACAAATACAGGGCCGGGAAGGGGCTTCCCAAGCGGCGTCAGGGAGAGCTGTATACTCTGGACGACATTATTTCCCAGGACCCCATTATGATCGCCCTGAAGGAGCGGTGCGCCCTGATCGCCAACAATGATTCTCCCGTGCTTCTCTACGGGGAGACGGGAACGGGAAAGGAGCTGTTCGCCCAGTCTCTGCACACCTGCTCCCACCGGGCCAAAAAGCCTTTTATCTCCCAGAACTGCGCGGCGATCCCGGAATCGCTTCTGGAAGGTATCTTCTTCGGCGTGGAAAAAGGCAGCTTCACAGGAGCGGAAAACAGAAAAGGGCTGTTTGAACTGGCAGACGGCGGAACTCTGTTTCTCGATGAGATCAATTCCATGGATATTTCCATGCAGGCCAAGCTTCTGAAGGCCATAGAGGAACAGCAGGTCCGGAGAATCGGAAGCGCGAAAAGCACCCATTTCCACACCAGAATTATCTGCGCTATGAACAAAAGCCCCGCCGAGGTGCTGCGGGCCGGGCTGATGCGCACGGATCTGTTCTACCGAATCTGCGTGGTGAGAATCGACATTCCGCCTCTGCGGGACAGAAAGCCGGACGTGATGATACTCACCGACTATTTTATCAATCATTTCAACCGGACTATGGGAAAATCCATCCGGGGCGTCAGCGCGCTGGTGAAGATGACCTTTCAAAACTATAGCTGGAAGGGAAACGTACGGGAGCTGAAAAATACCCTGGAGTACGCCTTCAATCTCTGCCAGGGCAATATCATCAACATGGGCGATCTGCCCGATATTCTGCAGGAAGATCTGGAACCTCAGATCTTTCCTCAGGAAAATTCCGGCTGTTTCCCAGGGCCGTCCCTGCCGGCAGCTCCAGCGCCAGACGGAAGGGTCAGGAAAGGGAAAAACGACATGGAAGAAGCCAGGGCCGGAGAGGGGAACGCCGGACGTCTGGCCGCACGTACAAAAAAGCTCTCCGAAAACAGGGAAGAGAGGACTGGAGAGAGGGAATGCCTTTCCGGTTATTTCTATGATGAACATTTGTCCCTCACCGAAAACACGGCCGCCTACGAAAAAGAAGCCATCCGCCGGGCCCTCGAAAGAACTGACAGCATCACGGAAGCCGCCCGGCTGCTCCAGATTTCCCGGCAGACGCTTTCCTATAAAATCGAAAAATACCGCCTGAATTAATGCAAAATTTTTTGCGTTTTTTATGGCATAAAATTTGCTCTATTACACTGGTATCTATTATTACCTGTATCTGTTAAACACCGGCATACGGAAAGACGCGGACCTGTACGCCGGCACTTCAGGAAGGAGGAATTTTTATGCCGCAGACAACCTTGATTCTTAAAAACGCCTGCATTTACACCATGGACGGCCGTGTAGAGGAAGCCGTCGCCATCTCCGGCGATAAAATCGCAAAGATCGGCTCCAATCAGGAGATGGAAGCATGGCAGGGAGAGCATACCCAGGTTATCGATCTGGGGGGACGCACCGTCGTTCCAGGCTTTAACGACACCCATACCCATCTGGTGGGTTATGGCAATTCCCTGAGATATGTAAATCTGGAAAACTGCCGTTCCTGCGAGGAAATGTGCAGGCGGATCAAACACTTTATTGAAGAAAAACAGATCCCGGCGGGAGAATGGGTATTCGGCCGGGGATGGAACCAGAACCTGTTTTCAGACGGCGCGTTTCCAACCAAAGAGGATTTGGACAACGTATCCAGCCAGCATCTGATCCTGATTATCCGCACCTGCGGCCATGTGGGAATCGCCAATACCATGGCTCTGGCTGACGCAAAGGTGACAAGGGAAACGTATCTTCCCGGCGGACAGTTTGACAAAGGAGCGGACGGAGAGCCAAATGGCGTGATCCGGGAGGCAGCTCTGGAATGGTTCAAAAAACAGAGAAATCCGGAATCTGCCAGAAAGGAGCTGAAGGAAGCCATTGTCCGTGGCGGAGAGGAAATGCTCCGCTGGGGAGTGACAACGGTGCATACGGAAGATACCTATGATTTAGGCTATCCCGGCAATTTCATGGACATTTATCACGCTTACCAGGAGCTGGCCGCCGAGAAAAAGCTTCCCGTTCGCATTTACCAGAAAATCTCACTTCCTACAGGAAAGGAGATCGATGAATTCCTGGAAGGATGTTCTCTGCGCACTGGAATGGGGCATGATTTCTATCACATCGGCCCCATGAAGCAGTGGGCGGACGGAACCATGGGCGCCCGCACCGCCGGAATGAAGGATCCGTATTCTGACGCGCCCGGCAATACCGGAATCTATTATTATACGGATCAGGAGCTGTATGACAACATCAGAAAAGCTCACTGCGACGGTATGCAGGTCTGCATTCACACCATCGGCGACGGAGCCTTAGAGCAGGTATTAAACGCCTATGAGCGCGTTCTGCATGATTTCCCCAGGGAAAACCACCGTCACCGCCTGGTCCACGGACAGGTAGGAAATCTGGCGCTCTATAAGAAAATTGCAGAATTAGGACTGAATATCAATATCCAGCCCGCTTCCACTTCAACCGATATTCCCATTATGGAAGCACGCCTGGGCAGCCGGGCGAAATACTGCCATGCATGGCGCACGCTGACCGATCTGGGGGTAAATTTAAACGCCAGCTCCGATATCCCGGTAGAAACGCCTAACGTATTCTGTGGAATTTACGCCATTGTCACCAGAAAATGCCTGGAACACCCGGAACTGGCCCCCTGGAACCCCCACGAGAAGGTAACGGTCATGGAGGCGCTTCGTTTCTACACGATCAACGGCGCTTACGCCGCTTTTGAAGAAAATATCAAAGGTTCCATTACAGAGGGAAAACTAGCCGATCTGGTTATTTTAGACCGCGATCCCTGCGCCGTCGATCCGGAGGAGCTGAAGGAGGTGCAGGTAGACGCCACGATTCTGGGCGGCAGGCTTGTGTATCAGAGGGAAGAACTGCGCTAGGAAACACGTTTAAAAGCACCGAAAACAGATGCGCCAGGAAAAATTTTCTTGTTCCACTTTAAAGGCACCGAAAATTTTTCCTGGCGTATAGGGGGGAGCTGGTATGAAAGAAATTTAATGCTGTCTGCACCAGATATGTAAGACTCAGCAGTAACTATTAACCGCAATGTGACACTGCTTAGGCCCAAAATGCAGGCTGGGCGATAATGGCGGGGCTTTCGCAGGGAGACCCGTACTGATTTCTGCCACCGGGCGAAATGTTTGAGCCGTAAGGCGAGTTTTCGCGAATGGCAGATCATGGATGCACGAATCGAGCAGAAAACGTAGCTAGCTGCAAGGCCTGCCGTTTTGGCCTACTGTGCAAATAATTTAAGAAAACCGTATTCATTCCTGCGTTTGGTGTAGAAATCAGGCCGGTTTTCGTTGTAGTTTCCTCTTTGGCATGGTATAATAAAATGACAAAAGCATACATTTCACCACTTCGAACCTGGTTCCAGGTTCCTATTTCTCTGATTCCTATCTTTCAGAACATCAGAAAA
>OBVY01000569.1_pt1 | contig 35775 bp, 35 predicted proteins | sample 1538051 | NCBI WGS metagenome assembly OBVY01 (sample SAMEA2580017, study PRJEB22360) | human gut metagenome | biome: human gut; feature: human-associated habitat; material: faeces | place: Denmark | collected 2008/2010 | reverse complement strand
TCGCTGCACCCTGCTCCCTGCATCGGTGTTCCTCAGCTTTCCGTGTCCGGTTTACCTGCTCTTTCGAGTTCCTTAACGCCGCCTTTCCTCGTGCGACAGCTTTATTATTATATCACATCGTTTCCCGTTTGTCAAGCAGAGAATCTTCCATATTTTTAATCTTTTTTTGTAGAAATTGTATATTTTCCGCTTTTCTCCTCCGAATATCAAAAAATCGCCCCGATTTTCACCGGAGCGACTGCATTTTATCTGTTTAGTTGTTATCTTTCAAATTTCCATCCTGATAAAAATCAGGAGCGTTGTTATAGTCCTCATTATAAATGCGGAAAATGAATGCGTTCTGCGTTTTGTCGGTGTTTGCTCCATAATAGATAATCAGATTGCCGTTGAATGTATCACAATTCGGAATCAAATAACCATGCTCGCTTTTCTGTTCTCCGCTGCCATTGTCGTACTGTTCAAAGAGTGCATCTGCCAGTGCAGCTGCGGTATCGGCATCTTCTTCCGAAACACCGATCATATACCTTGCCGCATAGAGTTCTCCTGTATCACCATTCACCGAAATATCCACATAAGCGGAATAAGGCTGTTTTGTATCTGGATCTGTTCCCATTTCTGCCGGTGTTCCAGAATAGTCAAACGATGTTACCCCATCTGCATAGAAATGCAGAATGTGATCCATGGTCTGTGCTTCCGGATTTCCGGAAAACTTTGCACTCTGTTCTTTTGAACCATATCCCAAATCTGCCAGTTCTGTCAAGGACATTCCGCACTGCAGCTTTGTAAAATTCCCAGTATCTGTTCCCATATTAGAAGTCGTGCTGCCCCAACCATCTTCGGAATCCGCTCTTGTTGTTGTTTCTACCGTTTCTTCTGTTTCCGCCTGTGTTTCTATGAATGTTACAGTAGCTGTTTTCGACTTCTCTGTATCACTATTGCCGCATCCCACCAAACTACCAGCAAGCATAAAGACTGCTATTGTGATTCCAATCACTTTCCTCATATTTAATTCTCCCTCTTATTTTCCCATGTTTTCATAAAAATCACCAATCGCACGAATTTTAATCATACTCAAAAATCCGATAATTGGTGTCGCAATCATTACAATGACACCAATAATAAACTGCAATCCGATGTTATCCATGAGATAAAAAGCAAAACCGCCGTTATTTCTGATAGCAGCTGCCAAACCAAATCCAAGCAATTCTCCAAACAACAGAATGATCGCAAAGATAACCCATGCAATGACTTTCAATCTTGCACCTTTTTTGACATTTTCACTATTCTGGTTGTTCCAGCTTCTTGTCTGTCCATTATTTTTATTGTTCTGCATGTTACATTCCTCCATCGTTTTCATTATAATTTTTTACTTTACCGCTTTTGATTGCGGATGTCATAGACATTTTCGCAAAGTTCCCCGAATGCGTATATCATAATGGCATTCAGCCATCCAATTAACGGTGAAATGAGAATTGCAGCAATTCCGATTATAATAAATATATATCCTTCATAAGAATCTGCCCCAATTATAAAACAGGTAACCCCCAAAGCAACACCAATAAGAATATCAATGACAAAGAAAACCAGTGCCAATATTTTCAGCTTTGCCCCTGCATTCCGAAAAAGTCCGTTGCTTTTCGTTCGCACCATATTGCCCATATTTCCATCATTCGACTGAAAATTCAATTGCATGTTATTGCTCTGCTGCGGCAACAAATTTCCGCACTTCACACAATGTTTGGCAGTATCCGAATTGACGCTCCCACATTTTTCACACGTTTTCATTGATATTTCCTCCTAATCCCATTTCTGCTAAGAATTGACCTCTTTTTACCATAGTATACATGAATTATTTTATGTAATTGTTACAAATCGATAGACAAACAGAAAATTATAGAAATTTAACAGAGATTCCCACATTAAAAAACAGCCCCGGAATCACTCCGAGGCTGTTTTTTAGCTGATACATACTGGTTTCAAGTAAAATTCTTTACCATCCAATTGATATACAAATCATTATAATTGACATTGCAAGCATCTGCAATAAATAATCTTTTATAATCTGTTTACATTGATTGGATTCCTGCATGTCTTCTCCCTTTAATGCAAAATAAAATACGATTGGAACAATGAACGTCAAATAAGAACCAATGCCAATCCATGGATTTTTTAACACAAGAATATCTCCAACCAGCTTTCCAAGTACAACACAAAAAAACGAAACACCAATAAATACAGGAATATTATTGACACCCATTTCAATAAAGCTAAATGTTCTTCCTATTATATCTCCACTTATCTTCTGAACATAATATTGCATACCATAAAACATCGCTGAACTTACATTAAATGACATCAAAATTGTAAATACCCATCTCAAACCTTTTTTTAATCCAACCGGCTGTGCTGCATTTCTTTTTTCTAAAGTAGAAGAAGCAGATACACTGATAGACACAAGAGCAATCAGAAAAGTAACAACTGCACAAATAATGGGGATGTACTCATAGGCAGAAACACCAAGAACACATAACCCAGCCAATACCAAAAGCCATATTGGTATTTCCCATACTACTATAATCAAAACTGGCATATATTTCGCCCTCCCTTTTTCCAAAGTATACACAAAAAAAGTGAAACACAATGTGGTAAATTATGAATAAAAAGAAAAAAATAGAAATTTAACAGAGATTCCCACATACAAAAACAGCCTCGGAATCACTCCGAGGCTGTTTTTTATCGGTAATTCTATTTCTATGACTATCCGCTTACTTCATCAGCTTTACCATAACAGCTTTCTGTGCGTGCAGACGGTTTTCTGCTTCTTCAAAGATTTCATCAGCGTGAGCTTCAAATACCTTTTCGGTGATTTCTTCTTCCCGATGTGCCGGCAGGCAGTGCAGTACCATTGCATCTGCATGAGCCTGTGCCATTACATCATCGTTAATCTGATAGCCGTTGAAGGCAACCTTCCGCTTTTCTGCTTCGCCTTCCTGTCCCATAGATGCCCAAACGTCTGTAATTACAACGTCTGCATCCTTTGCAGCTTCCAGCGGCTGGTCTGTCAGTGTGAACTTGTCGCCATATGCCTTTGCAAATTCCAGAACCTGCGGGTCTGGGTGATAGCCTTCTGGGCAAGCAATCGAAACTTCCATGCCCACTTTCAAACCGCCAACGATCAAAGAATTTGCCATGTTGTTACCGTCCCCAATAAAGCACATCTTCAAACCGTCAAATGTGCTCTTGCGTTCCCGAATGGTCATCAGGTCTGCGAGTACCTGACAAGGGTGGCTGAAATCGGTCAGTCCGTTGATAACCGGAATGCTGCCGTATTCTGCTAAATCTTCAACTTCCTTCTGTTCAAATGTCCGAATCATGATGCCGTTCAGATACCGGGACAATACTCTTGCGGTATCCTGTACTGGTTCGCCCCGTCCAATCTGCAAATCGCTTGCAGACAGGAACAGTGCATGACCGCCCAGCTGATACATACCCGTTTCAAAGGAAACCCGTGTCCGAGTCGATGCCTTCTGGAAAATCAAGCCGATGGACTTGCCTTTCAGATACGGATGCGGAATGCTGTGCTTCAGTTCATACTTCAGCTGGTCAGCCAAATCCAGAATTTCCAGAATTTCTTCTCCGCTCAGGTCGAGCATCTTCAATAAATGTTTCATAACTTCATACGCTCCTTTTTTGATATTAAAAACTTACTTACTCAATACGTCTGCTAAGATGGCAACGCCACGATCCAATTCATCCTTGGAAATCGTCAGCGGCGGCAGCAACCGTACCCGGTCTTTTGCCGTCAGCAGCAACAGACCCTGTTCCAATGCAGCATTCACGACATCAATCGCCTTTTTCTCTGCATCCAGCTGAATGCCAACCATCAAGCCTAAGCCTGTAACTGCCTGTACATGCGGCAGCTTTGCCAGCTTTTCCCGCAGGTAAGCAGCCTTTTCCTGTACGCTTGTAAGGAAACCATCTGCGGTCAGTGTCTGCAAAACAGCCAGTCCACCTGCACAGCAAACCGGATTTCCGCCAAATGTAGAACCATGAGCGGACTTTCCCAGAACACCAGAACACTTTTCATTTGCCAGACAAGCCCCCATCGGCAGACCGCCAGCAATGCCCTTTGCCAGCGTAACGACATCAGCATGATGTCCGAACTGTTCGCCTGCCAGCAATGTGCCGGTTCTGCCCATGCCCGTCTGTACTTCATCGGTCATCACCAGAATATCCCGCTTTGCACAACGGTCATAAATAGCATCGACAAAATCCTGTTCCAGTGCCATTACGCCACCTTCGCCCTGCACATATTCAATCAGAATTGCACAGACGGTATCGTCCAGCTTTGCATCCAAATCCGCAATATCATTTGCAACGACATAGTCAAAGCCTTCCAAGAACGGGAAGAAATAGTTGTGGAACACGTCCTGTCCGGTTGCGGAAAGGGTTGCCATCGTTCTGCCGTGGAACGAATTCACCAGTGTCAGAATCTTATGCCGACCCTTTCCGTATTTATCAAAGCTATACTTTCTTGCCAGCTTGATGGCACATTCATTCGCTTCTGCACCGCTGTTGCAGAAAAACAAGTCGTGATATCCAGTTGCCTTGCAGAGTGCCTCTGCAAAATCTGCCTGTGCTTTTGTATAATACAGGTTGGAAGTGTGCTGCAAGGTCTGTGCCTGCTTGCAAACGGCATTGACCCATGCTTCATTGCAGTAGCCCAAAGAATTCGTTCCGATGCCGCTGCCGAAGTCGATATACTGCTTTCCGGTTTCATCCTGACAGGATTCCTGCTTGCCCTGTTCCAATACAACTGGAAACCGGCCATATGTTCCCATAATATATTGATTTTGCTTTTCCTGTGTTGTCATGTCAAATTCCTCCTTTTTCTCCTGTTTCTATTTCCATCCACTGCAACGGCACGCAGACATTTTGTTTTGCTTTCCGATTTGAAAGAGAAACAAATACTGTTTTTCCGTCATCTCGCAGTGCTTGTATTTCCTGATAATCCGACACTGTCACCGAATAGGACACTGTTACCGTCTGCCCCGGCGGAATACAAAGGTCGATATCATAATTATTCACACCAGCAGCGTTGATTTCCTCATAGAGCGAAATCGGCTGCAAAGAAAGATGCACCTTGCTGTTATCCGGCTGCTCGCTCTCCATCACATAAAGCTGCGGCAGGTATTTTTCCAGCGTATCGCCAACATTGTGCAGCGTCACCGTCAAATCATACAAAGAATCCGATTCTCCGGCATTTCCTGCAAAGAGTATTGCCTGTTCAATCTGAAGAGAACCGCTGCCCTCGAACGAGGATTTTTCTGCTGCCAGTCGCTCTGTCCAATCACAGACCCGAGATTCCAACAGAATCAACACACATAAAGCCACCCAGAGCCATGCAAGCGGATGTTTTTTTACGCTGGGCATGTGTTTTTGAACACAGGCATGTTTTTTCACTCGCATCCTCATACATCCATGCCCTCCATATCGCTTGAATCGGTCACCGTCAGCGGTATTTCATAAACCGTCTGCACTGAAACGGCGTTCTGTGCATACCGATGGGAATCTTCGCTTTCTGTTCCAGCGAAAATACAAAGATTCAACTGTTCCAAATCTGTTTCTTCCGGCAACAGAAATAGTAAAATTCCCGTTCCGTTATGTAGTTCCCAATCCACACCCATATCCGACAAGTCGCTCCAGATTGCATCACTGCCTGTAACATCGCTCAACGACAACGGCGTAATATACTGGTTTGTCTGTTCGAATTTTAACGCTGCCCATGCAACATCATCGATTCGCTGTATGCTGCTGTCCGAACTTTTTCCGCTGCTCGTATAGGAAACTGCCAGATATTCGCCGGATTTTGGTGCACTAATCAGCGTTTGTGGAAACAAATATGCCTGCTGAATGGTAAGCTGATAAGGTTCAATGGAAATGGTCTGCTGCATTTCTATCGTTTCCACTGGATAGGAAACTGGTTCAGAAGTCTGCTTCTGTCGCAGGTAAATCAGATTTTTTCCAATCCGATACCCGAAACTGCTCACCGTCAGCAGCAATCCAACCGTGAAAAGTACCGACAATTTTTTCAGCTTGCGTGATGGCTTTTTCGCAGGGGGCGGCGGTGATGCCGTTTCCTGCTGATGAACCGCCTGCTCTGTACTATCCAGAATGACTTGTCCGCAAAACGGACAAATCCAACCGTGCTGTTCATAATCAAATTTCTTTCCGCAAGAAGGGCAGTGTTGTTTCATGTTGTCCTCGTTTCTTTGTTGCTATGTGTAGATGTTGGGGTTGGGGTTGATGATGGGTGCTCTTGGGGAAACCGACTGAATCCGGTTCGGCAAATACGCTTCGCTGTTTGCCTTTGGAATCGCAATTGCCCCTGAAACCTTGTTTTGCATTGCAGCCTTTTCAATTCAAAGGCAATTGCGATTCTTTCAATTCGCTCTTAGATTTTTGTTTGATTTCGTTGTTCCGTTCTGCTATTTGCTTCGCAAATGTGGGCTACTCGCCCACACCTCGGCAGCATTTTTGAAAAACTGCTGCACCGAAAAACTTTTCGGTTCATGCTTCGCATATGCGATATTTAGCGGAACTGTGTACCGATGCCCTCGCTGGAAAGCGTTTCAATCAAGATGGAATGCGGAACTCTGCCGTCAATGATAGCAGTTTTCTTAACCCCTCTCCGAACGGCTTCTACGCAGCAATCAATCTTCGGAATCATACCGCCGGAGATAATGCCCTTCCGCTTCAGGAACGGTACTTCACTGACATTCACGTTCGGAATCAAGGTAGACGGGTCATCCTTATTCCGCAGCAATCCAGCAATATCCGTCATCAGAATCAGATTTTCTGCACGCAGCTGTGCTGCAATCCGAGCAGCTGCGGTATCTGCATTGACATTATAAGTCTGTCCCAGTTCGTCAGAAGCAACGGTTGCAATAACCGGAATATAGCCATTAGAAAGTGCATCCAGAATCGGCTGTTCATTGACACTGGTAATATCACCAACATAACCCAAATCTTCGCCGTTTGCACCAAACTTGCGTTCTGCACGCAGCATATCGCCGTCAATCCCGCAAAGTCCCAATGCCTTGCCGTGATTCCGGCTCAGCAGTGTCACCAATTCCTTGTTGACCTTACCAGCCAGTACCATCTTTACCACATCGACAGTATCCTTGTCTGTATACCGCAGACCGCCGATGAACTTATTTTCAATGTGCAGACGGTTCAGCATATCGGAAATTTCAGGGCCGCCACCATGTACCAACACCACTTTTACGCCCACGAGGGACAGCAAAACAATGTCGCTCATGACTGCCTGCTTCAGTTTTTCGTTGGTCATTGCATTTCCGCCATACTTGACAACTACAATTTTATCGTTGTACTTCTGAATATACGGCAGAGCATCTACCAGTACCTGTGCACGCAATTTATTATAATTTTCCTCCATTTGGAAAGTCCCCTTTCTCTTTTCGCTTATGAACGATAGTCCCCATTGATTTTTACATAATCATAGGTCAGGTCGCAGCCCCATGCGGTTGCAGTGCCTGCACCATCGCCGACAGAAACCAGAATCTGAATTTCATCTTCCAGCAAAATTTTCTTTGCTTCTTCTTCGGAGAATGCAACGCCTGCTCCATGTTCACAAACCAGTACCGAACCGGCACGAGATGCGAGCGTTACAGAAACAGCGTGAATGTCGAATTCTGCCGGTGCATATCCAACGGCACACAGCACTCTGCCCCAGTTGGCATCTGCTCCGAACATTGCACACTTAAACAGCGGCGAACAAATCACGCTCTTTGCAATGATAATTGCCGTATCCAAATCCTTTGCACCGGATACTGTGCATTCCAACAGCTTGGAAGCCCCTTCGCCATCCTTCGCCAGCTTTCGGGTCAGGTTCATCATGACAATATACAATGCCTGCCGGAAAACGGTATAATCTGCATTCTGTTCGGTAATCTCTGCATTGCCAGCCAAACCGGATGCCATCACCATACAAGTATCATTGGTGGACTGGTCGCCATCGACAGACAAACAGTTATAAGTCACCTTTACGACATCGGACAGAGCTGTTTGCAGCAGCTCCGCAGAAATTGCAGCGTCTGTGGTGATACAATTCAAGGTCGTTGCCATGTTCGGGTGAATCATTCCGCTGCCCTTTGCCATACCGCCGAGGTGACAGGTCTTTCCGTCCAGTGTAAAGGAAACTGCCACTTCCTTAGAAACAGTATCTGTGGTCATAATTGCAGTTGCTGCCTCTAAATTTCCAGTTGGAGAGAGCTTTTCACACAATACTGGAATTGCTTTTTCAATCGGCTCTAACGGTAAAATCTGCCCAATGACACCGGTGGACATAACCATTACTTCTTCCGGTGCAATGCCCAGTGCATCGGCGGTCAGCTTGCACATTGCTTCTGCCTTTTCTTCGCCGTCTGCATTGCAGGTGTTGGCATTCTTTGAATTGGCAATCAAAGCCCGTGCCTTTCCGCCCGTTGCAGCCAGGTGCTTCTTCATTACCAGAATGGGTGCACCTTTTACTTTATTCTGTGTATAAACCGCAGCGGTGTTACAGAGGGTATCTGCAACCACCAATGCAATATCATTTTTTTCCTTGCCGATTTCTCCTTCATTGCTGTCCGGAGCCATCGCCTTTTTGATGCCGCAATAAGTACCGCTTGCCTGAAATCCCTTTGCAGCACAAATTCCGCCATCCAGATAGGTATAGCCTTCAAATGCTTTCATGCTTGTTCCTCTTTCCCTGTTGGATTGCTCCTGTTTTAGGAGAATTGATTTTCCTTTTTCTGCCACACGCTGACAATCTGTTCCACCATCTGCCGGACAAATGCATCCATCTGTTCCGCTGTAACCAAATACGGTTCCGGCGGTGCAACGGGTTCTGCATATCGCTCCCGCAATTCCTGTAATTTCAGCGTTAGCGTATCTTCCGCATAATACGGCAAAACATCATTTGGAAATGCTTTTGTCTGCTGTGCCAGTTCCCACGCTGGAAACGATTTTGCCTGTCGGCAAAACGCCTGCTCCAAATACGTCAAATTCTGCCGCAACAGTCCATCATAAGGTGTTCCGGTAAAATGAGCAATGCCCAGCTTCAGCTTCAACGGCTTTAGAATCTGCCGAATCCATTCCACATCCGTCCGGAGATGGGCTTCATAGCCCCGATAAAATGCCGTTTGCTCTGGCGTTAATGCTGGATTTTGCAGGTATGCCCGACAAAATGCCTCTGCATCAATATCCCGTTTCTTTCCGGTCGGTGTCCAGTGGGTCGTTGCAGAATCCGGCACATAAATATGCGGAGATACCTCTACACCGCCATCTGGTGCGAGATTCCCAACGACAAACGGCAGTTCCGGCAGCATTTGCAGCGGCTGCCAGCGATTCCGCAAGGCATCCGCTACTCGCAGATGGATGACCCACGTTGCCATTAGAGCAGTCCTGTGGTTTCATCAATGCCCATCATAATATTCAGACACTGAACTGCTGCACCAGATGCACCCTTTCCAAGGTTGTCCAGACGTGCACACAGCAATACTTGGTCAGCACTGCCGAATACAAAAATCTGCATCAAGTTTGTATCCCGTAAGTCGTTCGAGGACAGCTTGAACGGTGTCATTTCTTCGCTGGTGAGCAACGGCATCACCTTGACAAAGTTCTGTCCCTGATAGTGTTCTGCATACATTGCATGAACAGCTTCCGGTGTAACAGAATGTCCAGCAATTGCAGACTGTACGGATACGCAAACCACCATGCCGTTGAAGAAATCGTCTACAATCGGGGTAAACATCGGCTTGTTTGCCAGTCCGGAAATCTTCTGCATTTCCGGCAGGTGTTTATGATTGTTTGCCAGCCCATAAAACCGAGGGCTTTTTGACTCTTCCGGACAATCCGGTGACTGAATTTCTGCAATCATCTTATTGCCGCCGCCGCTGTAACCGGAAACTGCGAAACACTGTACCGGATAATCTGCACCAATGATGCCATGCTGCACCATCGGATAAACCAACGCATTAAATCCGCTTGCATAGCAGCCCGGAACGGCAACCCGTTTCGATGTCCGGATTTTCTCCCGATGTGCAGCGGACAATTCCGGAAAACCATATGCCCAGTCTGGATTGATACGATGTGCAGTGGATGCATCAATCACCCGCACATCTGGGTTTTCAATCAGAGAAACGGCTTCTCTGGCTGCTGCATCCGGCAGGCACAAAAATGTGTAGTCACTGCTGTTAATCAACCGTTTCCGTTCCGCAGCGTCTTTCCGCTTTTCCGGATCAATTTGCAGCAAAGTAATATCGTTCCGGTTTGCAAACCGGTCTAAAATTCGCAGACCAGTTGTTCCAGCCTGTCCATCAATAAATACATTTACGCCCATGCTTTTCTCATTCCTTTTCGTTCCGCAGCCCCAGCCAAACGCTTACCGCACAGGTTGCCAGAATCACAACAATCAGCCAGATTCTAGAAGCTGTCATACCCAGATTCCAGACCAGACCAATCAAGCATTCTCCCAGCACCAACACCAGCACAGCGAGCAGGCAGAGCGGAACAATCCATTTTAATCGATTTTTCATTGCAATTTTTACTTATTCCCAGCTTGCTAAAATATTCTTGACCTGTTCCAACTGAACAGCAACTGCCTTCGGAGAAGGGCCACCCTGAGAAACTCTGCCCTTTACACAGGTTTCCAAGCTGATGGCATCATAAATATCCTCTGTGAACAGCGGTGTCATTTCCTGATAGGCTTCAAGCGGCAGAGTTTCGAGGGTCAGATTTTCCCGAATGCACTTCGCAACGAGTGTACCAGAAATCTTATAGGCATCTCGGAACGGCATGCCCTTCTTTACCAGATAATCTGCACAGTCGGTTGCATTGATAAAGCCCTTTGCAGCAGCTGCACGCATATTATCTTTCCGAACGGTCATGGTTGCAATCATCGGGATGAAGGTTTCCAGACACAGTTTCACGGTATCGACTGCATCGAAAATGGCTTCTTTATCTTCCTGCATATCCTTGTTATATGCCAGCGGTGTGCCCTTCATCATCACGAACAACGTCTGCAAATCACCGTAAACCCGAGCAGTCTTACCCCGAATCAATTCCGTGATATCCGGATTTTTCTTCTGCGGCATGATGGAAGAGCCAGTTGCAAAGGCATCATCCAATTCAATGAACTTAAATTCCCAAGAGCACCACAGAATGACTTCTTCGGAGAATCGAGAAAGATGCATCATAATCAGAGAAATGGCGTTTGCCAGTTCAATACAATAATCCCGGTCAGAAACGCCATCCAAGCTGTTTGCCATCGGAGCATCAAAACCCAGCAGTTCTGCGGTCTGTTCCCGATTGATGTGGTAAGTTGTTCCTGCCAGAGCACCGCTGCCCAGCGGACAAACATTCATTCGCTTTTCGGTGTCGTCCAGTCTGCCCAAATCCCGCAGCAGCATCTGCACATATGCCAGCAGATGATGTGCAAATGTCACTGGTTGTGCACGCTGCAAATGGGTATAGCCCGGCATTACCGTTTCGGTGTGCTGTTCCGCAACATTCACCAGTGTTTTGCAGAGTTTCCGCACCAGTGCCCGAATTTCTGCGATTTCTGTCCGCAGATATAGCCGCAAGTCCAATGCAACTTGGTCATTTCTCGAACGAGAAGTATGCAGCCGCTTTCCGACATCGCCATACCGCTTTGTCAGTTCTGCTTCTACAAACATATGAATATCTTCTGCATTCGGGTCAAATTCCAGCTTTCCGCTGTCCAAATCGGCTAAAATTTCCTTCAAGCCCTGAATAATCTGTACACTGTCTTCTTTCGGGATAATGCCGCAGTCGCCAAGCATAGTTGCATGTGCAATACTGCCTTCAATATCCTGCCGATACATTCTTGCATCAAAGGAAATAGACGAGTTAAAAGCGTTTACGCCTGCATCAATTTCCTTTGAAAATCTTCCTGCCCATAAAGCCATACGATAACGTCCTTTCTACTTACTAAATCAAAAGTGCAATAGTCAAATATTACCAACCATCATAAAGATTTGTATAATTTCTTTGCATAAGAAACTGCATTTTGTGAAACAACAGTAAAAGAATCGGTTGCAAAAACTTGCATACACAGTCTTTTCAATTCTTCTTTTCCAGCCTCCGTAACACTCCAGTCGTTTCTTTTCCCAGAAATATAGAATCCGTTTTGTTCCAGATGTTTTCTAACAAAGGCAAAGTCATTTCTCCAAACCAATTCTTTGATGTTTTGTTTCATTTCCAACTGCTTTTCTGTAAAATTCGCCCAATTTTGTTCTGCAATCCGATCTAAGACCTGTGCTTTTGTAGGTGCAGCAAACATAGAATTTTGCATAATATCAAAAGAACTCAATAACAGCAAAAATCTTTTTTCATTTTCAAGTGTCATCATTTTTCCTCCTCAGATTCAATAAAAAACGGAAAAGAGGCGACCAGTAACAGCCGCCTCTTCCTCACCGGCAGGAGAACCGGTATACAGGAAAATCACTGCCGTGTTTCTCCCGATTTTTTCAAAATCATTTAAATTACTTATTATTCCGCTTCTGGTCGAGCTTTGCCTTTACATGAATCGGCAGACCGAACAGATTGATAAAGCCTTCTGCATCCTTCTGGTTGTAAACATCTTCTGCATCAAAGGTTGCAACTTCTTCATCATACAGGGTGTACGGAGAAGTAACACCAGCGTTGATGATATTGCCCTTGTACAGCTTCAGCTTTACATCACCAGTTACTGTCTTCTGGGTTTCGTTGACAAATGCAGTCAGAGCTTCCCGCAGCGGTGTATACCACTGACCGTTGTATACGATGTCAGCGAACTTAATGCTCAGGTACTGCTTGACTCTTGCAGTTTCCTTGTCCAGTGTGATGGTTTCCAGAACATCGTGTGCGTGGTACAGAATCGTACCGCCCGGTGTTTCATAAACGCCTCTGGACTTCATACCAACCAGACGGTTTTCTACGAGGTCAGCCAGACCAATGCCATTTTCGCCGCCCAGCTTGTTCAGGGTTTCAACGATTTCAACGCCGCCCATTTCCTTGCCGTCGATGGCAGTCGGGATACCCTTTTCAAAGTGAATGGTTACATAAGTCGGCTTGTCCGGAGCATCAATCGGAGAAACGCCCAGTTCGAGGAAGCCTTTCTTTTCATACTGCGGTTCATTTGCCGGATCTTCCAGATCCAGACCTTCGTGAGACAGATGCCACAGGTTCTTATCCTTGGAGTAGTTGGTTTCCCGGTTAATCTTCAGCGGAATGTTGTGTGCTTCTGCATAGTCGATTTCTTCGTCACGGCTCTTGATCGACCATTCTCTCCACGGAGCGATGATCTTCATATCCGGAGCATATGCCTTGATTGCCAGTTCAAACCGAACCTGGTCGTTACCCTTACCGGTTGCACCGTGGCAGATGGCGTCTGCACCTTCTTCGAGTGCGATTTCAGCCAGCCGCTTGCCGATGATCGGTCTTGCAAAAGAAGTACCCAGCAGATACCGATTTTCATAAACAGCACCAGCCTGTACGGTCGGGAATACATAATCGTTTACAAATTCATCCTTCAGATCCAGAACGATGAGCTTAGAAGCACCGGTCTTGATTGCCTTTTCTTCCAGTCCGTCCAGTTCTGTACCCTGTCCAACGTCAGCAGAAACAGCGATGACTTCGCAGTTATTATAATTTTCTTTCAGCCACGGAATAATGATGGATGTATCCAGTCCGCCCGAATAAGCCAGAACGACTTTTTTAATTTCCTTTGCCATAGGGAACGCCTCCAGTTTTGTTTTCAAAATTGTCATCAGCAACCATCCGCCGGAAAGCAGCGGTTGTGCTGTCACTGCTTTCTATTATACACGCTTTTTTGGAAATGTCAAGCATTTCTGTATAAATATGCATGAAAAATTTTTGTTAACCGCTCTTTTTTGGATAATATTCATTTTAAATGAATATTTTGGAGCGTTTTTCTGTATATATGCATTTCCCATGCATAAAGCCCACAAAAACAGAAAACGCTGTCCCCCACTCCAACAGAGCAGGCACAGCGTTTCTTCTGATGAAACTTTTCATTTCTTGCAGATTTTGCAAATCATCGGCTCAGACATCCGTTCTTTCATAGGCTGCCAGAATTTCACTGACAAATAATTTATGCAGTGGGTCAGCGTTATACCATCTCTGGTAAGTTTCCGGAATCAAAAATCCCTCCGTCTTCAACATATCAGTATACTGTTTCTTGCAAATCAGAACCAGCTTTGCTTCTGCAAACGTTGCAATGCTGCACACTGGGATTCCTCAACGTGAATACTTTGGAGCATTTTTCTGTATATATGCATTTCCCATGCATAAGCCCACAAAAAACAGAAAACGCTGTTCCCCACTCCAACAGAGCAGGCACAGCGTTTCTTCTGGTGAAACTTTTCATTTCTTACAGATTTTGCAAACCATCGGCTCAGGCATCCGTTCTTTCATAGGCTGCCAGAATTTCACCGACAAATAATTTATGCAGTGGGTCGGTGTTATACCATCTCTGGTAAGTTTCCGGAATCAAAAATCCCTCCGGCTTCAGCATATCAGTATACTGTTTCTTGCAAATCAGAACCAGCTTTGCTTCTGCAAACGTTGCAACACCATCCAATTCGACTGGTGTCAGCCCTGTTTCCTTTGCCTTGTCGCAATCTCTGCCGGAATGTGTGCCACAGAACTGCAACGCTGCACGCTGGGATTCCTCAAAAAATGACACACTGAAACAGTCGTTCTGCTCCATAAACGGAAGAGTATGTCGATTCGTCCGAACACCACAGAGGAAAGACGGCTTTCCCCACATTTCACCCATAAAGCCCCATGATGCGGTCATGGTGTTATAATCGGACAGACCGCCGGCGGTCAGTAAGTACCACTGTTTTCCAATCATATCAAATGGATTCCACTGGATTTCGGAAAGTGTTTTTTGTTCAAACTGCATATTGATTCAGCCTCCTGCATAAAATATATTTATGCGGCTTTTGGAATCTGGATGTTCCGCTTTCCAAAAACCGGAGGGAATCCAAATTCGCTTATGCCCACCGCCGTTTATTTCGGCGGTATTGCAGCCGCAATTTATCCGTAATCAACGCAATAAATTCGGAGTTGGTCGGCTTGCCTTTTGCCGTATTGACCGTATATCCGAAGAAAGTATTTAACGTATCCAAGTCGCCCCGATCCCATGCAATTTCAATGGCGTGACGAATGGCACGCTCCACACGGGACGAGGTGGTATCAAAATGTTTTGCCACTGCGGGATAGAGCATTTTTGTGACGCTCTCTAACAATTCCTGATTGTCAATCGAAAGCAAAATGGCTACCCGCAGATAATGATACCCTTTGATGTGTGCAGGGACACCCAGCTGATGAATCGTTTCGGTTACAACGAACTCCAAATCTTCTTCTATCTCTTTGGTTGGTTCTTTCTGGTCGCCCTGTACCAGCCGAATGATTCTCTGTCCCAGCATCTCCAAATTGAATGGCTTCAGCATAAAATAAGATGCACCTGACTCCATCGCCTGTTTCTCTATAAATGCACTATCATATGCTGATGTTACAATAAAATAGGGTTGCTTGCCCGTTCCGGAACGGACACGCCGCATGAGTTCCATCGCATCGAGATTCGGTAAAACCGCATCCACGATGACTACATCCGGTGCATCATGCTGAATCGCATCGACGAGTGTCCGTCCATCCTTTCTTCTGGTAATGACGTACAGACCGGCTGCCCGCAGGCTGCTGGCACATGCGATGCCGTATTCCGCACTATCATCACCAATCAAGACTTTGATTTTGCTGTCCATTTTGGGGTCTCCTCCCTTTTTCTCAACCTACTAGTATCATTTTAACACAATTACAACATTTCTGCAAGAGAAGATGTTGTCGATTTTTGTCAAAAAAGAGAGAATTCCATAAAATATCACAAAATCGACAACGAGTTTTTCATAACAATTCTATGATTTTTCATTTTTTACAGATTCTCGCAGACAAATGAAACGGATTTGCGACATTCTTGTTACATTTTCCAATCATTTTAGAGATTTGGACAAGCTGCCGATTTTCCGGATTGTTCCATCCAAATTACCCGGTCATTTGCCTACAATAATCGCCCCAAATCGGTACATAGTATTCTCAGAATGCAAGGGTTGCATTCTAGATTTGAAGAAAGAAGGTTCTTTATGCAAACATGGTTTCGCCGCCTTGCTGCGGCAATGCTGCTGACAGTGCTTCCCGTCTATGCAGCTGCCGGATACTATGCCTGGCGGCTGCCGGACAGCTATTATGTCCGGAATGGTTCTGCACTGGCACTCTCCACCGCCCTGCACATCACCGCAGAATCTGAACCAGAACAAGTTAAGGCTGCCTTTTCCAGCACCGCTGCAACCGAAGAACAGTATACACTATGTCTATTCGGCATTGTTCCAATTAAGACCGTTTCGGTACAAACCATTACAGCTCCATCCTTTATCCCCTGCGGTCAGCCATTCGGCATTAAGCTGCACATGGATGGTGTCATGGTCGTGGGATTTGGAAACGTCACCAGTACCGATGGCACTTGCTGTCCGGCAGAAGATGCCGGCTTTCAAAAAGGCGATATGATTCACGCCATCAACACTGTTCCTGTCAACAGCAGTGAGGAAGTACAAGCCTCTATTCGCAATGCTGGCAGCGAACCGCTCTCGATTACCATTCAACGAGAGGGAAAAGAACAGACACTGACGGTGCATCCCGTCTATTCCACCGCTGACCAGCAGTATGAAACAGGGCTATGGGTACGGGACAGCACTGCTGGCGTTGGCACATTTACGTTCTACGAGCCGGAAAGCGGTGCATTTGGCGGACTGGGGCATCCCATCTGCGACACGGACACCGGAACGTGTATCCCCATCTCAGAGGGCGAAGCCTGCCCTGTTCAGATTCAAGGCGTTCAAAAGGGCAGTGCCGGAAAGCCGGGAATGTTACAGGGGCAGTTCTTAGACGATGCCGAGCCATTCGGCAAGCTGCTCTGCAACAATCGCTGTGGGGTATTTGGCATGCTGAATCAAAATCCAGCCCCGAACACGGAAGCGATTCCTATGGCGTTCAAGCAGGAAATTGTCCCCGGAGAAGCCACCATTCTTTGCACCATCTCCGGCACAGAACCCGCATCGTATACCATCGAAATTGAAGAAATCGATTACAATGGCAGCGACAGCACACAAAACATGGTGCTTTCTGTCACAGATCCTACCCTGTTACAGGAAACCGGCGGAATTGTACAGGGAATGAGCGGCAGCCCGATTCTGCAAAATGGAAAACTCGTCGGTGCTGTCACACACGTATTTGTCGATGACCCGACCAAAGGGTATGGGATTTTCTGTGAAAACATGGTGCGATTCGGACAAGTTGGCTCGTAATCGCTCCCACTCACCCAAAAAAGCATATAAAAAACCTCACAGAAGAACGAATGCCCTTTGGGTGTTCTCTCCTGTGAGTTTTCACGAAATCTCGTGATTCATTCAGATTGTGCTTACCAATTGTGAAAAGGCAACATACTGTTATCTTGTTTCTTCGCTAAAGCCGCTTTCTACCAGTTCTACCAGTGCATTTACAGCAGCCTGTTCATCTGCACCATCAGCGATAATCTTGATCTGTGTACCGCCAATGATTCCCAAGGACAAAATGCCCAGCAGGCTCTTCGCATTTACACGACGTTCTTCCTTTTCGATCCAGATAGAGGAACGGAATTCGTTCGCCTTCTGAATAAAGAATGTAGCCGGTCTTGCGTGCAGACCAACCTGATTCTGTACCATTACATCTTTACTGTACATAAACAAACTCTCCCATCTTACTTATATATTGAAAATTTACTTTCCCAACCTCATTGCAGCTTTCGGCTGCGAGTGCCTTTCACTGTTCTTATTATAGCGGATTTTCCCAGGTCTGTCAACGCACAATTTGCGAAAAAAGGTGCTTTTCCCAAAAAATTCTATGCATTGTCGCAAACGCTGTTGCACAATCCAGCCCATTTTGTGTATAATCACAACATTAAAAACTGTTGATTTTTTTCACTCACAGTTTGTTAAAATGGGGTAACTGTTTTTCTCTATTTTTTGTCAACATACTTTGCATAAAGATCCGGACGTTTCTCTTTGGTTTCCTGTAAGCTGGCAGCAAACCGCCAAGTTTCAATATTTTTGTGGTGTCCGGACAGTAAAACTGGTGGAACAGCCTGCTCATGCCAGACCTCTGGACGGGTATACTGCGGATATTCCAGCAAGCCGTTATAATGGCTCTCCTCTTCAAAACAGACTGCATCCGGCAACACGCCTTCACACATTCTTGCAACGGCATCTGTCAGAACCAAGGCTGGCAGCTCTCCGCCCGTCAGCACATAGTCCCCGATGGAAATCTCCTCGTCTATTATGGTATCCAAAATTCGCTGATCAATTCCCTCATAATGCCCGCAAAGCAAAAATAAATGCGGCAGCTGCGATAATGCAACCGCTTTCTGCTGTGTGAACACGCTGCCTTTCGGCGAAAGATAAATACAATGCGGTTTGGACTCTCGTTCTGCACAGACTGCCTCCCAGCAGCGATAAATCGGGTCTGCCTGCATGACCATGCCTCGTCCGCCGCCATATGGCACATCATCCACACGCTTGTGCTTGTTCAGCGTATAATCCCGAATGTTCCAGCACTGCACGGAAATCGCACCGCTTTTCTGTGCTCTGCCGAGAATGCTCTCCTGTAAAACCGCATCACACATTTCCGGAAACAGGGTTGCAATGTCAATTTGCATCCAATAAGCCCTCCAATGGTCGAATTTTCATGCAGTGTTCTTCTATGTTTGTTTCTACAATGACATCCGGAATGGCTGGAATCAGAAGTTCCTTTCCACCCTCTGCCTGTACGACATAGACATCATTTGCTCCGGTTTGCAGGACATCTTTCAGTGTTCCGTAAGCCGTTCCATTGTCTGCATCTATAACATCCAGACCAATCAAGTCCTGAATGAAATACGTTCCCTCTTCCAGTTCAACATCTTCCCGATTCAGGTATAAAATCTGATTGCGAAGGGTTTCTGCCTGTTCTGGGGTGTCATAGCCTTCCAGATGCAGCAGCACCATGTTTTTTTGCGGACGAGCGTGGGATACTTCCACTTCTTTCTTCTCTTTTCCCAAGTATAACACCGGAAATTCACATAGAAATTCCGCATCATCACACCAAGGCTGTACCTTTACATCGCCACGCAGCCCATGCAGGGTGACGATTTTTCCAATCTCTAAATACGATTTCATCTGCGTTTCTCTCTCCTTACTGCCGTTCATAATATGCCATGCCGGCGGACGGTTCAAAATAGGTTCGCAGGTAACCGTCCACGGAAACCACCACAAATTCATTGGTATCGGCTAAATAATACACGTCGTCGCCGTCCTCTGATTCATACTTGTGCAGAACTTCCGGATTTGCAATGACGGCATTCGCTGCCGCTTCATAGGCGGCTGCACTGTCAAACCCCATTTCAATTCCATGCTTTTCATAATGGCTTTCCAATAATGCATCTGTTCGGAATGTATAATAGGATGCCCCTTTTGCATCCGAAACCAGCGTCATTGCCGGAGCAGATTCCGTCTGTGCTGGTGCTGTTGTCTGCATGGAAACCGTCGTGGTTTCGGTCGCTGCGGTGGTCTGATAGGTTTCGGTTGCGGCAGCCGTGGTTTCCGAACCGGAAGCAGTCAGAGCATCAGATGAAGATGATTCTTCCGGCGAATCCTGCAAATACTGCACGCCGGTAATGCCGCCAATCAGGACGAACAAGGCTGAGGCGATGGTAATTCCAATCTTTTTCGGATTCATAAGGGAATCGCTCCTTTCAAAAAGTTCTGCTTACAAAAACAGACGTGCCGTTTCCGGTACGCCTGTTCTGCGGTGATTCAATCAATTTCAACTGCAATTTTCTGATTGCTCTTTGCAGCACCAGAACGCATGATGATCCGAATCGCACGGGCAATTCTGCCCTGCTTGCCGATGACACGACCCATATCGTCTGCCGCAACGTGCAGATGATATACAATCACGCCTTCTTCATTCGGTGCGTCTTCGGTAATTGCAATTGCAGACGGGTCTTCTACCAGACCAGCTACAATTGTCCGTAATAATTCCTGCATGATGCTCCTCCTTCTCTCAGAAAGGGAAAACGGATGTCAGCACTGACGATTCCGTTCCGGCTCATCCATTCTTCTTAGAGAATGCCTTCCTTCTTCAGGATGCACTTTACAGAATCGGTCGGCTGTGCACCGTTACCCAGCCACTGCTTTACCTTGTCAGCGTCAACAACAACTGCTGCCGGATTCTTGGTCGGGTCATAAGAACCGATTTCTTCGATGAATCTGCCATCTCTCGGGTACCGTTCATCTGCTACTACGATACGATAAAAAGGAGCCTTCTTTGCACCCATTCTTCTCAGTCTGATTTTTACTGCCATTTTGGTTTCCTCCATGTTACTCTTGTAATTTTTTATTGGCACACGCTCCGAAAGCGTGCAATCTATCTCCAGCAGTTAACCTGCGGGAATGCATGTTATTTTTTCGGCATCAGCCCCGGCGGAACGCCTGGAATGTTACCCGGAATACTGTTCTGGAGCTGTTCCAGATTCATGCCAGCAAGCTGCTTTCTGGCACGCCGACCCAATTTTCCGCCCTTGCTGCCAAACTGTTTCATCATCTTCTGCATCTGCTCGAACTGCTTCAACAGCCGATTGATTTCTTCCACCTTTGTACCGCTGCCGGCTGCAATTCGCCGCTTGCGGGATGGATTGATGATAGAGGGCTTTGCCCGTTCTGCCTTGGTCATTGAAGTAATCATTGCTTCGATTCGGACAAACTGTCTGTCATCCAAATCGACATCTTTCATCTTATCGCCGACACCCGGCAGCATTCCAATAATCGACTTGAGTGAACCCATTTTTTGAATCTGCCGCAGCTGATCCAGCAGGTCATTCATATCGAACTTATTTTCTTCCAGTTTCTGTGCCAGTTTTCTGGCATCTTTTTCATTGACGGTGCTTTCTGCCTTTTCAATCAGCGTCAGCACATCGCCCATTCCCAGAATACGGGATGCCATTCGTTCCGGATGGAACGGTTCAAAATCATCCAGCTTTTCGCCCATGCCGACGTATTTAATCGGCTTGCCGGTTACTGCCAGAACGGACAAAGCTGCACCGCCACGGGTGTCAGAGTCCAGCTTCGACATCAAAACACTGTCGATTCCCAACGCATCATCAAATGCCTTTGCAACATTGACAGCATCCTGACCGGTCATCGCATCGACAACCAACATGATTTCATCTGGATGGGTGAGTTCTTTCAGCTGCTTCAATTCTTCCATCAGCTCTAAATCGATGTGCAAGCGTCCGGCAGTATCCAGAATGACAACGTCATGCCCGTGGTCTTTTGCAAACTTCATCGCTTCTTTTGCAATAATCATCGGGGAAATCTGTCCCATTTCAAATACTTTTACGCCAGCCCGTTCGCCAACAACCTGCAACTGATGAATCGCAGCCGGACGATAAATATCGCACGCAACGAGGAGCGGATAATGTCCCTCTTTTTTCAGCATCTTTGCCAGCTTTGCTGCATGGGTCGTTTTACCAGAACCCTGCAAACCGCAGAACATAATCACACACGGCGGCTTTGACGGGAAATTGATGCGTGCATTGTTGTTGCCCATCAGGGCACACAATTCTTCGTTTACAATCTTGACAACCTGCTGTGCCGGAGTCAGGCTGTTTAACACTTCTTCTCCGACCGCACGGGCAGAAACCTTTGCTACAAAATCCTTTACGACTTTATAGCTGACATCGGCTTCGAGCAGTGCCATCCGGACTTCCCGCATGGCTTCCTTTACGTCTGCTTCTGTGAGCTTTCCGTGCGAACGCAGTTTTTTGAACACGTTTCCAAGCTTATCTGACAATCCTTCAAACGCCATGGTGAAACCCTCCCTGCTGTCGTTTTTCGTTTAGAGCAGCTCTAAGCCCGCTTCCACACAGCTGCAAATCGCAGCACAGGCATGCTGTACCGCAGGTTCGGCACGATTGGCTGCCAGTGTTTCCGCTGTCTGGGCAATTGCCGCATAATTTTGCCGCAGTGCACAGAGTTTTTCTGCAAACTGCAGCTTTTCTTCCATATCATTCAGCACTTGTTCGCTGCGTTTTACGCTATCCCGCACAGCCTGCCGGGTTGTCCCCGTCAGGGCGGCGATTTCGCCGAGCGACAAGTCTTCGCTGTAATAATGCGTCATCATTTCTTGCTGTCGGGGGGTCAAGAATGCCCCATAGCAATCCAATAAGAGAATGATTCGCAAATCTTTTGCCATGTCCAGCCCTCCGTTATCTGTAAAGGTAGACTGCTTTACAAGTATAACGGATTTTTCGGGATTTGTCAAGGGGGTTTTACAATTTTTTTCAGAGATTCAACTTTCTGCACACTTTTTGCGGGTTCTGTCGCTTTTTCTGTAATTATGCACAAAAGCAGGGTTCTTTTTTCGACACAAGATAAATGTTTCCACGTTTTTTTCACGGTTTATCTGCATTTACATTGACTTTCCCCCAGAATTCTGCTATACTATAAACAATATGCAGCAGAATTTCCAATCGGGAAATCAAACCTGCAAACCGACAAGCGACACCGCAAAAAAAGCGGTGTCATGCAGAAAGGACGATTTTTTTATGACGTTTTTTGAAATGTTTGACGCAGCAAAAGCTGGATTTGCAAACGCCAATGTCAGCGGTCTGAATGGTCACGTTGCCATTCAGATTGAAGTAACCGAGGATGGCTGTGGCATCTTCTATGCAGAAGTAACCGATGGGGTACTGAATGTACAGCCGTATGATTATCGTGATAACACCGCCGCAGTTACCCTGCCGCACAGCACTTTGTTTGCACTGCTGCGGAGAGAAACCACACTGCCGGAAGCCGTTGCACAGGAAAAGGCATTTGTACAGGGATGCATGGAATCTGCTGCAAAGCTGTTTGCTGCTGTACCAGCTCCAAAGAAGGCAGAAGCTCCGAAAAAGGAAGCTGCTCCGGCAGAAGAAAAGAAGTCGGCTTGCTGCAAGGCAACTGCTGCTGAAACCAAGAAAGAAACCACTTGCAAGGCTGCTGCTACTCCGGTTATTGAAGAAAAGAAAGAAGCTGCAACTACTCCTGCAAAGGCTACCGCTCCGGTCGTAGAAGAAAAGAAGGAAGCTGCTGCAACCACTGCAAAGGCTGCTGCTCCGGTTGTAGAAGAAAAGAAGGAAGCTGCTACCGCTACCACAACTACTACAACTGCACCGAAAACCGCTGCTGCAAAGACGGTCAACAGAAAGGCAACTTCCAAGCCAATGACCAAGCACAACAGCAGAAGAAAGTAAGCATTTTCTCTTTCAATTTCAATGCGAAACAAATAGAATTCCCAGCATGGTTGATTTTCCACAAACTGTGCTGGGAATTTTACTTTTTCCCCATTTTAAAGAATTCCTCTGCAAAATACGGACTGCTTTCAACGAATTTTCCACATCGCCTGTGACTGTTTCGTTTTGAGAAATCCAGCATTTCAGCCGCTTTTTGCTTTGACTTTGTTTCAAATAAGCAAAAGAAAAAAGACCTTTGCCACCGGTTCGTTCCGGCTGCACAGGTCTTTTTTTCGTCATTTTTGTAAGAGAGCTTGCATTAATAAATCGGCAGTGCTGTGTAATGACCAATCAGGTGCTGTAAAATAACAGCAACGTCTGCTTCGTCCAGCACGCCATCTGCAACACAATCGGCATTTGCCATTTGTTCATGGGATAAAAATACCATACCATTGATGTGCTTTTGCAGAAGAACGGCATCAATTGCAGTAACTTCGCCGTCACCATCGACATCCCCATACAGGGTTGCAGCAACGCCATGATTCTTGTTGTCATCAATTGCAGCTGCGGTGGTCGTTGTAACAGTTTCTTCGGTTGCAGAAGTTTCGGTTTCTGTTACTTCTGCGTCCGTTTCTACAGTTGTCGTTTCTTCCATTGTGATTGCTTCTGTAGTTGTGGTTGTTTCTTCTGTTGTAGTGATTTCTTCAGAAATGGTTGTCATTTCTTCCGTTGTGGTTGTGGTTTCAGTAGTAGTGGTGGTTGTTTCTTCTTCCGGAACGGTTGTCACATCTGGCATTACCGTCAGGTAATCCATGGAGCAATAACCGTTCTTGCCCTCATACGTTACGGCTGCCCACTTGCCATCTGCCATTGTTACAGTAACCACTGCGTTTTTCGGCAGAGTTGCAACAACAGAAGCGGATGTGGACGGATTACTTCTCAAGTTCAGAGCGGAAGCAGTGACAACATAAGTGCCTGCATAGCTGTCCGAAAATTCAGAAGTAACCACAGTAGTTGTTTCCTGTGTCGGTTCGTCGGTTGGGTCGGTAACCGGAGCGGTCGTTTCCGTATCTCCGTCACCAATGTTCATACTCAGAAGGCTCTGATAAACCATGTTGGTACGCTGTACAAACGCAGCGTCCGAATTGTAGCTGTCATTCATTGCGGCACGATACATATCATCCAGAGAAACTGCACCGTAAGAACCAGCATAGCCGGCTGCACGGGAAGCAATTCTGGAAGCGATGCCGCTGCCAAAGTTGTAAATATCGGCATACATGACCAATGCACCTTCGCTCACCAGTCCTTTATTCTGACCGGAAACGATGTAACCCTGTACATCGGAATAAGCGAGTGCGTCCTGTGCTGCAATACCAGCATCCGTTGTCAGCAGTGTTGCAACGGCACTTCCCTCAGAAACTGTGAATGTTCTGTAATTCCAGTTTGAAGAAGACAGGATTTCATTGTAAAGGGTGCTGCCCAGAGTGGACTGGGACAAGTCCGGAGCATTATAGCAAATGCTCTGGAGTAAGCCCAGTGCCCGACCAGCGTGCCATTGCAGCTTTCCGATGCTGACGGCACCGCAGTCGTTGCGGTTGACTGAGCCATAAGAACCTTCATGGGACATGATACAGGAGATTGCAGTAGATGTCATCTCGTCAAGGGTTGCTGCCGCAGTATGTACTGCACCGCCAATCAGAGATAACAGCAGCAGAAGAACCGTGATACAGGAACAAGCGACTGCTGAAAGTTTTTTGAACATAACGTATACTCCTTTTGTTGATTCACTTCAGGTGCGTATACAGCAGTCTATGGCTGCATCGCTTGTACGGCAGCCGAAACATGCCGTCCGGTCTGTCGGCAATGCAGTTGTTCGATGCAGGGAAAAACGTGGAAGCAGACTTGCCCGGATTCGTTGCAACAGGGTGCATTGTCCTGCAAAACCTACCGTTGTCGGAAACAGCCTGTCGAGCTTCTGGGTTTCTCTCTGTCCCGATCGCCTGCATTGCAAAAGAAAACGGCATTGTTTTTGATAAAAACTTGCCGTCCCCCACGGCAGAAAAGATGGTTCATTTCTGTACCGTACTGCCCTTATTATAGCACACTTGTAACCGTTTTGCAAGACTTTTTCATCGGTTTTTTCCGTTCTTTATCGAGAAAGTACAGTTGGAAATCCAAAAAATTCGACAATTTTGTGCAAGAAATACAAAAAAATCTGTTGATTTCACACGGGAATCGCCGTTTTCCCAACAATTCCCGGTTCTATCCGAGTCTTCTTTTTTCCAGAATTCCCCACTGATCTTGGAAACCCGCATGAGAATTTACAGAATTTTACTTGTACCCGAAACAATTCCATGCTACAATGAAAAAAGCATTTGCGGGGATCATAAACCAACACTTTTATTTTATGTGTTGGCTTTTTATCCGTTTTCTTTGATGCCTGCTGTATTTTCTGCCCTTCCTGTCGGAAAAGTTTGGCGAAAACAGCAATTGCAAATGCACCAAAAACAGAGTATAATAAATATAATTAGTGGTATCAACGATGCAGGTGCCGCTTCCCCTGCCGGCAATTCTCGCACGGCAATACTAGGATTCATTTTTTCATGCATCGAGGAACGGAGAAAAAATTTATGGAGAAAAAACAACTCACGCAAAAAGAGGAACTGAAACAGCAGTTCATCGACCGTTTGCAGCTGGATTGCAGCGTTTCCCCGGATGAAGCTTCCGACAGCCAGATTTATCAGGTTCTGTCTGCAATGATGGTACAGCGTCTGAAGCATATGCGGCAACACTTCGTCAACAAGACCAATTCCATCGGCGGAAAGAAAGTTTATTATCTTTCCATGGAATTCCTGATGGGTCGTTCCCTCAAGACAACTTTATACAACCTCGAACTGGTAGACGATGTGACTTCCATTCTGAATGACTATCACATCAACATCAACCAGATTTACGAACAGGAACCGGATGCTGGTCTGGGTAACGGCGGTCTGGGCAGACTGGCTGCTTGCTATCTGGATGCAATGGCAACACAGGGCATTCCGGCAACCGGTCATTCCATCTGCTATGAATACGGTATCTTCCGTCAGGAACTCCAGGACGGCTGGCAGACTGAATTCCCGGACAACTGGCTGCCGGGCGGCTCTGTATGGCTCGACCCGAAACCGGATGAAGCCATTGAAGTACACTTTGAAGGCGAAATTCAGGAATACTGGCAGGATTCCTATCACTACCTCTCTCACCACAACTACAACACCGTACTGGCAATTCCGTACGACCTGTATGTTTCTGGTTACGGCAGCGAAGGCGTTTCTGCTCTGCGTCTGTGGCAAGCAAAAGCTCCAAGCTTTGATATGAAGTCCTTCAACGAAGGGAACTATGCAAGTGCATTGAGCCAGAACTCCATGGCAAATGCAATTTCTAAGGTTCTGTATCCGAACGACAACCACCTCGAAGGCAAGTCCCTGCGTCTGCGTCAGCAGTACTTCCTGAGTGCTGCTGCCATCGGTGACATCGTAAACCACCACATGAGCGTATACGGCACACTGGATAACCTGCACGAAAAGGTTGCCATCCACATCAACGACACCCACCCGACCCTTGCTATTCCGGAACTGATGCGGGTTCTGTTGGATGACTGCGGTTATACTTGGGATCACGCTTGGCACATCGTTACCAACACCTTTGCTTACACCAACCACACCGTTATGGCAGAAGCTCTGGAAAAGTGGGATGTCAACCTTGTAAAGCAGATTATTCCGAGAATCTTCCAGATCATCGTAGAAATCAACAATCGTTACTGTGCAAGCCTGATGGAACGCAACGGCGGCGACAGTGCAAAGACCACCAGAATGTCCATCATCAAGGACAATCAGATTCACATGGCAACTCTGTGTGTAATGGCTTCTCACAGCGTCAACGGCGTTTCTAAGCTGCACTCCGAAATCATCAAGGAATCTGTTTTCCATGATGAATATCTGGATACCCCGAACAAGTTCAAGAATGTTACCAACGGTATTGCTTACAGAAGATGGCTGTATCAGTCCAATCCGGGTCTGACCAAGCTGCTGCGGGAAAAGATTGGCAACAAGTTCTTGGTAGACGGCAGCGAACTGAAGAAGCTCGATGTCTTTGAAAATGACAAGGCTGTTCTGGAACAGCTGCGGAAAATCAAGAAGGAAAACAAGGAACGCTTCGCAAAGTATGTTAAACAGAAGAGCGGTGTCCTTCTGAACACGGACAGCATCTTCGACGTACAGGTAAAGCGTCTGCATGAATACAAGCGGCAGCACCTGAATGTCATGAACATTCTGGCTCAGTATCAGTACTTGCTGGATCATCCAAACGCTGACTTTGCTCCAAAGACCTACATCTTCGCTGCAAAGGCTGCTCCGGGTTACTATCTGGCAAAGCAGATTATCAAGATGATCTGGGCACTGTCTGAAGAAATCCGCAAGAATCCGCGTATTTCCGAAAAGCTGTCTGTTTACTTCCTGGAAGATTACAAGGTTACCCTGTCTGAACTGCTGATGCCGGCAAGTGATATTTCTGAACAGATTTCTCTGGCTGGTACAGAAGCTTCCGGTACTGGTAATATGAAGCTGATGCTGAACGGTGCAATCACACTGGGTACGCTGGACGGTGCAAACATCGAAATCGGTGATGCAGTTGGTTCAGATAACATCCTCATCTTTGGTATGAAGACCGAAGAAGTGAACGCCCTCCAAGCACAGGGTTACCATCCGGGTGCATACTACGAACAGAATCCGATTATTCACAGCTGTATCGACCGGATGTATGCTGGCATCAACGGCTGCAAGTTCGCAGAAGTTGCAGATTCCCTGAAGAACATTGACCCGTATATGGTTCTGGCTGACTTCGATTCCTATGCAGCAATTCAGAAGAAGAGCTCTGAACTGTATCAGGATACCGAAAAGTGGACAAAGATGTCCCTGCACAACATCGCTGGTGCTGGCATCTTCTCTGCTGACCGTGCTGTCAATGAATATGCAAGAGATATTTGGGGCGTAAAGTAAACCCTAATATTTCTCTTTTTCTAATGTCCAAAAGCGTGGGAGGTCGGGCAGCTGCTGCTTTCTCCCACGTTTTTCTTTTTACAAAAGCCCGTTCCAGATTGAAATTTGAAGGAGGATTTTTTCTATGCCATGTATGTATGACAGTTGGGATTTAAACTATAAATTCCCGTTTGGTGCAATTCGCAGACGTTCTGACTGCAATTTCACCATCTATCTGCCGGCTGGCGTAACACCAGACTTTCCGCCAGTTATGGTATTATTCCGCACTGGCTTTAAAGAACGCTTTCTGCCGATGAATGCCAACGGCGAACAGGACGGCTGCAAGTGCTATACCGTCACTTATAGCCCAAAATATGCCGGTGTGCATTACTATTATTTTGCCTATACCAGCAATGGTGTTCGGCACTATATCAAGCGTGGCACTGCTCACGAAGCAGCTCTCGACCGCGGCGAATTGTATCAGCTGACCGTCTTTGCAAAGCACTATGAAACGCCGAACTTCCTCAAGGGTGGTATCATGTATCAGATTTTCCCTGACCGATTCTGCAAGAGCGGAAAGCCGCATGAAAATGTTCCGACTGACCGGGTACTGCGGGACGACTGGAATGGCACACCGTACTACAAGCCGGATGCAAACGGACACGTTTGGAACAATGACTATTTCGGCGGCGATTTGGAGGGTATCCGCAGCAAGCTCGACTACCTTGAAAAGCTCGGTGTTACCTGCATTTATCTGAACCCGATTTTTGAATCCCACGAAAACCACCGCTATAATACCGCCAACTATCGGAATGTTGACCCGCTTCTTGGTACAAACGAAGATTTCCGGGTACTCTGCGAAGATGCAGAAAAGCATGGCATCTCCATCATCTTGGACGGCGTTTTCTCTCACACCGGTGCAGACAGCATTTATTTCAACAAGTTCGGTCGGTATGATACCGTTGGTGCTTGGCAGTCTACAGATAGCCCGTATTATAGCTGGTATACGTTCTTTGGCGACCACCAGTATGAAGCATGGTGGGGTATTGATACCCTGCCGAATGTCGTTGAAACCAATCCGGATTATCTGAATTATATCTGCGGCGATGGCGGTGTCCTGGATTACTGGATTTCCCTCGGGGCAGCTGGTTACCGTCTAGACGTTGCAGACGAACTGCCGGATGGCTTCCTTGATGCTCTGCGGAAATGCGTCAAGAAAAACGGCGAAGAAAAAATTGTCATCGGTGAAGTCTGGGAAGATGCTTCCAATAAGGAAAGCTACGGCGTAAAGCGGCGGTATCTGCTCGGCGACCAGCTGGACAGCGTTATGAACTATCCGTTCCGGGAAGCCATCATCAACTATATCAAGGGCATGGATGCCAACACATTCAAAGATTGGATTATGGGCATTCTCGAAAACTATCCGAAGCAGACTGTTGATGTCTTGATGAACTTTGTTTCCACGCACGACATCGAACGGGCAATTAACCGCTTTGGCGGTCAGAACTGCGATGACAAGTCAAAAGACTGGATGGCAGAAAACTGGCTGTCCGATGCAGAATATAAGCGTGGCAAACAGCTGTTAAAGGCTGCTATGGTGCTGCAATTCTTCCTGCCGGGCGTTCCGAGTATTTACTACGGAGATGAAGTCGGCTTGCAGGGCTGGAAAGACCCATTCAACCGCCGCTGCTTCCCATGGGGCAACGAGGACGAAGACCTTCTCGAATACACCAGAGAACTGGGGATTCTCCGCAAGAGCAGTTCTGTTTTTGTGGACGGTGAACTGGAATTCCTGCTGACTGGAAACGAACTGCTGGTATTCTCCCGATTCCATCGGAACAGCGGTGAAAGCGTTATCCTGATTCTGAACCGCAGCGAACAAACCCAGCATTTCAGCTTGCATTCGGATGTTCTCAAGAACTATGCTCTGAGCAATGTTGCTTCCGGTATCTGCAAGGAAAATGAACTGGTTCTGCCAGCTTATTCTTACGCTGCTCTGTTTGCTCTGCGAACCATTGACCGAAAAGTCGAAGAGGAAGAAGCGGACGAAGAAGCAAAAGAAGCTTTTGATGCAAAAGAAGATGTCACCGAAGATGAATATCGGGACACCTACAAGGATATGGATTAATTTCTTTCTTGGATATTCCCAAAAAAGAAGGGGGCAGAATGACACATTCTGCTCCCTTTTTCTGTTATTCTGCCTTGGGAATACAAACGGAAAAAACTTGCTTCTGCTCCCAGATGCCTTGAAAGAAGCGGTATCCTGCACCTGCTCCGGCTGCAGCATATTCCTGCATTGGAACGAGAATTTCGCCATTTCCCTTCCGTACATGGCACTGCATTCCTTCCGTTGCAAGTGGCTCTCGCAGGGAAAATGCCAACGTCTGCATCGGATAGGAAATCCCAACGCCCAATGCCTTTACAAAGCTCTCTTTTAGTGTCCAGAACCGCAAAAAACATAGTTCTGGCGATTCTGACTGTAAAATTTCCTGCTGTTCCGAAGCAGTCAGAACTCGACGCAATACACGTTCCCGCATCGGTCGAATGGTTTCCACGTCTACGCCTAACGGTTTCGAGCCAATGCCACAGAGCACCGCATTTTTGCAGTGGCTGATATTAAACTGAATTTGCGGATGTTCTAACAAAAACGGCTTTCCATGTTTTCCTTCTCCCATGAAATAGGGCTTGAAAATGCCCCGTTTGAATAGCATTTCTTCCAGTAAACCATGTGCAAAGTGGTGCTGTTCAGCTACTTTTGCATTCATCGGCAGCGGCTGTAAAACTACTTCCGGCAAATCAATTTGTTCAGATTCTACAGGATTTGCTGCTGTTGTTTGTACTTGTTGGATCAAGGTTTCAACCCCTTTTTTCTGCATTTCCTGTTTATCATAGCATATCCATTTGCTTTTTTTCAATTCCTAAAGATGGACGTTTTATTTTCTATGCATGCAAAAAAGTACCTTGTTTCGTAAACAAGGTACTTTTTTCTGTCCATTTTTAAACATGTTGTTTTAAAAGTTCGAGCCGTTCCAGCCCCAGTGCTCTATCTCTGCATACTTCACATAAATTCGGCTTGCATCAATGTGCAGCGTTTCTGCTACAATCTTACAGATTCGAGCGGTCAAATCTGCATAGGCTGCATCCGAAGCCGAACCGAAAATGCTGACTTCTACCATAGCTGCTGGTGCATCGCTGCCCTGAAAATACAAGGTGTACTGCGGTTCAATTCCCACCATCAGCCATGTTTCTGATTTCCCCGGGATGGCAGTGATGGCACTGCCGAATGAGGTTTTCAACAAGGTTTCCTGCTGTTCTGTAACAGCAACATTCGTTTTCAACTGCATAAATGGCATAATTTTTTCCTCCGATTCCACAAAAATTTATCGTTCTCCCAATGGCACATAAATTCGTTCCAATCCAACCGGACGATATGCCGGACGGATGATTTTATTAGAGTTCGTCAGTTCTTCAATCCGATGTGCCGACCAACCTGCAATTCTTGCAATCGCAAAAATTGGCGTATACAGTTCCATCGGAATGCCCAGCATCTCATACACAAAGCCGCTGTAAAAATCAACGTTTGCACAAACGCCCTTGTTTGTCTTGCGGCGTTCTAACAGCAGTTCTGTTGCGATTTCCTCCACAGTCTGATACAACTGAAATTCATCATGCATCTGCTTTTCGTTCGAAAGCATCTCGGCAAACTTTTTCAAAATACGTGCTCTTGGGTCAGAAACCGTATAAACTGCATGACCTAACCCATAAATCAAACCGCTGTGGTCGAAGCCCTCCCGATTCAGCAGTCCGGTCAAATATGACCGAATCGCATCCCGATTGTTCCAGTCTGTTACATGGGCTTTCAAATCTTGGAACATTTCCATGACCTTCAGATTTGCACCGCCGTGCTTTGGCCCTTTTAGCGAACCCAAAGAAGCCGAAATGGCAGAATAGGTGTCCGTCCCCGAAGATGTTACCACATGCATGGTAAAAGTAGAATTGTTTCCGCCGCCGTGTTCTGCATGAAGCACCAACGCCAAATCCAACAGCCGTGCTTCCAGCTGCGTATATTTGCCATCTGGCCGCATCATAGTCAGCAGGTTTTCCGCAATGGTTTTATCTGGCTTTGGCTTCCGCAGTACCATGCTGCTGCCCTTGTGGAAGTACTGTGTCATCTGGTAGTTATACACTGCCAGCGATGGAAAACGGGCAATCAGTTCCAGACACTGCCGCATAACATTCGGAATGCTGATGTCATCCGGTTTCGGGTCGGTGGAATGCAGTGCCAGCACACACTTTTCCATGCCGTTCATGATGTTATCGCTCGGCATCCGCATGATAACGCTGCTTTTAAAATGAGCTGGCAAGTTCTGATAGTCTGCCAGCAGTTCGTGAAAGGCTTTCAACTCGTCTGCTTTCGGCAGTTCTCCAGTCAATAGCAAGTAAATGATTTCTTCAAATCCAAACCGGTTCTGCTGAATGAATCCGTTCACCAAATCCGAAATGGAATAGCCCCGATAGAATAATTCCCCTTCTGCTGGTACTTGCACGCCGTTTTCCAACTTGGTTGCCTGTACCTTGCTAATCCCCGTCAGTCCGGCAAGAACGCCTCTGCCATCTGCATCCCGCAGACCGCATTTTACATCGTACTGTTCATAGAAAGACGGGTTAATCTGATAGTTTTCCTGATATTGCAGAGCAAGCTGTTCGCTTCTCTCAATGTTGTGTCGGTATTTCTGCACAATCTGTTGCAGTTCTGGTCTTTTTAAAATGGCTTCTTTTGTCAACATACGGTAATCATCGTCCTTTCTGAAACGGGTTTTGGGTGAATGAATGAAAGTAAATGTGGTTTCGATTTCTTCTGAAATCGAATGCACACAATTAATAGTATAACATAAATCTTTTGTTTCTGTCAATGATGGCAAAAATATGAAAAACAATCCTACTAATTCAATCGACTTGATTCTAAAAATAGACAGTTTTCTATTTTAAAAAAGTCAGAAAAAGGGCACTTCGATTCGGAAGCACCCCTGTTTCCCTGTTGGATTTTTATGCAGCTCAAATGCCGCATTCGTCATAATCCTTCCACTTCTCGTGATGAGAGCGATTGCTCAGTGTCCGGCATACGATAAAGACAGCGGACAGCATTGCAAGCACCAATGCCCCGACAACTGGTGCGACTTTATAGAACATACTGAGCCGTTCTTTCTTTACAGAATCCTTTTCCTTGCTCATAATGAACCTCCCTGTTCCAATGCAGCAAGCTGTGCATCCAAATCCGCATCACTGGTAGAAGTGCCCATTTCTGCCATCAGACGCTGCAATTCTGCATCCACCTTGGTATCTGCTTCCATCTGTTCAAAGCTCTTGGTGTCTGCATTGCTATTGCCGGAAATTTCAGCAAACGCAGCAGCTTCTGCTTCCTGCTGCATAATCTTTTCTTCCATGCGGTTAAATTTATCCATAGAACTGGAAGTATTGATACCACCCATAGACTGTGCCAGATTCTTCTGGGTCTTTGCCATCTGGGAACGGGCAATCAACATTGCCTGCCGGCTCTTTGCTTCTTCCAGCTTTGCCTTTAAGGTTTCAACCTGATTCCGGATGGCATCGGTCTGTGTGGTAATGGTTTCATACATCTGCTGATAGGATGCAACGTCGTTATCTGCCTTAACTTTATAGGACAGGGCTTTCTTTGCCATTTCTGTGTTACCAGCTGCAAGGGCTGCCTTTGCCTTGGATTCCCAATCAGCAGACGACTGCAATGCAGTCTTATACTGCCGTTCTGCAATCCGCTGGCTTGCCATTGCCTTGCCGAGTGCCTGTGTAGACTTTGCAACTTCCTGCTGCAAATCCCGAATGATCTGCTTGACCATCTTTTCCGGATCTTCTGCCTTGTCGATGAGGTCGTTGACATTTGCTTTCATAATATCGCCAATTCTTGAAAAAATACCCATGTGGATTCCGCCTCCATTGTATCTTTGATGCTTGTTTTCGTCTGCTGGGCTATAACCCAGTCCCCCTACTATTGCAGGAATTTTCTCTACCTGCATACAAATATGGTTGTATTGATTATAACACATTTTTTATATCGTGTCAAGCACAGAGTTTTGCAGAATTGTCGTTTGATTGAAAAAATGGTCGTTTTTCAGTTGCTCTTAGGAAAAACGATTGCGTAAGATTCGGCAAAATCGCTTCGCTGTCTGCCTTTGTGCTGTTCGCCGTGGGTTACGTTGTCCGAATTGCTTATGAATCTTTCTTAGATTACAGTTTATTAGAATGTTCCTTGTTTTTAGAATGGCGAACAGCAACTTGCTTATTTTTCTTAGATTTCAATACAGTCTAATCAATACGTTCGTTAAAGGGGACAGCTTGTCCCCCTTAACAATCTCCCTCCGCCGAGCTGAGCCAGCTCGACCGCAGTTTGCCTGCGGCATGGTTATCCTTCCAGTTTTGTATAATCTGGTATGGGTGTATCGAGTGGAATCCGCTCTTCGTCTGCTTCCCAGCAAAATGTTTCGATAAGCTTCTTCCAGACGGTATTCCCTGCTTCGCAAGGACGCTGCAAGATTTGCAGCAACTGCTGCTTCTCTTCCGGATTCAAAATCCAGAATGTCTTTTTGCCAAGCGACCCCTCTTTGCAATAACTGGCATCGAAAAAGCAAATTCTCGCCATCTTCGTTGCCTCCTCCGGAAAACGATGGTTATAAAGCTTGAAATAATTCCTACCAATCCGATCGGGATTTATAACGAAACAGAAATGCTCTGGTTCTGCCCGATAAACTGTTGCAAATTCCGGCAGATTCTCCCCTAAATGAGCATCTACAGCATATGCCTCGCAAAGTTCCAAATCTTCTGCATCATACAGCGATAGGATTCTTTCAGAAACATCTTTCTCCACCAGCATGATTTTCATTCCCCCTTCTTGTTTCAAAAATCCGTTTATAAACGAAAAAGCACGCTGATAAAAACCAACGTGCTTTTAAAAATATGGTCGAGGTGACAGGATTCGAACCTGCGGCCCCTACGTCCCGAACGTAGTGCTCTACCAAACTGAGCCACACCTCGTTGATGAACTTTGTCGTTTTCTTCAAGCGACTTATACAGTATATCACAGTCTAGAAAAAAAGTCAAGCATTTTTTCTCTTTTTTTCTTTTTTTAAGAAGAAAAACGTCTATCTTGCAAAAAAGAAAGTAGTCACTCAAATTTTCTGCAAATTATCGCACTTCTTTTTTCAAAAAATAGGGGAACGCAGTTGCCAATGTCATTAACTTAAAACGGCTCTTGAATGGCAAGCAGAATGTCTGGAAGTATCAAAATGGCGAGGAAAAGAG
>OBVY01000560.1_pt1 | contig 36369 bp, 37 predicted proteins | sample 1538051 | NCBI WGS metagenome assembly OBVY01 (sample SAMEA2580017, study PRJEB22360) | human gut metagenome | biome: human gut; feature: human-associated habitat; material: faeces | place: Denmark | collected 2008/2010 | reverse complement strand
TCCAGCTTTCAGCAATCCACGGTTCCGGATTCATTTTATTATCAAAATGAACAAGACATTCCCCAATCGCATACCGCATAACCTGCCAACCGAAATAGTTATCCGTCGGTTCCAGACTATCAGCAAAATTGGTAATCCCTACGGTGAGCGTTTCTTTGGAACCTTTAGATACATTCTTGTCTCCGCCGCAGCCAGAAAAAGAAAATGTCAGAAGCGCGGCTGCCGCCAGAAGCGCTCCCTTTTTGTAAATAGATTTCATGAACTCTGCTCCTTTTCTTCAACAACATTTTTAAATTAAGCCGCTGCTTAATTTTCTCTCATTAGAATTTTATCATTCCCTCTTGTAATTTACAAGCTGTAAATTATTTGAAAATAAAAATTGACAAAGGAAAAAACAGGTTTTCATTAAATTCGGAAAATCCACCCGCTCCTTTGCCAAGTTTCCGTTCAGGCGCCATTCTTATCTTTTTCTGCAAGCCCCATTAAAATAATTTCCAAGTACTTGGAAAACTGGGGGCTGAAATGCCTGGTGCCGAACCCCACCTTTTCCAGAATTTCAATACGCTGTGCTTTTTTGTACTCCATACTAGCAGGATAGAGAGTCATGGCATAGCTGTTTTCAAACTCCACAAATAAAGAAACCGCTGTCCGTGAAAAGTAAGGCAGAGCCGCGCGCACCGCCCTTTCCAACCGCTGAAACAATTCGTGCAGTCTGATCCGGTAAGCCTCATGTACTTCATGAGTAGCGCCTTTCAGAAAAACCGTATTCGTAATACTGAAAAGCGCCATCATGCGTTGGTGCCGAAGCATCATTTCGGTCCAGGCTCCGATAAATACCTCACAGTTCTTTACTGGCTCGGAGAAAGTATTCTCCGCGTCTTGTACCATTTCTTCTATATCCTGCAGCAGCAGTTCAAGAAATATATCATTCTTATTAGCAAAGTAATGATACAGATTAATCCGTGTAAAGCTTAAACATTTGCCAATTTCCGTAAATGTAATTTTCTCATACCCGATTTCCTCCAAAAGCCGGGCTGTCATGTTTATGATTTGCTGCCGCCGTATATCTTTCTGCTCCGCGTTGCGCGCCCTCCGAAATTCCATTTCCTTTCCCCCGTTTATCACACACTATCCCACTTCAAAAGCTGCCGTGCTCCCTGTCTGTGTTTTCGTCACCCTCAACTTGGCGGGAATACGTTCTTCCAATCCTCCCACATGGGAGATCAGTCCGATCAGGCGGTTCTGCCCTTTCAATTCCTGCAGTGTCTTCATGGCAAGATCAAGGGATTCGGAATCCAGACTGCCGAAACCTTCATCAATGAACATGGCATCCAGATGGACACCGCCGGCATATTCCTGAACCACATCCGCCAAGCCGAGAGCCAGAGAAAGGGAAGCAAGAAAGGTTTCTCCGCCGGAAAGTGTCGCCGCCGGTCTTGCCCTGCCCGTATTGGCATCATACACTTCCAAATCCAAGCCTGCCGTTTTTCTGGCATCCGCTCTTTCCCCTCTTTTCCGAAGCAATTCGTAACGGCTGCCGCTCATTTCCATAAGGCGCAAGCTGGCTTTTTCCGTGACTGCATCAAGCAACGCTCCCAAAACAAAGCGTTCCAAATTGATTCCTGTATCTTTTCCTCTGGCAATATCCCACAAATTAGAAATAAGTTTATATTTCTTGTCAATTTCCTTTTGCTTTTCTGCTAATTTTACCAATTTATCCAAAGTTTCCTGTTGCTGTTTTAATTCCGTTTCCATAGCCGCTTTTTCAGTGGTTACCGTTTCTATTTCATTCAGCAAGGCTAACCGCTTTTCTTCCCAAATCTTCATATCCGGCTTGGTCTGATCTTTAGTAGCCGCCGTTTCATCTTTGATTTTTTCGTTTTCCGCATGGACAGCCCGGTCATAAGCGCTTAACGATTTTTCGTAGCCTGCCAGATTATTTTGTTCTTTTCTGTACCCATCGCATTGTGTCAAACTTTCAAAGCCTGCCCGCGCCACTTTTTCCCGGAGCAGCTTGATCTGTTCCTCTGACTTTTCGCGGAGCTCTTTTTCCTGTTCTCCCAAAATTTCTTTTTGTTTGCTGTCATTTTGAAATAATAATTCCGCTTCTTTTTGTATCTTTTCTGCTGATGCTAAAGCCTTTTCGAATGTATCAATTTCCTTTTGGATTTTCTCTATTTCTTTTTCCAGGATTTTTAAATCTCTATATCCATCAGGAAGTGTCTTTTCAAGCTCATCCAAAACGGCAGCGGATTTATCCAGATTTCCTTTGGCAACTACAACTTTTTTCATTCTGTATTCTTCAGCTTTTTGTTGATCCTCTTTACTTGCCGCTTCCGCTTTTTTCATCAGAAATTCTGCATCTTTTACATCTTTTTCCGTCACATGGCCATCTCCGGACAGCGCAGGATGAGGATGTTCCAAAGCGCCGCAAACCGGACAGGGCTTGCCGGATTCCAACTTTTCAGCCAGCACAAAAGCCTGTCCATTTAAAAACATTTGGTTCCGACAAAGCCAATTTTTACGAGCTTCTTCCATCTGTTTTTCTGAAGCCGCCGCTTTTTCCTGAAGCTGCTTTTCTTCTTTTACAGCGGTTTCATATATTTTTTTATACTTTTCTACATCACCTGCCGCTTTTCCGTAAGATGCCGCCGAATCACGATATTGGTTTAATTTACCTTTAGCTTCTATTTTTTTCTTCTGGTCCACTTCTTGTTTTTTTAATAGATCAAGCTCTTTATCAGCTGCCTCTTTTGCTTTTTCTTTTTCAGGCAGTCCTTTGAGAATAGATTCCAAAGCAGCATTAATCTTTTTCCACTGCTGTCTTGTACTTTCAGCAGCAGCCCACTCTTCCGATACCAGCTGGGATGCTTTTATCATTTTTACAGTTTCCCGAAGTTCGGTATTTTCCTTTTTCCCGCTTTCCAACCGTTTCAACTGTTCAATTGCTTTTTCCATGCGTCCGAAAGCATCAAAAAGTTTGCTTGCCCCTGCATACTCCTTTTGGAAAGTCTCCTGTTTTATCGATAAAGCTTTCGTCACTTTCTCCTTTTCAGACAAAAGTTTTTTATTCTCCTCAATTTTTCCTTTTAATGCATCATCTTCTTCCACATGACAAGTTTCAAGTAAAGTCACTCTTGTCTGTTTCCCCTGTTCATAATCACTTTCCAGCTTTTTTGTTTCTTCCTGTAATTTCTTTTCAAAAGCAAGGTAAATACCTGTTTGGAAAAGTTGTTCCATGATTTTCTGCCGATCCGACGAATCCGCCAGCAGCAGTTTACGAAAATCCCCTTGGGGCAGCAGGATAATCTGCCGGAACTGTTCCAATCCGACACCGAGCAGCTTTTCTACAGCGCTGTCCACCCCCTTTGAAGTGATATGGGCTTTTTCCCTTCCTTCTTCATCTATTTCATAAAAGTCCGCTTTTCCTTTATGCTCTACAGGCTTGCTCCTGTCACCCTTCTGCCGCTCCAGCAGCTGCGTGGGACTTCGATAGATACGGTAATGCCTGTTTCCTATGGCAAAATCAAATTCCACATAGGTTTTTCGGTCATACCCCACATAGTTGCTCCGTAAATCTTCTCCCGATCGGACGGCGCCGCTGGTTTTCCCATAGAGCGCATAGCACATGGCATCAAGGATGGTGGATTTCCCTGCGCCGGTAGGGCCGCAAATGAGAAAAAGCGTATGATTCCCCAGAGCGGAGAAATCCAAATCCTCTTGGCCTGCATAAGGGCCAAAAGCACTGAGCCTGAGTCGTTCCGGTCTCATCAGTCGTCCTCCTTCCGCAGATTTTCCCACAGTTCCTTCATGTAGTTTTCCTCTTCTTCCGTAAATTCTTTATCCTGGAATTCCTTATAAAAAACGCGGAACATATCCAAAGGATCTACCTTTTTCATGAGGTCAAAGCTTCTTTCCCCGCTTCCGCTGTTCATCCTGCGATGGGACTGTATCGTCATCATGCGGGGATATTTTTGACGGAGACGCGCCATAGCGTCAATGACAGGGCCTTCATCCAACAGCTCCGCCATGAGGAAATCCTCACTCTCTCCTTTGATAAGATCATCAAAAAATCCTTTTATGGCACGCACCTCATGACGGGGCGCCAGAGAAGTGAATTTAGTTCCCACCTGCCCCGCTCCGTCTATTTCTCCTACAATGACTCCTTTTTTCTGAGCGGCTTCACTGAAAGAATATTTTAAAAGACTTCCGCTGTAGCGGACATTTTCTTTTCCCCCCGCCTGCTGTGGACCATGAAGATGCCCCAATGCCGTATAATTGTACGGTGCAAATATATCTGCACTGATAAGATCCGTCCCCCCGATTGAAAGAGGCCGCTCCGAGTCACTCGCAGAGCCGCCCGCCACAAATTCATGGGCAATGGCAATTTTCCTTGCCGCATGTCCCATCTGCCGTAAAAGGAAATCCGAGAGCGCCCGTTCTGCCTCCTCATGGGTATGGACATCAGTGGAAAGCGCTTCCCGCACCTTCCCCGGTTCCGCATAGGGAAGAGGAGCAAATGCCACTTCACCATCATCGTCCTTCAATATGACCGGCGCTAAAGTGTGGTACAAATCACCGCAAAGGAATAATCCGGTCCCTCGGAGAATGCGGCTGGCAAAAGACAGCCTTTCAGCACTGTCATGGTTGCCACTGATTACAATAAAAGGGATTTTCCGTTTTCCTGTGATTTCAGAAATCATTTCGTCAAAAAGCTCCACCGCTTCCGCCGGCGGGACGGAACGGTCATACACATCTCCTGCCAACAGGATGACATCCGGTTTTTCTTCATCTACCAAAGGTAAAAATTGATTTTTCAGAAGCCATTCCTGTTCTTCCGTAAGATACTCCCCGTAAAATAATTTTCCCAGATGCCAGTCGGCGGTATGGATAAACTTCATAATATTCCCATCCTTATTTTTCCAATAAGTAACCTTCACTCATAAAGTGGGGATCTTTCCCCCAATAATAATTGATCCAGACAAAATGGAGAATCCGGTTTTCATTTACACGGTAAGTCATATTTTCCGCCGTCTCCTTTTGTTCGCCCGATCCCTTTTCCTTTATTTCCTGCAAATACGGCCGGATGTCCAGACGGATTATTTCATCCCCATTGGTGATAAGAAGTTCCCCATGGTTTTCCGTTGTATCCGATCTGAAATGAATAAGCCGCCGGTATCCGGTGACAGGAATTTCATTCCATTCATAGCTGCGGATTACCCGTCTTTGATCATAGTCATATCCCAGCAGTTCTGTGAAGCGGTCATCATTTTTCAGCTGTTCCACCACGGGAAACCGCCATGCCCCTTCACTGTACTTCAGATAATCATAAGCGCTCCGCAGTACTTCCGCATCTTCTTCAGTAATAGAGACCGGCAGTTTTAGATTTCCATCGCTTATCATTTGATTTTTTACCAGTACCCTTTCCAGGCGGCGGCCCTGGTCATAAACAGGCACATCAATGAGATTCAGCGGTGTCATGCTGCATAGGACGCCAATAATCCCCGCCAAAAGAAAAAGCGGACAGGCGGCTCTGCGGAAAAAGGCAAACGCGATGACCGCCAGACCGAATCCGCTGCATATCATCGAAGCATACCGCGCCGCCGTCAATCCATACGCCTCAAAACGGATATAAATACCAAGCGCCTGCACAACCATGACGGGAAAAAGCGCCAACGCGCCATATTTCAGAAAACGTCTGCTGCCATTGTCCGTTTCTTCATAAAGACAGAAATAAAATAAACTGAAAACAGCGACAGCAAAAGAAGCATACCAATTCATTTTCCCCACAGGCATTTCCCAAAGGAACAGGATTTTCCCTATATATCCGTAAAGAATCGCCAGCAGAACTGCATAAGCCGGCAGAAACACCCGTTTCAGCAAGTACAGAAAAGAAGCGGAACGCGGGCACTCCTTTTCACAGGGAAAGCAGGACAAAAATACGTTAATCCCTACAAGCACAAAAGAAAATGCACATAAAGCATATCCCCAGCTCCAAGCTATAGGGACAAGGAGCGCGTTAATGCCCAGAAGACAGATTCCACCCAGCCCCATCGTCAAAACAGCAATTCCGAACGCTTGGACAAAAGACACAAAAACGTGAGGAAACAACCCTGTTGCCATCTGCCTTTGCAAGAGGAAAAGACACAGACAGGGCAGAGAAAAGGAAAGACCTGCCACATACATGGCAAAGTAATGATTCATCGGCATCATATGCCAGAGAAAATAAAATCCTGCCAGTGCGGGAATATTTACCGCCTCATAAAGCAGAGAGACCTTATGCTTCCATTCAAGCAGAAGCCGCCAAAGTACGGAAAATAAAATTGTAGATCCAAGGGAAATCAGAATATATCCCAGAGAAACAGGAAACAATTCATCAAAGCTCGTTTCGCCGGGCATGTACGCCACACGGCAGAAAACGATAAGAAAAAGAAACAGGGAAAAAAGAAATGCCGTGCGGAAACGGAGCAGCCCTTTTGCGCCGCGGTCCAGCATCTGTTTCACTTTTATTTTTATTCTTTCATTCATCTTATTCCTCCTGCCGAAGAGAACGCAGCAAAGCAATTTCCTTTTTATATCCCGGAAGTTCGTTAGGTGTTTCCAGAAAAAACGGCAGTTCCCTCAGGGCCGGATGATTGATGATCCGCGCGAAAGCCTCTGTGCCGATCGTCCCTTCTCCTATTTTCTCATGTCTGTCCTTATGGCTGCCCAAAGGATTCTTATCATCATTCAGATGGACTGCTTTCAACTTTTCCAGTCCGACAATTTGATCAAACCGTTTCAGAACGCCGTCCAGATCATTCACGATGTCATAGCCGCCGTCATACACATGGCAGGTATCCAGACAGACACCGATACGGTCTTTTCTTTCCACACGGGAAATTATTTCTGCCAGTTCCTCAAACGTACGGCCCACTTCCGTCCCCTTTCCCGCCATCGTTTCAAAAAGCACGGTAGTATTCAGGCCTTCCTGATCCATAGCATAATTCACCATATCCGCAATGAGAGGAATGGCAACAGCCGTCCCCTGTTTCAGATGGGCGCCGGGATGGAAATTATAAAGACACCGCGGCAGAAGGGACACCTTTGCCAGATCTTCCCTGATAGCGGTCCGCGCGAACTCTCTGACTTCTTCTTTCGTTGACGCGCCGTTCATCGTATAAGCACCATGACAGAGTATCTCTCCGAAACCGTGGGTATCCATCCATTCTTCCAGCTGCCTTATATCTTCCTTTGCTAACGGTTTTGCCGCCCCACCCCGGGGATTGCGGGGAAAGAACTGGAATGTATTCGCTCCGAGTTCCGTCGCCGTCCTCGCCATATGATAAAATCCTTTTGTAACCGACAAGTGGCACCCTATGGTAAACATGGCCACCTCCATTTATTTCCTTTTTATTATATCAGAACTTTCCTTTCCCTTGACAAAAATGACAATCTTTTCCTGATGTTGTAAAATAAGAATGTTATATTATACTCAAAAATGGACATCCAAAAATTTATCAAAAGTGAGGTTATTATGAAACATACAAAAATGACTGCCCTTCTCTGCACGCTGGCTCTTTCCGGCTGTATTTCCGCCACTGCTGCCTCACAGGCAGGCAGCACACCGCTGGATCCATACCGTGCTGCCGTTCAAAAAATGAAAGACTTGGAAAAAGCGGAAAAGAAGGGAGAGCAAAGCGCTCCTGCTTCTGCTCCCGCCGCAGCAGCCTCTGCGGGTGATGTGAATTATACAGACGCCCTGCTGAAAGGCCTCGATCTGACTGTATCTGACGTACAGGCTTCCGTAGAATCGGGTACTTTTAAGAATCTTTCCCCCGAGGCACCGAAGCCGGTTGTCGAACAGCCGGCCGCAGAACCGGAACCGGCAGAAGAACCCGAACCGGAAACGGAACCCGAACCGATTTCCCCGCCGGTAAAAAAATATACCATCAGCCAGGGCGAAACCGCCAATGAGCTTTCCAGCGACGGGAACTATGAAAATGGAGTTTACACTTCTGATAAAGCAGATGAAAATGCTCTCCGTGTCCCCATGGCATACATTACCGCCCCCAACGCACAGATTACAAAAACAGGTGATTCTACCGATGTAGACAGTTCCAGGCTTTACGGACAGAATGCCGCTTTCCTTGCCACCCACGGCGGACGCGCGACGATGACGGGCGCCCATATTTCCTCTTCCGGCATTGGATCGACAGGCGCTTACGGTTACAGCAAGAGCACCTATATCAGCCTGAAGGATTCTTCCGTTGTTACTACGGGAAATCATTCCGCCGGCACCGCTGTTTCCGCCCGTGCCATGATGAAAGTGGAAAACTCCACCGTTTCTACCACAGGTGACAGTTCTCCTGCCATCATGATTGCTGACGGGGGCGGTATCCTCATCGCGGATGGCGGCTCCTTTACCACTTCCGGCGCTATGTCGCAGGGCATTTATTCCAAAGGCGACGTTACCGTCACCAATGCTTCCGTAAACGCACTGAACGCAAAAGCAGCCGTTCTTAAAGGAAATAATACAATCACCCTTTCGGGCACAACCCTTGAAGGAAAAGAAACGACGGACACTGTTCCTTACAATATCGTTCTCTTCTCTGATGAAAAAGATATCGGCACCATGGGCACCCAGCATTTCGATGTCCGCGGCGGTTATCTTATTTCCCACAAAGGCGGCATGTTCTATGTAACCGCTACCCACGGTAAAATTTCCTTAAACGGTACCGCGATCACCATGGACGACCCTGCGGCAAACCTTATTACCGTCGCAGGCAATGACGGCGCAAACGGCTGGGGTACGCCGGGACGCAATGGCGGCCATGTGGAACTTGTCGCAGACAATCAGGTTCTCACCGGAAATATTTCTGTCGACTCCATTTCCAACATCAACATGACGCTGAAAAACAATTCCACCTTTAACGGAATGATTTCCATCGTCCCCAATGTGGAAGGCGGCGAAAAGTACAAAACAAACGCCGATGTCTTCATAGCGGCAGGCTCCACATGGAACCTTACGGGCAACTCCACGCTGACAAGCCTCTACAACTTAGGTACGATCAACTACAACGGTTATACCATCACCCTGGCTGATGGCACAGTCATGAAAGAATAAATACAAATGCACAAGAACGTCTCTCTTCACGGGAGGCGTTTTTGATTGCTTTCTTATAAAAAATCCTGCTCCACAAGAATGGATGCAGGATCGTATACTTTATTCCTTATCTGGTTTTCAGGAGCTTTTCCTCAATTTCATTTTTTGCTTTCCGCACAAAAGCAAGTATTTCTTCATTAAGCGGATAGCGGATCACACAGCCGGGAGATAAAATGACTTTCCGCCCCCCTGTCTGCCTGAGCGTTTCATAAATGCGGTATTCGATCTCATTCTTTCTGCCGCCGGTGATATCCATCCGCTCCAGCCCTGCCATGATGCATTTCCCCGTAAGCGCCTGCGCCTCACCGATTTCAGGCAAGGATTCCCAGGCATGCCAGTTGAAAATCTGCACCGGATATTTCCTGAGCAGGGGAAACATGATGTCTTTCCCGTGAGCGTGGAGCACATTGCACCACCCTGATGATGCAGAAAGCACCGCCAGATCATAAGGCATACCGTACTCGCGGTAAAAACTCTCTTCTCCGGCCGCATATGATGAAAGCTGGGTTGCAAAGAAAATGCCGTCCGCCCCCATCTCAATGACCCGCTGCACCAAAGCGCAGGTGCTTTCCGTAATCGCCCGAAGTCCCGCCTTCACTTCTTCTCCAAACCCCTCCGCCACATGCCTCATCAAATCGGGGCAGAGTTTGTATGCCGTCGTCAAAGGACTGAACACTGTAAAAATTACCGGCACTTCGCCTCTTGTCTTATCCAGAAGAAGCCGCAGGTATTCCTGTTCTCTTGCCAGAGCACCCGCATTCACCGATACCGGTTCCAAATCAAGCCAATCCTTTGGTCTGTGGGCAGGTGTAGAAATGATTTTTGCCACGCCGCCCCCGGCGATTTCCGAGTAGTCCGCCACGGCACCGAAATCTTCAACGCTGTACATGCCGTTGTTCATCGTTTTTAAAATATCTACATCGTACGTTTTATAAAAACCGTAGGTCTGCTCCGCATTTTTTACCGGATCCAAATCAATAAGCGGCAAGTGGGACCACAAAGAATACGGAACCGTATCGACAGCGTCCCCGCGGATAGCGGCGGCAATTCTTTCCATTTTAGTCATCACGGTGATTTTCTTTTTCATATTTCCTCCAAAAGGGAACCGGACAATTCATTTGATTTCTTTTATTATAACGATTCCTCCTGAAATATAGAATCTTCCCAAATGAAAACGCCCTTCCCTAGGAAAGGCGCTTTGTCTTACTTATGTGCTTTTTCCCAGTCCGCTTTAAAACGGGCAATGCCGATGTCGGTAAGCGGATGCTTAAGAGTGTCCATAAGCACCTGGTACGGAACAGTGGCAATATCTGCCCCCGCCAGGGCACATTGTGCCACATGCTGCGGCTTGCGGACAGAGGCAGCAATGATTTCCGTTTTGATCTTGTGGAGACGGAATATATCGGCAATCGTCCGGATCAGTTCTACGCCGTCCCAGCCGATATCATCGATACGTCCTACAAAGGGGCTGACATAAGACGCCCCTGCACGGGCTGCCAGCAGTGCCTGCCCTGCCGAGAAAATCAAAGTCACATTAGAACGGATCCCCATGTCAGACAGGGCACTCACCGCTTTCATGCCTTCTCCCGTCATGGGAATTTTCACGACCACATGGGGATCAAGTCCGGCGAGAACCTGTCCTTCAGCAATCATCTCTTCTGCTGTTTCAGAAAGGACTTCCGCTGATACCGGACCGTCCACAATCGATGCGATTTCTTTAATCACCGTATGGAAATCCTTTCCTTCCGCCGCGATTAGTGACGGATTTGTCGTTACTCCAGAAACGAATCCCATCGCTTTCGCTCTGCGGATGGCCTCCACGTCAGCCGTATCAATAAATATTTTCATTTTCTCGCTCCTTCATTTCCCGCCGGAGCCTCCGGCTTGTCATAATATCATTATGATACTGCTTATTCCTTTTCTTTGCCACTCCGGATTTTTCAATTAATTGTATTGCCTTCTCAATTAATAGATTATCTCATGACTTATGAAATATTCATAACCTTTGATAAAAGGATTCCATGAGCTATTGGACATTTATAGAGTAAAGCGTATAATTTATATATAAGTAACAAATTATATATTATGCCGAGGAGGCTTTTATGAAACTCACGCTTCTTGCATTGACCTATTTCCAAAAGACCGCAGAGCTCCAGCATCTGACCCACGCGGCGGAAGCGCTTCACATTTCCCAGCCGTCTTTGTCCCACACCATTAAAATGCTGGAACAGGAGTTGGGCGTCCCCCTGTTTCGCCGATCCGGAAGAAACATCGTCCTCACCAAGTACGGAGAAATCCTTCTCAGCCATACAAACAGGATTATGAGCGAACTTAAGCATGCGCAGAAAGAGCTGGAAGACGCCAAAGAAGCACAGGACATGACGGTGACGATTTCCATTTTCGCCGCATCCATGATTATTCCGGCATTCCTTACAGAATTTAAAAAAGAACATCCCCATATCCGTTTCGAAATCATCCAGCAGCGGGATCGTCAGGAAATAAACCATCACTCCCGTGTGGATCTGTACCTGTCAAGCAGTATCAACCCCATTGACACGGATCATTCCATCACACTCCTGAAAGAAGACATCCTTCTTGCCATGCCCGATACAAATCCGCTTGCCTCCCATGCCTCGGTTAATCTGGCAGACTTTGAAAAAGCGGATTTCATCACGCTCCAACAAGGCGTCGCTTTAAGAAATATTACAGACTTTTACTGCAGGGCGGCAGGTTTCACTCCTCATGTCATTCTGGAGAGCGACAACCCCGGCACCGTACGGGAATTTATCAAAGCGGGTCTCGGCGTCTCCTTTGCACCGAGAATCACCTGGTACGGCGTCGGCGGCGACCATGTAGCACTTGTTCCCATCGCCACACCGGGCTGCCAGCGGTACATCAGCCTGTCATGGGACGAAAACACACCCCTCACTCCGCCGGCAGAAGAACTGAAAAATTATTTCATTAAAAACTTTAAACGTTTCGCCGAACAATATGCCGGTGTAAACAGTTCTATATAACCATCTGCCACAAAGGAGCTTTCCATGAAAAAATTTTTCGCCGCTGTCTTAACTGTCTTTCTTTCCCTTGTACTCCTTACCGCCTGTGGAGGAGGACAGCAACATGGCGCCTCTTCCGCGCCGGCCGTTCAAAGCGTTGAAAGATCAGATACAGGAAGTGCAGATAAATCAAAAAGCCGCATCAGGCAGAATAAAATCTACACAGATTCCGAGTCCATTTCCCAAAACGGTGAACAATCCGATGCAAAAAGTTCGGGCAGCGCGGAAATCCGCGTAGAACCGGATCAGGCCTATACCGACAAAGATCATGTAGCGGCATATATCCATATCTACAGGAAACTGCCGCCCAACTATATCACCAAAGCGGAAGCCAGAAGCTTAGGATGGAAAGATAAGGGGACACTTGATCAAGTCGCTCCGGGAAAAAGCATCGGCGGCGACCGCTTCAGCAATTATGAAAAAATCCTCCCTGACGCTCCGGGGCGCAGCTGGAAAGAATGCGACATTGACTACGTCAGGGGGAACAGGAACGCAAAACGTATCTGTTTCTCCAATGATGGCCTTATCTACTACGCCTCATCCCACTATCAGGATTTTGAAAAAATATATTAAGAGATTGTCCTATGCAGATCAGACTTGCTCCTGAAAACTTCAAAACAAGAGAAACAGCCCACACCTACCTGAAGGAAATACTTCATCTCCCGGACTATTACGGCAGGAACTTAGATGCCCTCTACGACTGTCTCTGTGAAATCATTACGAAAACCACGATTACCGTTCCCCGCGTAATCGCTTCGGACGGCTACCTTGGGGAATATGGAAAAACAATGATTGCCGTTTTTCATGACGCTGCTAAAGAAAACAAAAAATTACAAGTAAACTTCGAGTAATCCTTTTCTACATCCGGCACTGCCCCTGCCGGATATTTTTTTGTGAAATACTTTTAAGCAGCAGGAGATATTCTGTCCCATATGGATGACGAAAACCGGTTTTATATTTCCCCTTTGCTGCAAGTAAAACTATCTTTCAGATTATGGTAAAATATAATAGATATTTAGATTTCCTTAGTCTTTATTTATATAATTTCTTATATTTGAGGTATCCATGAATAAAAAATTGGCAGACAGCCGGTTCAGTCTTTCTGCACGTTTCACCATGCTTGCCGTCTTTCTCATTGCCAGCATGATTCTTTCTGTACGTTTCGGTTCTACAAATGTTCCGTTGTCAGATATTCTTTCAGAAGTTTCCGCCTTTATCAGTACCGGCCGCCCGGCAGAGACCGCTTCTTCCATGATTTTGTGGCAGATTCGCATTCCCCGCACCATTTTCGCCGCCTTTTGCGGCATGGGATTGTCCCTTTGCGGACTCGTACTCCAGACGATGACACGAAATGATCTGGCCGACCCCTATGTGCTGGGTGTTTCTTCCGGCGCAAGTACCGGTGCAGTTATCGCTATTATTTGGGGATGGTTTTCCTTTTTCGGAAATTATAATGTTTCCGCAGGCGCATTCATCGGTGCAGCGGTATCTACGATTATCGTCACTATGTGTGCGGGAAAAAGCACCAGTCCCATTCGTCTTATATTGGTAGGCATAGGCGTATCTGCTCTTTTTTCCGCACTTACCATGATGATCATTTACGGAGCAAAACATGAAGCACAGGTAAGGAGCGCCATGTTCTGGCTGCTGGGCAGTTTATCCGGCATGCAGTGGAGCAGCCTCCCCACCGTAGCCGCTGCCGTTTTTATCATGCTTGCTGCTGTCTGGATCCTCCGCAGCGATTTGGACCTTATGCTTTTAGGCGAAGGAGAAGCGGAATACTTGGGTATGAACAGGAAGAAACTTCAGCTTTTCATTGTCATTTTATCTTCTCTGATCGTTGCCATACTCGTATCGAAAGCAGGCATCATCGGATTTATCGGTCTTATCACACCTCACTTGGCACGTACCGCAGCGGGACCCTCCCATGGAAGACTCGCTTTATTCTCCGCCCTTATCGGCGCCATTGTCATGATTTGGGCTGATGTCCTTTCCCGTGCCCTCTTTGCACCGGAAGAAGTGCCCATCGGCGTGCTTACTTCCATTGTAGGCGCCCCTATCTTCCTTTGGATCGTAACCCACCGTTATGGGGAGGTACAGCCATGATTGAAATAAAAGATTTATCCTATACCATCGGGAAAAAAGAAATCCTGAAAAATATTTCCTTTACCGTAAATAAGGGAAGCATGACCTGCATTGTAGGCCCGAACGGCTGTGGGAAATCCACTTTGCTCGCCCACATTTCCCGCCGCTTTCCTTCCCGAAATTCCATTTACTACAAGGGCCGTGCGGTAGAAACCATTCCGCGAAAGGAATACGCAAAAGAAGTGGCTGTCATGGTACAGCAGGGATTTGGGATGGCAGGCGATCTGAAGGCAGAGGATGTGGTTCTTATGGGGCGGTATCCGTTTAAGGGCCGTTTTTCGGACTATACCAAAGAGGATCATCAGATTGCCGAGCGTGTCATGATTGAGACAGGCGCTTCCATTTTATCGGGCAGAGAAATGCAGCATATGTCAGGCGGAGAAAAGCAGCGTATTCTCATCGCCAAAGCCTTCACACAGAAACCGCAGCTCCTGCTCATGGACGAGCCGACAAATCATTTGGATGTAAAGTACAAACTGTCTCTTATGGAACATTTAAAACGGTTCCATCAACAGGGTACCGTCATCGTAGTACTCCATGACCTGTCCCTTGCCGCGCGTTACTGCGACCACGCAGTCGTCATGAGAGCAGGAAAAGTCATTGACTTCGGAAAAGTAGAAAACACGATTACAGCGGAAAAGATGAGCCGGCTTTTTGAAGTGCCTTTTTATAAAGCTGTTCATGAAGACCAGCAATTCCTTTATTGTTAGTCTCCATTTTATATTTTATGAGGAGGAAATATGATGAATTTGAAAACCAAGAAACTGATTGCCGCCCTGTTGATTGCCACATCCGCAGGTTTGTTCACCGCAGGCTGCGGTACAGATCAGTCCGCGAAGAAAGCGCCCCCGAAAACCGCGGACGTTACATGGACAGAGTCACTGGACGGAAAGAAAGTGGATATGAAAGTAACAGCACCGCCGAAAAGAGCTGTTTCCATGTCCTTTGCCACGACAGAAATGATGCTTACGCTCGGATTGCAGGATCAGATGGCCGGCACCGCTTTTAAAGAAGAAGAAATTTACGGACCTCTCGCTGATGCTTATGCAAAAGTGCCCGTCCTTGCAGAAAAATGGCCGTCCTATGAAAAGCTTATGTCTGTAAATCCTGACTTTCTTACAGGCTGGGAAGTACCTTTCACGAAACGCGCGATTCCTGCCGAAAAGCTGATTGCTGCAGGAATCCCCATTTTTGTTCCCGATTCCATGCAGGATACAAAGGCAACCTTGGATACAAACTTTGACGATATGCTGGAATACGGAAAAATTTTCGGAAAAGAAGATAATGCCAAAAAATGGGTAGACGGTCAAAAGAAGAAACTGGAAGCTGTCCAGTCTAAGCTGAAAAATCTGCCAAAGGTAAAAGCCTTTGTCTTTGATTCAGAGGACGGCGATCCTTTTACAGTCTTTGAAGGATACACGACAAACATACTGAAACTCATCGGCGTGGAAAATGTCATGTCAGGACAGAATGTAGATAAAACATGGGCAAAAACAAGCTGGGAATCTTTCGTGAAAGCGGATCCTGACTACATCATCATCGTAGACTACTCCACCAGCGACCGCACAGAAGATGATTTTGCAATGAAAGTGGATAAAATGAAAAACAATCCCCAGCTTGCAAGCGTGAAAGCTATTAAAGAAAATCATTTCATCCGTGTCAAGCTGTCTGAAATCACACCGGGTGTACGAACAGTAGACGCGCTTGAAAGACTGGCAAAAGAAATGCACCCCGATATGAAATAAATAAACTATGAAACTCCTGTGAAAGTTCCACGGGAGTTTTATATTGGGAAATATGTTTCGCTAAAATAGTTCCCCCTTCCGCCTATCCATGATATGATTGACTTATATTCTGATAGATGGGAGTTTGCTATGTCACAGAATCCTGATTTTGAAGAAACTTCTCTCTTTGATCTTTTCCCGGCAGAAGAAAAGAAAACTGACAAAAAAGAACAAAAGAATGAAAAAACGGAAGATGCCGCACCGAAGGACGGAAGAGGGAAAGAATCGGCGGTAACGGCTGTAAAAGCAATCAAACCTGAAACGGCGCCCGGAAAAGAAGAAATACCAGGTTCGCAGCTGAAAGACTGTCCCGTTTCAGCAACACCCGCATGGACGGAAAAATTCTGGGAGTATGATATTACAAAACCGTCACAATGGATCCGTGACGATATGAAAGAGCACATGGTAGCAGAAGGGTTCACCAAAAGAGAAGCCAACCACATCTTCAGGGGTCTTGTATTTAAGGAAAAAATCTTCAATACCAAAAACCAGGCTCTTGCTTATTTGAAAACGGTTCCTACCACGTATGCGGTCAAGTATAAAATCGGAATCGAACCGTCTCCCCGGATGGTGTCTTTAAAAAAACGGCTGGACGACAAAAAGGCACGCCTTGAAGAATATAAAAACGATCAGGCCATGCGGAAGTTTCGTACGGAATTTGTTTCTTGCCCCGTATGCCGCTCAAAAATCAACAGCAGATATTTTACACCGCCCGCCTGTCCGGTCTGCCGCTGTGACATGCGTGCCGAATCAGTCATCCATACTTTGGAATCGCTGGAAAAGGCTGTCGCCGATTTGAATAAAAGATATGAATACGCTGCCGAAAAGCATAATTCCAGATTTACCGGCGGCGAAAAATGGATTATCCGCACGGTAAATACCCCTTCTCAAGAGAAAAAAGGATAGCTTCCTATTATCCCAAAAGTAAAAACCTGTTACCCGAAATAAAAAGGGTAACAGGTTTTTACTTTTATGAGAAATTACCAGTTGCGGAATTTTGCCGGCGGATTATAGAGTCCCCCGGACCAATCCACAAGGTCTTTCATATTCTTCGCGGCAAGAAGTTCCCTTGTCGCCGTTGAACGGTCAATGCCCAAATCTTCCGGCAGCTTCACAATGCCCTCTTTCCTGAGACGCAGTGTCTCAGCAGGATCTTCCAGCATGCCCACTTCCGTCTTGCCGGCTATGGCGCGGATAGCATTCATCCGTTCTTCCATGTTGCGGCACTTATGGAGATACGCGATACCGATTTCGGAAACAATATGGGTCAGGTCATCAGAGTAAATCATAACCGGTTCCAGATCCAATCCCGCATTCTTCTTCAACTGGATCGCATCCAGTTCCTGCACGAAGCCGGGGAATCCTTTTTCAGATACGGTCGTAATCACCTGTACGACAAGTTTCTTGCCGCGGAGACATTCACCCGTCAGTTCGGCGCGATTTGCCACCTCATTGCCGCACTTGACCCATGCTTCTGTCACATGGCGCCGACCCTTGGCATCACACCCCATGTTCGGAGCGCCGCCGAAGCCTGCCACATTGTTCTTTGTTGCTGTGGAAGAATTGCCGTAACGGTCAATCTGCATGGTGGATCCGATAAACATATCTGCCGCATAGTGGCCTGCCGCCTGGCAGAAAGCTCTGTTGGAACGCATCGTTCCGTCCGGTCCGACGGCAAAAACATCGGGTCTTGCTTTAATATATTCTTCCATGCCTACTTCAGAGCCAAAAGAGTAAAGATTTTCCGCCCATCCTGTTTCAATCGCCGGGATCATGGTGGGGTGCGGATTCAGTACCCAGTGTCTGCAGATCTTTCCCCGAAGTCCAAGGCTTTCCCCATAGGTCGGAAGAATAAGTTCAATGGCGCTTGTATCAAAACCGACTCCGTGGTTCAGTACCTGGACGCCATATTCGCCATAAATTCCCTTTATAGCCATCATGGCTTTTAATATTCTTTCATCGCTGATTTTCGCCGGATCACGGGTAAAAAGCGGATTCAGCATGTACGGCGTTGGGCTTTCGATCACAAAATCGACCCAGTCGGCTGGGATATCCACACGGGATACTTTATCCACCAGCTTGTTCACCTGCACAATGACGATTCCCTGGTTGAATTTTGTCGCTTCGGCAATCGCCGGTGTATCTTCCGTGGAAAAGCCGGAATAAATATTTCCTTCCCTGTCCGCTTCATCAGCTACAAGAAGAGACACTCTCGGAATCAGGTCGATAAAGTAGCGGCTGTACATTTCCAGATAGGTATGAATCGCGCCCAATTCGATGCTTCCGTCCTGTACCATTTGCGCCAGGCGTTTGCCCTGGCTCCCTGCATACGCGAAATCCAATTTCTTTGCAATCCCTTTTTCAAACACATCCAAATGTTCAGGGATAGACAACGTGGATTGGATCATGTGGAGATCATGGACACGGGACGGATCGACCTTGCAAAGTTCACCCGCCAGGAAATCCGCCTGCTTTTGATTATCTCCCTCTATATTGACATTGTCACCGGGATGCAGGACCGCTTCTAAAAGAGCAACCGTATCTTTAGCGTCAACAATCTTTCCTTTTGCTAAACAGGCAGCGGCATCCAGTCTTGCTTTAGTATCATCACCTCTGGTATGCCAGTTCTTATTGTTCGGTCTGATTTCCAACATAATTATTCTCCTCTTTCTGATGAAACATCTTGTTTTTCAATATTTTAATTATATAACGATTTATTTCTTTTCCAAAGAAAAAGCACCTACCCAATCAAATCAAGTAAATGCTTTTAATTTCTCCATCTGCTCAGAAAACCATCCGGGTCATGAAATAGAACACTGACGGAAAAAGCAGGCATCCGAGTCCCGTGTAAAAGGTCGCTGTCATAGCCGCGTAAGGAACGAGTTTCGGATCAACAGCCGCCATTCCTGCAGCGGTACCGGATGTAGTACCCATGATTCCGCCAAATGCCATAGCAGACTGGGGATTATTAATACCAAGCGGTTTTGCCACAAAAGGTGTTACAACCATGACAAGTACGGATTTCACAACGCCCGCCGCAATGCTGATGGCAATAACTTCAGAAGAAGCACCGAGAGCCGCCCCCGTTACCGGTCCCACCACGAAAGTCGCCACACCTGCGCCGATAGTTACAAGATCAACCGCGCTGGTATATCCGAGCGGATAAGCAACCGCTATACCTGCCACCAGGCAGATGAACTCTCCGATAAAAAGGGAAGCCACACCCCGCAGGCCGATCTTCTTAATTTCGCGGAGATCCGCCCCGAAAGCGGTAGACACGATAGCAAAATCACGGAACATGGCCCCGCCGACCAACCCCATCCCTGCAAAAAGCGGTATATCAGCAATACCTTTGCTGCCGCCGGTTACAGAACCGCCGAAGTAGGCCAGAACAAGTCCCAGAAAAATGGCGATAGCGCTGCCATGTACTCTTCCCTTTGTAAGACTGCCCATTTTATAAGCAATAAAAGTGATTAACCCCAGCACCATGAAAGACGCTACCATTCCATTTTTGGTAAACAGCTTGACTGCCATTGCTAAGATATCCATAACCTTTTACCTCGTTCTTTCCTTACTGCTTACCTTCATTCAGAGCCACCTTACTGTCCATTTTCTGTTCGGAAGAATGATGCGGAGAAAGTACCGGAATCAGAAGAAAACCAAGAACCACTGCCAGAGCACCGCCCAGGATTGCGACCATCCCGCCGGAAAGCGCCGCAACGACATTCTGGATGGAACTCATGGCTACAACAATGGGAATATACATGGACGCCCAGAATTTAATTCCCGCCTCTTCAGGCCCTTTCATAATCCCTTTCTGCTCAGCCCAGGTGGAAATAACAATCAGGAGAAGCATAGCAAATCCCACACCGCCGATATTTGCATTGACCCCCAATGCCATACCGAGAACATCACCAATCAAATTGCCTGCCATGTAGCAGCCTGCCAGAAGTGCAACTCCGTAAATAATCATTTCTTTCGCTTCCTTTCTTTGCTCTCTTCATTCTTCCCGTCTGATTTTGCCTCTGCAGGTACAAAACCTTTTCATACTTGATATAATACAGAGGAACGGTTCTGATAAAGATAGACTCTTGCAGCTTTCCCTTTTGCAGCCTTATTATACTTAAAGCCATTTATAAAAAAATGGTTTTACCGGTAAGATGCAGGTAACGGGGGGTAACATGCAGATGTATATTCTTCATTTTTATCAGTAAACACTTTTATACGCTTAATCTTACTCAAAGGTGAACGTGATGTATAACACATTTATAAATGGCGTACAACATGTATGGCTGGGGATCTCCATCTTCCTGCTTCTCATTCTCTCTTTCAGCCGCACAACAATTTTCCGGAATGCTTTAACTGCAAGATACTTTGACAGAAAACGCCTGGTTCTATTTATGGTTCTCTTCTCCGCCATGGCCGTTTCAGGAACCTACTGGAGTGTCAGTGCCGGGGGCGGTATTATTAATTTTCGCGCTGTAGGTATTATGCTGGCAGGTTTCATCGGAGGACCTGCCGTCGGTTCCATTACCGGCCTTATTGCCGGTCTGCACCGCGCCTTTTTCATTAATACGGATGCATCATATATCCATGGCGGGCTTTCCATTCTCCAAGGCATAGCCGCAGGCTTCACCACGAATTACCTGAAATCCAAGCACCATCGGTTATGGCTTTGGGCACTTATTTATGCCTTGCTTCTTGAAGTTCTTTTTTGGGCATTTTTCGCACTTCTCACCTGGCCGGAAACCGTAGCAAATCCAAATGCGCTGGCTCTCCTCTCCCTTCCGATCCTTATCACGAATACCATCGCAGTCAGTCTTTTTATCGGTGTTCTTGAAGTATCCACCTACATTTGGGACTCAGAAAAAACAAAGACTACAAAAAACACTTTTGATGCCATCCAGATGATTTTCAGCACTCTGCAGGCCGGTTTCAAAGACCTCACTGTAACAAAAATTACGGAAATCATCACTACCGCCCTGCCTTCCCTTATCTGGACCGCTGTTATTTATAAAAACCGCGTATATATCCGCGGTGCTTATAAAACAAAAGAAGACCGAACACAAGGCGAAGCGGAAACTTCCATACTCCGGCTTCAGAAATCACTTCCCGATATGCCCCACGTACTCACATTGCCGGTTCGTTGGCAGAATGAAATTATCGGATACATCATTGCCGCAAAAAGCAAGGGCGATACTTTTACAAAAATGGGAATTGAATTTTTGAACGGTGTCTGCCATATCGTAGAAGCCATTTACGAATATGAACAGATGAAAGAAGAAAAAAATCTTCTTGCTGAAGCAGAAATACGGGCACTCCAGGCACAGATCAATCCCCATTTCCTTTACAATACGCTGAATACCATCAGCTTCTATGTGCGGAGCGATCCTGAAACAGCACGAAAACTGATTAAGTATCTTTCTGATTATTTCCGCCACAGTTTAAACAATCCCTCTAAATTTATTTCTCTTGCCGAAGAAATGCGGGTCATTGACTGCTATATCCAGCTTGAACGGGCACGCTTCAGTGACAGGCTAAGCGTAACCTATGATTTTTCAGAAGACATGCTGGAAAACCTGCAGATACCGCCGCTTCTTCTCCAACCTCTGGTAGAAAACGCAGTTATTCACGGAGTCATCAAGCGGGAAGAAGGTGGTACGGTCCGCGTAGGACTGATCGAGCATAAGACATATAATAAAATTTACGTCATTGATACCGGCGTAGGTATCTCGAGAAGAAAACTGAAAACACTTTTAATTGACCGCAAACGGCGCGACCATATCGGCCTCATCAACGTACACCAGCGCCTTGTTTCTATTTTCGGCGAGCGCTGCGGGCTCCATATACTGAGTAAAGAAGGAAAAGGAACCATCGTGTTCGCCAATGTGCCAAAAGTGGAAAAGACGAAAGGAAAGGATAACGAACATGGAAATTAAAGTCCTTGTGGCAGATGACGAACTGCCTGCCAGAGGAGAACTAAAGTATCAGCTCGCTTCCATACCGCACGTAAATGTTATCGGAGAATGTGCCAACGGGAAAGAAGTTATTTCTTTTCTTGAAACCCACCCGCAGGTGGATCTCTTATTCCTCGATATAGAAATGCCTATCATGAATGGTTTGGAAGCAGCACAAAAAATCATAGGCATGAACCATTCCGTGAAAATTGTCTTCGCTACCGGTTACAGCCAATTTGCGCTGCAGGCTTTCGAGCTGGAAGCTTTCGACTATATTCTGAAACCTTATGATGAAGAGCGTATCGCGAAAACCATCCAGCGCCTTTTCGACAGTATTATACAGCGGGAAAACGGTACCGCCTCCGGGGAAATCATAAATGCCAGATCCAGGATTTCTTTGCAGACGAAAAACAAGACACTCATTCTTTCTCCCGCAAAAGAAATCGTCCTGATTTCTACCGAAAAATCGGATAATTCCCTTTTCTATACCACCGAAGGCATCATACGCTCTAAAATGACTCTCCGTGATGCGGAAGCACTTCTTGCCGAGCAGGGATTTTTCCGGACCCATAAAGGATATATTGTTAATCTTTCCATGATTTATAAAATAGAAACCCAGGATAACGGGACGCTCCTTCTTACAATGAACCATTATCCGAAAGAAAAAGTACCCGTTTCCCGCCACTATATTAAAGACTTCCGAACGGTCATGCATATGAAATGAACTTTCTTACTCATATTCCGGTTATTTTTCAATCCGTCCGACAATCACAACGGGGCTGTGACAAAACACAAAAATGTTTCGTCACAGCCCCGTTTCCTTTTTACAAAAAAGATGGCGGACGCTCCGATACATTTTTTTCTGTTTTCGCCGGACAAGAAATACCTGCCTTGCTTACTTCTCCTTATTATACAATGATTTTTAAGGGAAACTTTTTGTGTTAGGAGCGTCAGTATAAAGTTTTAGCAGATGCTTTTGCGCAATAGAAAAGAAGATCTCTTTTGCAATACAATAAAGTTGCTGATTCAAGAAAGAAAAGAGGTCTTCTTTATTAGTGTTATAGAACTTAAACCATACCTTAGCCCAATAAAAAATGAAATTTCTGAAATACTTTTAAAAAACACCATCAAAAATCAGAATAAGTCGCTGTGCGATCCCGTTCTGGTCAGATATAAAATCAGTTCACGGTCATATATCTCGTAAATCAGCAGCCAATCCGGGGTTATATGACATTCTCTGCATCCGATATAGTCTCCGGACAAGCTGTGGTCTTTATTCTTTTCCGGCAAAGTTTTCCCTTCTGACAATTTTCTGATAATTTCAGTCAGCAGAGAAATATCATAACCTCGCCGATGCATTCGTTTCAAGTCCTTCTGGAACCTTGCGGTTACCCTTATATTATATTTCATCCCAGTATGTCTTTCATCATAGTATCCACATCAGTATAGGTTTTCCCACGCACAGGATCAGATTTCATTCGTTGAACTTCTTTAATGGCTTCTTTGGTTTCCGCATTCGGCATTTCCGCTCCAATATCAAAGGGAATTCGATAGTCTCTAAGAGTCCTTTGTATAAAGATATTAAACGCAGCCGTCATTGTCAGACCAACCGCTTCACAAAATTCTTCAAATTCTTTTTTCCTATTTGCATCTATTCGGATATTAATATTCGTTTGTGCCATTTCTATCACCTCTTGTGTATATTATATATAGCTTTATTGATGTTGTAAATAAATTTATACACAATATAATGAAGACATCTTGCTGTCCAATTATTTTTTTTGCAGCTTATATTTAGCAAGTTACAATTACATTCCCAATTCCACCAAAAAGATAAAGAAAAAGATGGCGGACACACCGCCACCCGTAAAGAGAACCATTTCATCTGCGCAAATATTTCTTCAGGAAAGCAAAGCCAGCATAATACCGCCGGAAATCGCCGTCCCAAATACACCTGCCAGATTCGGCCCCATAGCGTGCATGAGAAGAAATACACTCCTGCTTTCCTGCTGCCCTACAAGATGAGAAACGCGGGCAGCAATTGGTACGGACGCAATACCTGCTGAACCGATAAGCGGATTGATACGTCCGCCGGAGATCTTATTCATAAGCTTCGCACAGACTACCCCGGATCCCGTACCGAACGCAAAAGCCACCAGGCCGAGAGCAATAATTAAAATCGTATCTGTCGTAAGGAATGTATCTGCCGCCATAGTCGACCCGATTGCCACGGTCAGGACAAGCGTAACTATATTCAAAAGCGTATTTGATGCCGTTTCAGACAATTTTGTAACGACGAGACATTCACGGAGCAGATTGCCCAGCATGAGCATCGTAATGAGAGGTGCCACGGGGGGTAGAAAAATATTAACAATAAGAGCCATAACTACAGGGAATGCAATTTTCTCCAACCGGGAGACATAGCGCGGCTGTTTCATCATTATTTTTCGTTCTTCCTTACTGGTGAGCAGCTTCATAATCGGCGGCTGGATAAGGGGCATAAGAGCCATATAGGAATAGGCCGCCACAGAAACCTGAGGTAATAGATGAGGCGCCAGTTTCATGGTAGTATAAATGGCCATTGGACCGTCAGCACCGCCAATAATCCCGATAGACGCGGCTTCCTGTAAAGAGAAACCGAGTGCCTGTGCGCCGATGAGCGCCACAAATATCCCAAGATGGGCAGCTGCCCCCAAAATAACAAGGCTCGGATTGGCGATCATCGGACCAAAATCCGTCATCGCGCCGACACCTAAAAAAATAAGCGGAGGGAGAATCAGATTTTCCACACCCTGATAGGAATACCAGAAAAGTCCGCCTTCCTTTGTCAGTGTTGAGCCGGGGATATTGGCAACAATACAGGAAAACCCGATCCCCACCAAAAGAAAAGGTTCATATTTCTTAACAATCCCAAGATACAGAAGCACCATTCCGGTGATAATCATCACTATATTTCCCGGTGTGATATCAAGCAGGCCTGTCTGATGGAGAAGCTGTCCCATCAGCGGAATAAAAAGCGTGTCCAATTTAATCCTTCCTTTCCAACACTTCGCCCAGCTTATTCAGAAGCGGAAAAAAGTGAAGCACGATTCCGATAAAGGAAATAAAAACGAAACTCAGGAAAAAGTCCACCACGCTCAAAAGAAGCGCGCCTGTAAAATTATCAGGTAAACTCATCTTCTCATCTCCTCAATCTGCTTGTTCGCCTGGCGGACCATAAGCAGCTTTGTCCGTTCTTCCGCTTTATCCAGCACGGTCTGTTTCAATACGATAGATCGCTTATGCGTACCGTGGCCTATTTCCCCCTGCTCGTCCCAGGCTTTCACACTGAGCGTCACATCATGATCCGTAATCGCGATAATAGATGCATGGACAGTCACCGTCATCCCCAGACTGGTGGGCGCGGTATGGACGAAATTGACCGACAGACCGATACTCGCATATTCATCAGGAAGATAAGGATCAATGGCCTCAATAGACGCGTCAATCCCCCAATGGATCAATCTTGGCGTAGCCAGCAGGTTCTTAAACGCATTGGAATAATTATCCGAAGCATCAGAGTGCTGCACGACACGGCGGGCAATAGCATTCTGTCCGACCGCTAAAAAATCATTTAAATTAATCATCTTTGCACCTCGTTAAAAAACACTTTTTTCATGCCCCCAGTATAAATCCGATATCCATAGATTAAAAATACATTTTTTCTCTCATACCATAGTATATAATGCATGATATATGGTGCAATGCATAGATAAATGATTATAAATGCATGGGTTCCAATAAAAAAGAGCAGCCTCCCTGCTTATAGAGATGACTCCTCCCAATAGGTCTCAATTCGTCTATAATTGACGGCTCCTGCGATATTATTTCCTGCCTTGCCCAGCAACACTTTTAATACGCCATAAACACCGCCATTCATTTTTTCTACTTTGTCATCCAATGGCATACAAATACAGTCTATTTTTTCCTACTTCCATCATACCCGCAGAGATTCTGCTTAAAAAAAGATGCCTGCCGTGAATATTCCACACTGACAGGCATCTTTTCCCTTTTCACTCCTATTTATTCACCTAGAACCGTAACGACCGCTTTCCGGCAAAGTTCCACCGCTTTGTCCAAATCCGGTTTTTCTATATTCAGCGGTGGATTAAAATAAATAATGTCTCCCATCGGTCGAAGAACCAGTCCCATATTCATAGCTCTCCGGAAGATATGCCAGCCGATACGCTTTTTCGGATCAAAAGCTTTTTTCGTTTCTTTGTTTTCCACCAGTTCGATGGCGTTAATTAATCCGATATGGCGGATTTCTCCCACATGCCTTTGATTTCCCAGGGCTTTCATGAGCTTGTCATGGAGATAGATTCCATTTTCATTGACTTTCTCCAGAATATGATCCCGCTTCATGATTTTCAGTACGGTCAACGCAATGGCGCAGCCCATAGGATTGCCTGCGTAGGTATGGCTGTGGACGAAAGCCTTATGGGTTCCGTAATCATCATAGAAAGCATCGTATACTTTGTCCGTGGTGATGGTAAGAGACATGGGCATGTATCCCGCCGTCAGCCCTTTTGATGTGCAGAGGATATCCGGAGAAATACCGGCATGTTCTATGGCAAAAAGTTTCCCCGTCCTGCCAAAACCGGCGGCAATTTCATCATCAATCATAAGCACGCCGTATGCATCGCAGAGCTTACGGAGCTTCCTTAAATATTCGGCAGGATAGATACGCATGCCTGCCGCCCCCTGAAGGATCGGCTCCACAATGACTGCCGCCGTTTCTTTTCCGTGCTGTTTAAATGCTTTTTCCGCACTTTCAAAGCATTCCACGCCGCAATGATTCCGCGTTTTCCCATAAGGGCAGCGGTAGCAGTCCAGACCGTCAAAATGAATATTGTCCATAAGCATGGGGTGAAAGATCTTCGCATAAAAATCCATTGATCCGACGGACAGCGCGCCGATCGTTTCCCCATGGTACGATTCAGGAAGGCACATGAACCGCGTCCGTTCAGGATGGCCGGTCTGGTAGTGGTACTGGAAAGCCATCTTGAGCGCCGCCTCTACGCAGGATGAACCGTTGTCATGAAAGGTAAAGCGGGAGAGTCCTTCCGGCAGTACCTTTTCCAGTTCCTGCGCCAGTTTAACAGCAGGCTTATGGGAAAAGTTTGTAAAAATCACATGCTCCAGTTCATCGACCTGCTTTTTCAGGGCTTCATTGATTTCTTCATTGCAATGCCCAAGGAGATTGCACCACCACGATGAAATAATATCCAGATATTCCTTCCCGTCCGTCCCGTACAGGTAAGATCCTTTCGCATGGTCTATAACGACCGGCGGAAATACTTCATTGTCCTTCATCTGCATGGCAGGATGCCATATATATTTTTTATCTTCCGCTTCCCAATAATTCTGTTCCATTTAAGCTCCCAACTTCCCTAATCTTAAATACTCCCTTATTCATACAGCGATATAACCATTTTCGGGTCGATATCCAATTCCGTGTCGCCCCGTTTCACCCTTGCCAGAACTTTCCCCCCGGTGATTTCTTCAATCATTTCCGCATTGTCTTCTTCCATCACGCCGCCTTTCCAATGGTTCAGGATAATCCCTTTGACAGAAATATTTCTGCGGCGGATATATTCACAGGTGGTTACCACACGGTTGATCGTCCCCAGTCCCGCGTCGGCGACGACAAGGACGGGCAGGCGGAGCCATCGGATAATATCTTCCAGATAATACACCGCTTTTTCATCATGGCGGATAGGGCACATGATTCCTCCGCTGCCTTCCACAGTCACATAGGGGTACGCCGATGTCACACGCTCCCAGGCTCTCATGATGACATCCTTCTCCACGGGATTTCCTTCAATTCTTGCTGCCAGATGGGGCGATACAGCATTCTGATACAAGTACGAAAGGAGCATATCCTCAGGCTCACGGATCTGCGCGAAACGATTTACAAATCCTGCATCGCTTTCCGCTACCGTCGGCGCTCCGCTGATGGCCGCCTTATAGTAGCCTACATCATATCCAGCCTTTCTCAAAGTTTTTATCAGGAGTGCCGTCACATAGGTCTTGCCAATATCCGTATCTGTTCCTGTAATAAAAAGTCCTCTGCCCATCCTATTCCTTCTTTCTTATTGATAAATAAAAGTGGAAACGGCTTTCTGCACAGCCGCTCTCTCTATTTTTTTACCATGCATGTCCCGCACGGTATAATTTTTTCGCCAGCACTGCCGCCAGAACGCAGAGGCAGATATCACCCGGCACTGCCAGAAGGAAACAATAAAGCACCACAGGCCAGATACCGATAGGCGTATTCAGGTAATAATTATTTATGACGTATACATAAACCATTCCAAAAAGGTAGACCACAAGAAGTCCTGCCAGGTTCGCAAATAAAATACGGACAAATGACAGCTTTTCCATACGTTCCGACAATTTCCCTGTGAGCCAGGCTCCCGCGATGAACCCTAAAAGATAGCCGAAAGTAGGCTGGAAGATATATCCCGGTCCTCCGCCCTGTGTAAAAACGGGAACCCCCGACAGACCGAGAGCCACATAGACTGCCACAGAAGCCGCCCCTTTTCTGCTCCCTAAAATCAACCCCGAAAGGGTCGTGAATAAAAGCTGGAGCGTAAATGGGCAAAGCGGTACAGGCACGCGGATAAACGCACCGATTGCTGTAAGCGCCGTAAATAAAGAAAACAATACCAGTTCTTTTACCTTTCCCTGATTTCCTGCGGATATCTCTTCTCTTTCCACATCATCGCCTCCATTGTTTACCTTTTTATACATTTAAATTTACATTACATAAATAATATAACAACTCAGTGTTTAATTCAAGGTTCACAATGCACCGTTTTATTTATGGTTTCCCTGTACCGGATACATCTTCCCTTATGCGAAGCAGCCGGATAAGTTTCATATTTTCTATTTCCACCCTTTCATTTTCCCGACATGCTTTTCATAGATTTCTATCGATATTTCCATTCTTTTCCCATGCATGATATAATGCACAAATGATATTATTTCGTCAACCCGGAGGTTCTTTATGACACAGATAAAATGGAAAGCCGCTTTCCTCGCATTCCTGCTTGCATCATCTCTGCACGGTACATATACGGTACAGGCGGAAAAAGGCGTCACCACCGCCACACATATCCGGCGCCACGAGTCCAGCACGACAATTTCCACAGAAACAGTGAAAACGGAAAGCAAGTCTTCTACAACCACAAAGGGCGTTTCCATCGCACCCCCTTCCATCGGAATCCTCGTTTTTCCGGATAAAGAAGATGAACCGCTTATCGGTCTTTCCCGACCCAAAGCGCTTGCCTCCTATACAGAAGCCAAAGCGAAGCGGGATGAAAGTTTCTACCGCCACGGTATCCTTGCCATGATAAGGGACGGAAAAAAATGGGGGCTTATCGGCACAGACGGGACGGTTCTTTTACCACCCACCTATAAATTCCTGATTCCGGAAAAGGACGGGCTTTTCAAAGCCGGCGATAAGAAAAAAGATTTACGGCTGATTGATAAAAAAGGAAATCCCGCCACAGCAGTAAAAACGATTCCCTCAAACCCTTTCAGTTACTCTGAAAAAGGTTTGTACGGATTTAAGAAGCCTGACGGCAGTGTGCTTATCGCTCCCCGTTACAAAGCGGTACTTGCCGGATTCAGCGAAGGAATCGCTTTTGTAAAAACCATGCAGGGGGAAAAAATCGCCATTGACGAGAATGGAAGGGCTCTTTTTAAAATCCCCTATGACGGTATCTGCCCCTATAAGTACGGTGTCGCGGAATACAGACGGCGTGTGAATACTTTCAGCGGCAAGTCGTTCCTCGGCATCCTGGCGGCCGATGCCATCAACTCGCAAAAGGTGGAAGACTTTGATAATTATCATACGGCTTACAATGGCATCAAAAGAGGATATATTGATCAAGAAGGGCATATCGTCATAGACAGCCGGAATGATGAAGTCTATCCCATGACCCCTTACGGAACGATTGTCAAGAAAGACGGGCTCACAGCCTTTCTTTCTCCCGAAGGACGCACACTGATTCCCCCTTCCCGTTACACCGTGGGTTCTATTGATATTGAAGACGCCTGCCTCGTACTCAAGAGCGGCTATTCCGGAAAATGCGGCCTTTTTGACCTGTCAGACGGAAAGCAGGTTATCGATTTCCGTTACGACGATATAACACTTCTCGGATTTAACAGGGCATTGGGGAAAGACGGCAGCCGCCGTTACCTGCTCGATACCTCCACGGGGGATGTCATAGCTTCTCTCCCGCCCAATATCGGAGCCGCCCATTTTAATGAGACACCTGTCACCTGGATTTTCAGAGCTAAAAGCTATTACGGCATTATTGATGAAGAAGGAAATATCCTGTACGAAGATGCAAAAGATCCGCTTACGGGTGTTACAAAATTCCGGCACGGTTTCAGCGGCGGACAGAAGGACAACAAAAAGTGGGGCATCCTTAAGAGCGACGGCACCTGGCTTGTACATCCCACCTACGATTACATAAAACTGCTGTAAACAGTAAAATGACGATTCCCTCAATTCGGATCGTCATTTTTTATGTTCCTCTATTCATACCGGATTCATGTAATAAATGTTGTCTGCGGGTGAACTGCCCTATCTTGCGGCAATACGCTTCCATCTTCCATAAGCGTTGCCATAAAAGCGTGTGAAAGTTTTACGTTCCCTTTGCCCCGTCCCTCTCACCACACGATGCAGCATATGCCGATAAAAGAAACGACGATTCCCAGTGCCTGCCGTCGGGACAGCTTTTCTCCATACAGAACCGCCCCCGTTAAAATGAGGCAAAGCGTAATGAGGGCATTCGTCACAATAAAGGAAGCATTCATCGTCCAGCCCGCCTTATAAATGAAAATCGTCCCTATTTCAATAAACGCAATGGAAAGGCCTAGGGCAAGGGCAGCAGGACGGAAGCTCATGATTTCCTTCCATTTCTCTCCCTTTTTTCCTGTAAACGCATAAATCAGAAAAGATGTAAGCGACGCCACAAGGTATGTTACTACAAGCGCCGCCAGCGGATCCGCGCCGCCCGCCACCTCTTTTGCCGACACCTGGTATCCGACGCCCGCCATGACCACAAGACCGACAGGCCACCAAAATGAAAAATTCATGCGCCCCTCACAATCAGGTACATCCCTGACGATGTAAGAATAATCCCTGCCATAGCGGTAAATGAAACGGCTTCATTGTAAAATACCGCCCCCACAGCAAGGAGAGCCACCACAATCATCGCTGTATAAAGAATGAACCCCACATTCATCGCCCATCCTTCTTTATACATACACACACAGCCCACTTCAAGCCCTGTCACTGCAAAGCCGATCCCCGCTGCTGCCAGCCCGGCATGGGACATATCGACAAACAGATTCATTCCGCCCATCCCATAGTAAAGACTGACGCAAACTGCGGCACTTACAAGATAAGTCACCCCCAGCGCAGCCAGAGGATCCGCCCCGGAAGATATTTTCTTCGCGCACACCTGGTAAATGACATCCGCCAGCACCACACAGGCTACGGGCCACCATATCTGAAATAAACTTTCCATGCTCTTCCTTTCAAAAAAGCGTTTTGAACTATCCTTCCGGCCTGTGCTGCACCTACGGGATATTCCAAAACGCCTTTGTAATCCCACCTGATGGCGAAAAAAAGATTCTGTTCTGTAGGATTTAAATCATCAGGATGATTAGAAACTGTCAGGAAACGGGCTCTTCCTGCCAACTTTTACACACATCTACCCGGCCTTTTACCCCTGCGTATTTTTCCAGTTCTTCAGGCGTGAGTTTTACCGCGCTGTGGTCTGTCCCCGCCGCAGGATAAATCACATCAAACCGTTTTAATGATATATCAAGATAAACATCCACCGTGGACGGAAGGCAAAACGGACAAACCCCGCCGGGCCGATGGCCGATATACTTTTCGCATTCCTCTCCGGGAATCATTTTCGGTTTCTTATGGAAGAGCAGTTTAAACTTCCGGTTATCAATCCGCGCATCCCCTGCCGCAACTATAATCAAAGGCGTTTCCCCCACAAAGAAAGAAAGCGTCTTCGCGATACGCGCCTCCTCCGTGCCGAGAGCCCGCGCCGCGAGAGCCACCGTCGCGCTGGATTCCTTCAAATTTATACACCGGCCACCCATGCCGAACGTTTCAAAATAAGCCTGCACCTTTTCAAAAGACATAGTATCCTCCTCTTTTCTCCGTATTTTATCATAGAAACAATTAAATAACAGGAAATATATTTGTTTCTCTGCCATATTTTGCGGTATAGTAATAGTATAAATACATTATATATAAATTAAAGGAGGCTCTTATGAAAACCATTCAGACCAAACACGCGCCCGCCGCTATCGGACCATACTCCCAAGCAAAACAGGCCGGCGGATTCGTATTTCTTTCCGGACAGATCGGCATTGATCCCACCGCGGGCAAAATTATCGTTTCCGATATTTCCGGGCAGGCGGAACAAATCTGCAAAAATATCAAAGCTATTTTAAAAAAAGCGGAAACTTCTATGGATAATGTGGTAAAAACTACCTGCTTCCTTGCGGACATGAAGGACTTTGCCGCTTTCAATGAAATCTATGCGAAATATTTCCCGAATAAACCTGCAAGAAGCTGCGTCGCCGTAAAGGATCTTCCTGCCGGCGCTCTCTGCGAAATTGAAGTCATTGCCGTCAAATAAGGCGCATGCCATGGATTTCAATGCACTTTGCCTCGGCTGTCGCACATATCGTCGGTTTGAACGAAAAGAAATTCCTGAAGAAATACTCACCGAACTTTTGGAAAACGCCCGCGTCGCCAACAGCGTCATGAACGGGCAGGTGCTCCGCTACGTTCTCGTAAAATCACAGGAAACCGTAAAGAAACTGCAGCCTTATTTCCATTTTGCCGCCGCCCTTCCGAAAGAACTGGGGCAGCCGAAAGAAGGAGAGCAGCCTACCGCTTTTATCATTCTCTGCACGGAAGGCCGCGAATCTCCCTGGACAGACATGGACATCGGCATCGCTGTGCGGACAATGAACCTCAATGCTTATATCCACGGCGTAGGTTCCTGTATCATAGGAAACGTGGAATTTGAATCGGGATCTTCCCTAATGAAACACCCTGATGCGCTTTATGAGGTCTGTGCTTAATTGAGCAGCATGAACTTCTATCCGCCGGAAGACGCCTGTTTAAAGGAGAAACATACCGTAAACTTATAAGCCCAGAGGTATCTTTGAAATTCATAGAGATTGCACAGGAGCAACATTAGTTGTTGCCAGCGTAAAAGGTTAGATTCATAGGACTAAAAGTAATTAATTGAATTTACACCCAAATCAGGATTTGACTTATTTAGCATTAGTATATATAAAACAAATATATTAGTGAATCTGAAAGAAGGGGGGATCTTATGCATAATGAGTATGATGAAAATCTTTTAGAACCACTTAAATATTATAATAATTACCTCAAAGGTCATTTTCGAAAAGTTACAGAAGATTATTTCCAAGAATTAGTAGATGAAGCGGGAATAGATATTGATAAAAATACAGAGTTAATGAAAGAGTATGAGGAAGCATCTCGAAATTTTAGCGGTCTAAAAAGTAAATTAAATCGATATCTATTTACAAAAAAAGTTATTTTTATAATTGGTGGTGGTTCGTTACTTTGGGGAGGAGTAAACTTTTTTTCGGCAAATGGAGATGCTGATTCAATTTTTATATGCGGTATTCTTTTTACCCTATCAGTTGGATTATATTTTGGAAAAGTAAAATCCAAGATTGAAGACCTTGGTACGATCTTAGAAAATTTGGATAGCATGTTAAGCAATATGCGTCAAGAAGGCTATCAAATGATGAAAGCTTTGAATAATTTATTTCATAGTGAGATGACAGCAGAACTTATAAAGAAAGCAATTCCATTCATTCATTTGGATCTAAACTTCAATATTAGAAGATATGAGCAACTTGTGAAAAATTATAATTTCAAGGAAAAGGATGATTTAGATCATTCTACTTTAGATGTCGCATCAGGGGATATTTTGGGAAATCCATTTGTGTTTATGAAGCGTATGGTTCATAAAATTGGAGAATATACATATAAAGGTAGTTTAAATATAAGTTATTTGAAATATTATAGAGATTCCAATGGTAAACTATGTTCATCCAGAGTTAATGAAACTCTTCATGCTGAAGTAAAAAAACCTGGGCCATATTATTCAACCATGGTCTCTCTAGTTTATGGAAATGATGCTGCTCCTGAATTAATTTTTCATAGAAAACCTGCAGAAAAGGGAATATTTAGTGCTTTTTTTAAAAAAGCTAAGTTGGCCAAAAAGATATCAACGATCAGAAGTCAAACAAATAAAGCTATAAAGGAAGGGGGAACTTTTCAGGGGTTGTCAAATGAAGAATTTGATGCGCTTTTTAATGCGTTAGATAGGAATAATGAGATAGAATTTCGGTTGCTATTTACACCGCTAGCACAACAGAATTATCAAGATATTTTTAAAAATTCACCATATGGAGATGATTTTGTTTTTTGTAAAGAAAATAAAATCAATAAAATTGAGTCAAAAAATTCTCAGAATTGGGATTTTGATACGACTCCATCCAATTATTGGGGATTTTCATTTCAGCAAATTAAGGATAGATTTATTAATTTTAATTGCAATTATTTTGACTGTATGTATTTTTCTTTTTTACCATTACTAGCAATTCCATTGTATCAACAAATGATGTCAAATGATTATGTATATAAAGATTCCTATAATTATAATTACAACGATTATATTACGGAGATGATAGCTAATAGGATGGGAATAACTTTATTTAGACCACAAAACGCAGATATACGTGATAATGTAAAGACAATGATTAAGACATCCCATTATAGTACAGAAAAAGATTCTGAAATTGTTCAAGTTGATGCATATTCCTATAGAACAGTTAGAAGAATTGATTATGTGCCTGTATTAGCAGGTAATGGAAAGACCTATAACGTACCTGTAGAGTGGGAAGAGTATGTTCCAGTAAAAAAGCGAGAATATATAGAAGTTACTGAGATTGAATCAGTAGGAGAGGGGTTCCAAAAGATAAAAGAATTAGATTATTATCAATGGTCAGATGAAAATGAAAATAAAGCTTTTGCGTACGGAAACTATATAGCAGGGAAATTATATAGGAAAAATGAACCATTATCAGATTTGTTAAAAGTCATTTGTAAAAAATATGTAGGAGGTCAAAATGGCGAATCAACTTGATGAAATGAATCCAGAGATTATAGAAGAGGGTCGTGATATTCATGTTATTGCGAAAGTTTTACCCGTAGAAGTAAGCGTGCAAGAAAAGATGATACCTGCTATTATTATGATTATAGGTATCATGATTATATTTATTGCTTTGCTTAGTGAACGTTATATTATGGTGGCTGTTGGAGCTTTGGTAGTAATATTTCCGTGGTGGAGGCTACATCAGATTAAGTCTGAATTTAATATGATGGAACAAAGAATCCAAACAGCAGCTTCTGAAATTGATAATTTTATGGAACAACGGGTTGTTATTCTCACAAATGTTTCCAAACTGGTAGAAAAGTCTATCGCAGTTGATAAAGATATTCTTGTAGATATAGCAAAATATAGGAGTGGAAATTTTAGTGAAGAATCCAGGAGTCAAGTTGATAGTGAATTAAATAAAGCTACAAGAGCACTAAGTATCGTTTTAGAAGATTACCCGGATTTGCAGAGTCAAGATACCATTAGAGATGCGATGCAACAAAATTCTTATTTACAAAGAGAAATTACAGCTGCTAGAACATTGTATAATGATGCAGTGAATACTTGGAATAGAGAAATATTTGAATTCCCATTTAAAAAAATTGTCGCAGCCAAGGAAGGAAGGACAACGAGAATTCCATTTATTGCAGAAAAAGAAATTAAAAATAAGGCTAGGGGCGTTTTCTTTTGAGTAGCTTTTTTAGGTTGTACTAAGGATAAACGTATGTCAGCACAAAACTTATTTGCATATGGATGGGGAATAATTAACTATGGGATTGTGACGAAATAAATTGTTGAAAATAATGCATAGTTAAGATGTAAAAGTGCCTAAACTTACGCATTATTAGCGCCGAATAGGCATGATAAAACTCCCCGTTTATAATGTGGTAAAAAACACTTGCTTCCTTGCGGACATGAAAGATTTTACCGCGTTCAATGAAATCTATGCGAAATATTTCCCGAATAAACCTGCAAGAAGCTGCGTCG
>OBVY01000529.1_pt1 | contig 38145 bp, 60 predicted proteins | sample 1538051 | NCBI WGS metagenome assembly OBVY01 (sample SAMEA2580017, study PRJEB22360) | human gut metagenome | biome: human gut; feature: human-associated habitat; material: faeces | place: Denmark | collected 2008/2010 | reverse complement strand
TGATTGCTTCCCATTGTTTGTCTGTCAAATCACTTTCGTAATTTGTTGCTTGATATTCTTTTTTCATATCTCCTATTATACCACTTTTTTGCTATGAACACAAGCTCCAAACCAGCAGCCTTAATAATGGACGGGTAATCGGTGTAACAGTAATCCATATCACATTCCCCAACAATGCCAGGAATACTTTTTTGTCCAATAATATCATGCTCTGTGCTGCCGGCTACATTATACTGCCAGATGCCGTATGGATTTTGATAGGTGCATTTGCTTGCATACTGAGCACACCAGATAGTGTATCGACTTTTAACACTGTCCGACAGGTACTTGTCTAAGTAGTACGTGCTGCAATACAATCCGGCATAATATCCGGCTTGCTCCATCGTACTTAAAAACGCATCCGCCATTTCAGAGCAGGCAGCTTTGCCCAGTGCAAATTGCTTTGCAAGTTCTAAGTCCATGTAAACAGGATACTCAAACAATTTGCCTTTGATGGTCTGCAAAAACACTTGTGCTTCCCGTTTTGCTTCGTCCGCCGACATTGCATAACTAAACCAATACGCACCACTGTAGCCTGCCAAGCAAAACGCAAAAAAGTGACACACAAAACGCAAAAAACCGCTCTGATTTATCCGATTTACGGAAACCAGAGCGGTTTTTCTTATGTAATATAATTTTTTGAAATCTCATTTTGAGACAGACGAATCTGCTTCTTTTCCGGAATATACTCCAAAAGGTCACTCAAATTGCAATCTAACGCTCCGCAAATTTTATCCAGATGATGGACATTCAAGCGGTCTGCAAGCCCGTTATAAATCATACTGATGGTAGATGGACGAATGCCGCAAAGACGGGATAGTTCCGCTTGCGTCATCTGACGTTCTGCAAGCAGTTCGGAAAGATAAATCTGAATCATAAAATGCCTCCTATGTGTTCTTTTTACAGCAGCATAACGAATTTCGTTATTTCTTCTCTAAAAAAAATACATCAATAATTTTTAATAATAAGTTCCTTGTAAGTGCCTCTGGAAAGATTATTCGGTCGTTCTACGGAGCATATTTCAAAGTCACGGTACAATTCCCGAATAAATTCGCTGTCGTTATAAGACAGGATAAACCGTCCTTTTATACTGCTTAAACACTGTTTTAAACGTCTGTGATCAGCTTCTGAAAATGCAGCATCATAGTAATGCTCTGTCTTGAAATAAGGCGGATCACAATAAAAGAACGCATTTGGTCGGTCATAATTGCGAATCAGGCTTTCAAAATCCTTATTTTCAATAACCACTTTTTTCAGCCGTTCTGAAATTGGAAGCAGATAATCTGTTGACAGATTTTTCTTGCTGCATCCAAAGTTTCTGGTATTTGCTCCAAAACTGATTTTGATCATAACATAGAACATCGCAGCCCTTTGAATATCTGTGAAGCCTCGTATTTTCATCTGTTCTTGTATATCATCAAACCATTCCCTTGCATTGACATAGCCATCAATTTCTTTCTGAAGTTCTCCGCAGTGATACTTCGTACAACGGAACAAATTGACCAAATCCCGATTCCAGTCATTGTAAATTTCCAGCGGAGCCCGTGGCTGATTTCCGTAAAATAAAACAGATCCGCCACCGCCGAAAACCTCAATATATCGCTGAATGTTGTCTGGAAACAAAGATACAATCTTTTTAGCAAGCAGGGACTTTCCGCCAATCCATGGGATAAAACTTTTCATATAGATACTCCTTTTTTCTTCGTAAATTTTTCAATAAAAAAGAAGCCGCTTCCTGAGATGATCAACTTCAGGGAACGGCTTTTTCCACAATTAGTAGGTTGGGAAAATAAAAAAATTTTCATCTGGTACATCCAGATTGAATGAATTGATTATACCATGTTTTTTCATGATTAGTCAATCTGGTTATCTGTCGAATTTTGTAGTTTTTTGTCGATGCTGGCAACATGCCGCAAAATCTGCTGTAAGGCTGAGTCTTCTTCATCCAGTTCTGGTATCGTCTGCGTTGCTTTCGTGAATCCGTTTAATCCGGCATTCTGTATCATAGTCGGGTAATCCTTGTATGCATAATCTAAATCGACATCGCCGGAAATTCCTGGAATGCATCCCGTCCAACTGTACTGCCATAGTCCATAATCCCCAGCATAATCTGTTTGCTGTACGCCAATATGGGACAGAAAAATATCATAGCGATTTTTGACTGCCGCACTGAAATTACTTTCCAAGGCAGATTTGAATGTATAAATTGCCGTATAATAACCGGCATTTTCCAATGCAGTGCAAAATGTGGTGCTGATGGCATCGGCTTGTGGAAGACAGCGAGCCTCTTCGATGTCGAACGCAACCGGATATTCAAACTGTTTCCCCTGAATTATTTGCAGGCAGACGTTTGCTTCCTGCTCCGCTTCGGCGACAGTAGTGGCATAACTATACCAATAAGCACCGACCGGAATACCCAGCTGTTTGCAGGCTGTATAGTTTAGACTGAATTGGTCATCAATCTGAGAAGTTTCTTTGCCATAGCCTGCCCGCAGAATCGCAAAATCTACCAACCCAGATGCTTTTACTTTTTCCCAATCAATCACGCCCTGTGCATAGGATACGTCAATCCCTTTTAAGAGATTTTTTGTTTCAGGCTCTGACTTTTCCATGCCAAAATACTTGTAAAAATCATCTGTTACAGTTCCGTTTCCATACACTTCGTCACCATACCATTTTCCGGACGTCCGCACGTCCAAATGTGTGTACTGATAACTACTTGTGATGTTAGCGATGCCAGTAAAGCCTAAATCCTGAGCCTTACAGCATACCGTTTTGCTGCTGATTGGCTGACCATCCTGCCTGTAGCAGCAGACATCCGCAGCAGTGCCCTTGGTATGCTGACCGCTGCTTGTACCGCCTACAGCCTTATCGTGTTCTGGGCAACGATAACCGCTTGTCACAATGATTTTGCTACAGTTTAGGGCGGTATAGAGGGCTTCCAGCTTGTCGACCAGTTTAGATGCAATCAAAGTTTCATGAGTTTTTCCACACTGACACCGGAATTCACGTGCATTGAAATGCGGGGAAAGCTGTGTTTGGTCATCAAATTTGTATGTAAGAATTGCCATATTGCACTCCTTATTCGACTTCTGGCAGTCCAGCAACGCTGGTCAAAACGGACAACACCCCAGCCAGCAGAGCCGCACTGCCCACGGCGATCCAGTTGACATCTTGCATCACGGCAGCTACGCCAATCGTTGCCACGGCGGTTTGTGCCATGGTTTTGACTGCTCGAACAGCTGCTGCTTTCGCCCAAAGTTTCCAATTTCTCATACCGATTCTTCCTCCTTCGTTTCATAATCACCGGAAAGCAAAACAAGCATTTCCGGCGTTAGGTCACCAGATGCAAAAATCTGATACTGTCCATTTTCCAGCTGCACTGCCTGAATTTTTGCGTTGCCCCAGCCTGTTCTTTGGATGGCTTTTCCTGCTTTCAGCTGTTCCATTGCCTCAATAATATTCATTGTGTTTCCTCCTTTACAAAATTGTAATTGACTGAATCAGCGGATGGCTGTTATTACTCCGACCAACCCACACCAAATAGTATGTGCCAGTGGTTACGCCCTCGCAGGGTGTCAGCGTTGTGATGTAGTCCGCACTGTACAGCCACTGTAAAGGCAAGTCAATATAACTGCCCTCCGTCTGTGCTTTGGCGAGAATATCCGCAGCCATTCCGGTGTCGGATTGTACTAAGCGTAAAATGCCAACTTCCGTGCTTCCAGAAAGAAACCGGATTGCAATTTGCGTGGATGCTGTCACGCTGATCGGCAGTGTGCAACAGGTATAGCAGCTATAATCCCATCCGAAAATAGATGTTCCATAGTTCAAGGCATAGCTATTTTTTTCACTGCAAAAATCAGCGTAAATCGCTGTAAAATCTGCCACGCTGTAAATCGTACCGTTGTAAAGCAAAGATACCTTGTCCCGATGGGTTGCGTCATATAACACGGTTGTGGTCGGAGTTTCGCCGCTGGAAATCTCCAAAACTTTCGGCACGAGTGTATTAAATTTTTCTGTGGCTATTGCCGTCACACCTTTTGCGTTGAGATTCTTTGCAAGCTGTGTTTTCAGACTGTTCAGCTTTGCAAGCTGTTCTGCAATTGTTGCCATGTTACACCTCCACCATCGTTGCAAGGGCTGTGGATATATCGCCGATGCTGTCCTCTAAAGCTTTGATACTGGTTGCAAGGCTGTTGTCCGCTGCCTCTCGTTCTGCCGTTACTTTCGAGTACGTGCTATGCAGATAAGTTTCAATACCATCCAGAAAATCTTTGTTATCATGCGTGTGTGCAGATGCTTTGAGTGAATCTACATCCGGCGACAAATCCAGCACAAACAACCCGTCCGGTACAATATCCAGAGCGTTGTGAGATACTGTGCTGATGGACGGCAATACCTGCCATGTTTGCTTACCCGTTACTGTAACCAGCTTTGCGGTGCAGTATTTCGCTGATTCACCCTCTTCACATCCCGGTGTGTAATCGCCCCAAATCGCAGAATCACTGCTTGCACCATTTTTCACAGTCGCTGTGGTCGTGCCGTTTTTGTCGGTGATTGTAATGGTTGCTCCAGTGTCTGTTTCGGCAACTGTGGCGATCGGGGAATAACCGTCTGCACCGTCTTTCCCGTTGATTCCGTCCGTCCCGTCTTTTCCAGGCGTTCCAGGCTCGCCAGGGTCACCTTTTTCACCGGTTGCTCCTGTCTCCCCAGTATCGCCCTTGTCACCCTGTGCCGGATACCCAGAATCCACATAATCGCCTGTAGCAATATCGTACAGCCACCATGTTCCGCCTTTGATAATCGGCATTTTTGCAATCAACTGCTCTGCTTGTGAGAGAATGGACTGCATCTCACGCAAAGCCTTGTCAATTGCATCAATACCGCCGTGGTACTGCTCCAAAATAGAGTTACGGACGACCATTGGGGTCATTTCGTACTTGATAACAACGGTATCCTCTTTTTGTCCAACAATTTCCGGCAGCAGCTCGCCGGACACCGCTGTAAAGTCTTCTGTTATCGTCCACGTAAGGATGATTTGGCTTTCTGTGACCTCTTTTTCCAGGTTCTGCATAACGAGACCACCGCCGCTGTTGACGGCTCGCAGCGTAAACAGGCAGTCAGATAAATCCGTCTGGTGGTAGTACCGGTCAACGGCAATCTGGATTTTATCGGCGTTTTTTTCGCCGGCACTGAGCAGGTGTTTGATATTCGCCGTGTCGATGTATTTTTGATTTGCTGTTAGCATGGTATCACTCCTCTGGTACATACTCATATGAAAGGCTTACACCTAACGACAAAAACGCATTGCTAATCGCTTCCATATTTCTTCGTGCAATTCTGTCTGTATTTCTTAAATTTCCGTCAGTTATGTTAATACTGTCATGTGCTGAACTTGCGTTATCATTAGCATCATTTGCCGCTTTCAACGCTACCTCTTTCGCCTTTGCTGCTGCGATGTCCGCATGACGTTTTGATGCGTTTTCTGCATTGAACGCCAGCGACCGCTTTGCAGCCTGTGCCAGCACTCTGGTATCTTTCCCAGTGCAGGAAAACTCCCATCCACCACGGAACTTCCAGGTCATGTTTGTAATGGTGCTTTCCGCCCATTTCCCGGGCTGATATTCGATTTCAATTCGCTGCCCCAACTTAGGGAAGTGTTCCATGTCATCAAATTTCAGATAGCATTTTAGCTGAAACGGTTTCAGCAGCACATTGTGAAACAGATAATTTGCTGCTGCTTCCACAATCGGATATTCGTTTTTGTCGTTTGTGTCCGGAAAGTCTTCTTGATAATTCAAAACCGTTTCCATTCTTCTTCCATCAAAAAAGCAATTGCTGGACAGGTCGATTTCTGCATTTCCCAGCATTGGCTTGTATTCCCTTGCATTTGTCCATCCAGTATCATCATAGGTTTTAAAATAGACCTTTTGAATATAGATGTTATACGATGCCACATCACAGCTATCTCTTGCAATGGAAGAAAACGGAACAGGTATTTTGTCTTTAAAAAAGCCAAATGGGACAAGAGAAAAAGGCACTTGTGAATCATTGTTCTGATACTGGTCATTTCGCATACAAACAAAGGAACAAGCCGGCTTTGCAAGGGCAGAGATATAATCAATAGCACTGTATCGGGTATTTCTGGATTCTCCTTCTTCTGATTTTCGCATCAGTGTATAACCGCTGTAGGAATTTCCCAGTTTTGGATTATCATTCGGGATAGAATTGATATGTTCATAAGCAAGTGGCTTTTCTGCAATCATATTTTGCAGAATGTCATTTGTCCATGTGACAACATTGGTGACAATTTCATGCAGAGAATAAACGCCGCCGCCGCCGGCTTCTCCTTCATAGCCTTCCAGCTTTTCTCGCAGCTTTTTGGATACTTCGCTTTCATCGTCATCAACTTTTCCAGAACCGGACGAAATGGAATTATTATTTAGCCATACCAAGGCATCCGATGCCCGAAGCGTGTACAGCGTTTTTTTACGGGATACAGATGTCACCCAGAACATTCCACGGAAAATCCAATCTGACGGCTTAGGCTCTTTTTGATAGCAGCTGTACAGAATGATTTTTGCACCATACAGGTTATATGCATTGATGCCGTCTTGCTCTAAGTGCAGCTGAATGGACAGTTCCGCCGGGCGGACACTGCCAAGGGAAAAGGTGCTGCTGTCACAGGCAGAGGATTTGATGGAACAGCTATTCCGGATAATATCAGAATCGGTAAAAGCAATGTCCGTTGTATATTCGGCATAATCACCATTATCCAGATAGCAGGGAACAGAGAGAATGCCCTTTACATGCTCGTAAATCACCATGGTTTACACCTCCTCTAAGCTAACGGAAAACTCATACGCTCCCGTGTGATAATCATTTCCCTTGTAAAAATCATAGAGCCGCTGCAAATAATCGCCATGTTCTGAATCAACATCATAAAAATAGGATGCATCATCAAACCAGTGTGAGTTGCGAAAATTGCTTTCATTTGCAATCGTCTGAATCTGAATCTCACTGGTTTTGCGAAATGTTCCATGTTGTTCTTCAATATCTGTCGTGCTGCGATAGAAGAAAAAGCACTCCGGCTGCGAAAAATAGTCTTTCAGCATGATCAAGCTTTGTAGATCGGTTTCGATTTTTAAATCAATCTTTCTTTTTCCAATGCGGACTGGATAGGTAATGGTCTGACCGCTCTCGTTTTCATAAGTGCTGACAGTTTCCGCATAGGACACATCGAACTGCAACAGATTCCGCATCAACGAATTATCATAATAAATCGTCCAGATGCGGATCTTGCCATCCACATCCTCATTCCATACAAATGTACCGCCGTTCTGATCGGTACAAGTTCCAGGGATGGTATCATCTTTGGTGTAAATATTGCCGTTTTCGCCCAGATAAGAGCCATCTCCCTGCGGTGTGCACTGCACGGAGCAGCCTTCAATGATTCCGTTTCCCTTTCTGTCCGCAGGATGTCCATTCCGGTCTAGTCGAATTGTTCCGTCCTTCCGAAAAACCAGTACATCATGGTTGTTTTTTTCAACGATGGTATCCGTTCCAATTTTCGTGATTGTTCCTAAATCATCCAGTGTCGCCCATGTGTTGGCACTATTTTCATACGCATCCACCCGAATGCCGATCACTCGAAGGTAGGCAGCATGTGGGAATGGTTCTCTGGAAATTGTTATCATACACTCCACCCCCCACTATTTGCATTCGCTCTGGTTATGGCGTTGACCACTACAGTTTCAAGCGTTTCATCGCCAATGTTGATTGGAATGATGATGTCACCCTGCGGCTGCTGGGAAGCGGTTGGAACAGCGGATGATTTGTTTTCTTGCGGTGTATATACTTGCTGAAGAATTGGACTATACGCTGAAACAGCTGCCGCACCTTGTGCACGCATGATGTCCAATGCTCTTGAAACAAGCATTGGTGCAACGTCCATCTGAATCGGGTCAGAAAATAAATCTGTTGTTGTATCAATTGCACCATTGGCAGAAGCAGCAGCAGCTTGCTGTACCAGACCAGCATTTGAGAGCAAGCCTTCTGCAAGTCCGGCATTCCAATATTCTGATAAACCTCTTGCAACTTTTGACGGCGAATGAATACCCCAGAGATTTCTTGTCACACTCGGAACGCTGTCTGCCAAAATCTGTGCAGCGTTCATGACCATTCCGAAGTTGTTGGTGCTTGCCAGGCTTTCTGCAAGACCCAGTGCGTAATTATCTGCACAGCTGTTACCTTCTTCTCTTAAAAAAGTCTTGATTGCCTCTACTTGTTCCGATGCAGACAGCGTAGAGTCTCGCAACGCCTGCATGAATTGTTCTCCGCTGACCTCACCGCCATCAATACCGGTCGCTTTGCCCAATTCGATGATAGCAGCGGATAATTTCGCTTTGGTTGCCTGCAAAGCGTCATCATCAATGGAAAATCCTTCCGCTTTCATTTGCAGCATTTCTTCATAGACACCAGATAAATCCTGATACTGTGCTTTCAAATCATCAATGCTTGCTGCTGTTTCCGCTGTCTGAATGGGTTCTTCTGCCATCTGCCGCAGCGTTTCTAATTGGCTGTAATCACCGTTTTTTACCCCTGCAAATGCTGCTTCATAGTTTTCAATCATTGTCGTGCAGTTGCTAAAATCCTGCGTCAAAGTCCGAACTGCTTCTGCATGTTCCTCTAAATCTTTTTTTGCCTCTGCCATTTCTGTTGCATCATAGGGGGCATTCATATGCATCGCATTTGCCTGATCGTTTTCTGCCTGCATGGTGTTGTATGTAAGCAAGGCATCGTTGTATTCTTTTCTGGCTCTGGCAAGTTCCTGTGTTTTTTCCGTCTGGTCTTGCAGTGCCTGGGTGTAATCGTCTTCAAAGGAACTTAAAACTGCCTGTGCATGCTGTTTTTCAATCAGCGTGTCCAATTCAGCGGATGTCTTTTTGAAATCGGTGATAACCTCTCCATTTTTTGTAAGAACGCCGTCCAGAACATCATAGGAAGTGCCGGCATACGCATTGATTTGCTCCAAAATACCCTTTACTTCTTCTTCGTGACCAGTTTTTACCGTGCCATCTGAATTAACCAATTCTTCCAGCTTTTGTTTGAGTTCCTGTATGCGTTCCAGTTCGGAATCGGTATCCAGCAATTCCGTTTGATTTTCCTGCATCCGCTCATGAAAATCATCAATACTTTGTTCTGCTGCTTCGGTTGCTTTTTTCACAGCGTCAGAAACTTCATAAATGTCATCGTACATTTTCCGGGTTGTTTCTTCATGCACCTTTTTTATGGTGATCAGTCCAGAAACAACCGTTGCAAGAATGCCTGCAACATTGAGTCCACGCATTGCAGCAGAGATGCCATTCAATGCCTGAGAAGAACCGCCTGCGAATTTCACCACATTGGAAAGACCTGTTCCCAGTAATTTTACAGAAGTAGTGGCTGTGGAGATCCCTTTTCCTGCTGCAACTACGGCAGTGATTCCAGCAATTACCCCTTTGTTATCCCACAGTTTCTTTACAAGGTCAGAAACCAGCGAGATTGCATCCGGCAGATGATTTGCCAGTGCTTTCGCCATATCCGCCAGCACTTTGCCCAAATCACTTGCTGCTTTTTGCGTTCTGCTGTCCTGCAGCGTTTCGGTCAATGTTTGCAGAACTTCCCGAATGGGGGCTTTCATCTCGTCAAAGACATTTAACTGCAACCCTTCAAAGGCAGAAGAGAGACTGGCAAGGTCTCCTTTGATATTGTCCTGCATGGTTTCCGCTGAAGCTTCTGCGGTTCCGGTCGAGTTTTGCAGTGCAACCGCAAAATCTTCTGCATTCTGCACACCGGCATTCAGCATGACGTTGACCCCTTTGATACTGTCCGCAGTCAGTGTGCTTTGCAAGGCGGCTGTTCGTTCTGTTTCTGACATGGTACCGGTTGCCTTTTCCATGTCTTTCAAGATGTCTGTCAATTGCCGATAATTGCCGTTTGCATCCGAAACAGCAACCGCAGTATTTCCAACAGTCACAACATATTGCCCCTGCAGGTCAGACAGATTTTCGATATAGTCCGCCGTGCCTTTCAGGGACTGGTTGCTCTGCACCATTTTACTGTCTGCCAGCTGCATTTTATCCGACAAATCCCGTACCACTGCTGACAAGGCTGTACCGGCTTCTTCTCCTTTAAAACCCTGATTTGCCATCATTGCAAGCAGAGCCGTTGTCGTTTCTACAGATTGTCCGGCAGCGTGCATATTGGCAGCACAGTTCTTGTAAGCACCGGAAAGCTGTTCTACTGTGGTGTTGCTGTTTGCCTGTGCATAAGACAGCAAATCCGCCATATAGGCGGATTGTTCTGCTTCCATGCCAAAGGCGGAAAGATAGTCGGTTACGATGTCGCTGGCTTGTGCCAGTTCCATGCCGGAAGAGGCTGCCAAGCTCAAAATACCCGGCAGTCCGGCGGTCATTTGCTGGGTATCCCATCCAGCCAACGCCATATATTTCAGTGCCTGTGCGGATTCCGAGGCTGTGAATTGCGTGCTGGCACCGTATTCTTTTGCTGTTTCTGTCAGGGCTTCCAGTTCTTTTCCGGTTGCTTCAGATAACGCCTGTACTTCGGACATGGATGCAGTAAAATCCATACCGGTTTGCAGAACAGAAGAAGCAAGCCCTTTCAGCTTTTCCCCGATACCGGAAACGATATCCGATGCCATATTTACGCCGACTTCAAATCCTGCTAAGTCCAATTTTGAATCAAATAATAAACTGCCATCTGCCTGTGGCATACTGTTTCCCTCCTAATCAGAAAAATGCTCCAACCTGTTCCGCCGACAGGGGATCACATGGAATGGCAATCCTGCGTTGCAGCTTTTCCAGTTCCATACGTTGCGTTTTATCTTTGATAGATGCGGTATTGATGCTGCGGTAGCCGATGCGTTTTTTCAGTGGCGTATCATCCGGCAGAGCCTCAAACAATGCCAAAAAATGATACCAGTGCAAAAAGGGAATTGTCCGCAAATTCCACTGGTAACACTGCTGAAACGCTCCTAACACATAGGCACTGTCAAACGACCAGGAAAAGCAGGGCTTTTGCGGCAGATGGCTGTTCTCCGATTCCTGTTCTTCTCCCGGAACATCTGTCCGGCTTGCAAATTGCAGCAGGGCTTCATATGCACCGATCAAGTTTGGCGGTGGCTCTTTCCGAAACCACCGCATGCTTGTCAAAACCTTTTCTGTTGTTGTGTATGCATCATCTGCCATCATATCAAAGAACCGCAGCCAGTTCCGAAAATCGGTATAGACAGCATACGAAACGCCATCCACCTGCACCGTTTCCGGAAACGCATCATACAGCAGATTCATTGGAATCCCTCGGTGCGTACTGCTGAATGATGGTGGTCATTCGCTGGGCGGCTGCCAGCGTCTGCCGATAAACAAACGCCAGAAATTCTTCAAAAATATCCAGATACATCCGGCGGTTGTCCGGAATTTCCCGAAAGAGGGAATCTGTGGTCGCTTCTCCCAACACGGCAGCAAAAAAAGAACGGATGACGGCACAATCTGCACGAATCCGTTCTGCTTCATTGGAAAGCTGTTCCTGTGTTCCGAATGCCTTCAGCAATTCTGCTGCCTGCTGGTAGTTTTTCGATGTTTCCGCATCTTCCAAATCCAGCGGAATATTCAACCCCCGAACATTCCAGGTACAAAAATCCTGCATGAAATCCCTCCTTATTCTTCAAAGGTTGCACTCTGTCCATCTGCGGATACGCTGATCTTTGCCAGCTTGGTTTTCTTTCCTCTGGATTTGAAATCACCGGAATACGTCATGCAGTCCGTGGAATCCCCGTTGCTGTTTGGAACAACTGCATAATCCCGGACATATCCGGAACAGATTCTGCCCAGCCCCGCACTGTTCGGGTCAGAAGAAGAACCCGGAATGGCACTGCCGGTGGTCATGTCGACCGTCAGAATCCGGCGGACAGCATCGTTCCCGATCTTTTCTTCCTCTGTGATGTCTACCAGTTCTTCCAGAACCGGATTGCCTTTATATCGGTCAAATTTGTAGCTGACGCTTTCGGAATAGCCGGTCGTGTCTGTCCGCTCCGTGTCTTCGTCCACATACTGCCGGCTGTATTCCTTTGCATTGTGGTTGAATCCCAGGTCGGTAAACCCTTCCATCCGCACAAATTTCTTTTCGGTTGTCCCACATTCCATGAAAGACAACTTTTCTGACCGCTTTACAAGATGTTTGTCATTGATACCAACGCCCATTTAAATTCCTCCTAAATATCGTCTGTCCTGAAAATAGAGCAGCACCAGTTCCATCTGATAGATGGCGGTACTGTCTCCCGTGTCATAAATGTATCCGCAGGAAAGAATCTGCAATTCCTGCGGGGTCTGCCATTGTGGCAGTTCCGGCAAATTGCCTTGGTCAGATTGTTCTTCCAGCCAGTTTTGCAGAGCTTCATAGAATGCAGTATTCTGCAAATTCTGCTGACCGCCGTATTCCTCCCGGCTGGCAAAGGCAAATTGAAACTGCCGGATTGTAGAACCGTCTGTGTACCGCTTTACAATTGGATTGCAGGAAAGCGGTGCAATTTCATATTCTATGGGGTCTGCTCCTAACATGTCCACCTGAAATGCGGTATCTTGCCGCAGCAGCGGACAGGCTCGGAACCACTCCCGAACAGCTGCAATCAAATGCATCAACCTTCTCTCAATTTTTTACCGGCTCCACGCAAAATATCTTTTTGGTGTGCCTGTTTCATCCGCTCGAACCACAGTCGTCCCCGCTGTCCGGTTGCCCGTCCTCGGTAGTATTGATAACCGGCATAGGGAGCAAGATAACGAATCTTTCCGCTGCCGATAACAGTTCCCAGTGTACCGGATTTTTTCAGCATGCCGGTTTTCATGGGAATCAGTTTGTCAGAATATCGCAGGCATTCGCTGTCAATGAACTTCTGCACCTTGTCAAATTTTGCGGTATACTTGCTTGCAAAATTTGGATTCCATACCAGTTTTGCAGTGGTTTTGCCATTGCCGGTTTGCACCGTAACAACTGCACCCCGTGGCGTTTGAATTTCCGTCATGTCGCTGTCACCTCGATATGCTGGACGGCTGCCGAACCATATCGGCAATCTGTAACCGTCATCACCGTATAACTGTCAGCAGAATCCGGCGGAGCATTCCGGATGCCTTTTGCAATCAGATCACCATGCTTGGGCAAATAGTCGGACAGAGAAGCCGCCGGAATTGCCAGATAAATACTGTGATTTTGTGTCATCGTGCTTTTTTGTGCAGTCTGATTGGCGGTTTGCCCTATGCATTGTTCCCAATATACCATTCGGATGGAATGGGCAAGATAGGCAGGAAAGCCGTCTGCACCAACTGTTTTTTCGTAAATTGTAACCGCATTGCAGTTCGTAAACATCAATCACACCCCCGATACATCAGCCCTGTGCGTCCTAAATACCGCAGACAAATGCTGTACAGATAATCCGAAACACTTTTGCCGCTCAGCAGAGCTGTCAGCGTTTCCGCTGGCGTGCTGTATGTCACGCTGTAATTGTGCTGTGTTTCGGACTTTTTTGCACCGTTGCTGTCTGTGCTGGCATACACCTGCCGCTGCAACTCAAATACCTCTGCCAATGCACACGCACATTTTTTGACAGGTTCTGCAAGCGGTTCCGGCACGCTGCCGGCAAGCCGCCCGAAGGTCACATTGTCGATATAGTCAGATGCACGGGCGGCAGCCGTGCGGAATACCGCCGCATCTGTAAACACCGTGCCGCAATAAAAGTCTTGGTAATAGGGAAAATCTGCATAGACTGCCATCCTTATACCTCGGTTCGCTTAACATAGACGGTTTTCGGCTTAGAGATACCAATCCCATAGACCTTTCGACCCTGCACCGCAGAAGATCCGATGTACTTGTTTGTCAGATTGTTGATGGCGACTGGAACAGACCATTCCTGCACCCGATGGCACCAGTTTGGGTGACCACAAATAAATTCTGTGGTGGTCTTCTTGCCGCCGACAATTGTAGTGTCCTCGAACATCGTGTTGTTGGATTCAAAGACGTTGTATCCTGCGATTCTGCCGACTACGCCAGACTGCACCAGTTCCTGGGATAAATCGCCCTGCCGGATGTAGTGGTCATCCGCCAGCAGGACTTCCATAAATTCCGGAGAAGCAATCAGCCAACGCCGTCCATCGTTCGGGACGCCCATTCGGGACTGTGTCCGTTTCGCAGCCAAAACTGCCTTGTATGCGGTACTGTCGGTGCAGGCAGTCTTCGTGGTTGCAATGGTGATACCAGTTGTTTCTTCCAGTGCCCGGATAGATTTCGTATCCATAGACAGCCCCAGAGAGTAACCAGCACTGTCCAGCCGTTCCGCCTTGATGCCATCCGGCACAGCAGCTGCTTCAAAACCGTCAATCATTTCATTAACCGCTTCGTCATTGTCAATCGGCAAATTGAAATAGGTTGTAGAACCAGCAGAAATATCTACACCATTCTGCCGGTCATATTTTTTTACTTCCACCTCAGTATCCCGTACCGGCACCTTTACCATACCGGCTTTCGGGTCGCCTTCGTAGCGGTTGTTAAAAATGAGATTGTCCTTGGTGACGAGCGTCGCACGCAGCTTTTCGTCTACCAGCTTCGAGTATCGTTCCTGTAAAGCATGTGCCATAAGTAAATTCCTCCATTAGTTGTGTTTCAAATTTGGGTTCATAGCGTAAAAGGCAGACTCGACACCATCCATTGCCTGCGGTGTGCTGTGTGATGTCGGGGCAACCGCCGGATGATTTGGATTCAGCAAAAATGCATCCGGGCAAGTCTTTCTCAAATCCTGCACCGCCTCTGTTCCGCCAATCAGCTCACCCTTGTCATCGAACTGCAGCTTTTTATCCAGCAACTGCCGTTTTAGATAGTCTGCATACACGGCATTTGTCATGCCCTGTTGCTGAACAAACTGATCCAGGCGGTCGCTGTAATCCTTTGCTTTGCGGTCTGCCTCTGCCTGCTCATACTTTTTTTGCCAATCGGCTGCGGACTGCTGGATGCCATCAATGTCCATATCCTTGTAAGATTGGATGGTCTTGTTGGCTTCATCCAGCTGTGTTTTGGTGGCTGCTGCAGCGTCCTGTTCTGCCTGGATGTCGGCAGTGTAAGTTTCGGTGATCTTCTGCACCGCACTTTCATCTGTAACACCAAGGCTTTCTAAAAACTTCTGGTCAATCATGTGCTTCCTCCTGTTCCTGCATTTCTTCTAATGCAATGTAGGTTTCGCCCATGCTGTGAAGAAATGCGGTTACTTCTTCCTGTGTGCCTGTGATTTCAATGGTCATATGCTACTCCTTTCCGAATTTTTGGTATAAAAATAGCACCGGTTTCCCGATGCTTTTTGGTGCTGCCGGCAGGAATCGAACCTGCGACACGAAGATTTTCAGTCTTCTGCTCTACCAACTGAGCTACAGCAGCAAAGTAGCACCCGAATGGGTGCTGGTTAAGTTTAGATTCCGGCTTTGCTCTGCAAAATCATTGCAATCACAACCAACATTGCAATACCTGCAACAATGCCACAGAGGATTGCTTGCCGCTTTGCCCTTTTTCGTTCTTTGGTCGTCATGTCCCACGGCGTTTCTTGCTTTGGTAGTGGTGTCCCTACTTCCGGCACGCCATCATACAGAGTGATAATATCATTAAGCATTTCGCTTTTTATTACAGCACTTCTTTTGACAAAATTTTTCCTTGTCTTTTCTTCATCAATGTAATGACGTTCATATACTGTTTCTTCTTCATCTGAATACACGATTGAGCACCTCTTTCAGTTCGATGGTATCAGGTTCAAGCAAGGTCATTCTCTCTTTTCCCCGCATATCAACCACCCTGTCTGTATCAAACACAACGCAAAGTGTATTGATGCCATGAGTGTTTTGCACGTTATCAACGTATCGCACCCCCTCCAGCTTTACACCGCCAACATACACAGCACCGCTCTTTCCGATGAAAATAGGCGTGTATCCAAACTTTGTCTTGCTTGTCCAAATGGGCTTACTTCCCACTCTGTACCTATCTCTTTCCGTGTCTTTCCGCATTGCAGCAATTTCTTCATCTGTAAGTCCGTCATAGTCTGCAGGGTCATAATAGCCGTTCATCATTGTAATTCCTCCTCAAGGCATGCAGCGATGTTATGGATATTGGTCGGAAATTTGATACTGATTGTAGGTTTCTTTCGGCACTGTAATCCAATCTGTTTTCACTTTTCCGTCTATGGTGTCTTGCAATTCCAACTGGTATTTTTCTTCGTGGTGAATTGTATCTGGAACCATGAATCTTCCAATTCTATGATAATAAGTACTATCATAGGCGTCTTGATGTCGTCTATTGATTACGGTTCCGGATTCAACAGATGTACAACCTGTAAAGGCAACCGCACAGCAAGCAAGCCCAGTCAGAACCGCTAACCATTTCTTTTTCATCAAATTTCTTCCTTTCCAATGCTGTTTAAAAGCCGCTTAACTGATATTTAAGTATGAAAATAGCACCTGATTGCTCAGATGCTGATTTGCTGATAGAAAGAACGCCGTACCCACAGGCTTGTTTGTTCTTGGTTTCCACCCTCCGCCAGTTTACCCATGGTCGGGGCAGTGATTACTCTACAATGTGCCAGTCCTCTGCCAGCATATCGGTCTGACTTGCAAGCCAGCCTACAACAAGCTGTTTCTGTGCTGTATACATCGCTATACTATCAAGGACTTTTGGAGTATGCTCCGCAATTCCGTCACCGTAGCACTCAGTAATTGAATTGTGAATACACTTGCCATTGATAAGAATGAGATGCATTCCTTTTCCGTTCCATCCGTTTCTGGCAACTTTCTTTCCAGCTTTCAGTGCTTCCAAAGCTTCTCCAAATGTCAAACTATTTTTTGTTTCTACCATTGTAACTCCTCCTCAGGGCATGAAAAAAGCACCTCATTGAGATGCTTTAATCAACGTCTTCCCAATCTTCCATTGTCCATGGAGATGGCTTTCCTTCTCTAAGATACTTAGAAAGTTCATTTAAATCTTCTTGCCATGTCGTTGTATCGCCACTCGGTTGAGCAACATATGTCTTTTTAAAAATTTTTTCATATTCTTTTTTTAATTGACTATATGTGCTTTCAGCGGTATCATCATCCATCATGTCAATTTCCGCTTCTGTTGGAATTTTCATTTGATTTCCTCCATCATTTTTAAAAATACAGTATATGTTTCAGGGAAATACTCTTTTATCAATTTCAAAGATTCTGGATTATTTACCGAAGCACTAAACATTTCAGCAAATATTTCTCTACCATTGTCACGACCATGCCAATATCCAGCTTTATGCCCTATTCCAAGAGGTTTACCTGTATTGAACGGTAGTGCTCCTTCCAACATATCAGAAAGGTCGCCAATTGCTCTTTTATCTGCCTCCTTGTATTTTTGCTTCAGCATTGCAACATAAGCTTCTTCGGCTTCTTTTCTGCTGACAAATCCAAACTTTGTTTTGTATGCATCAACTTTTTGTGCTGCTTCTGCTCTTGCTGTTCTGCCGAGCAAGCCATCCTTATAGTATACAGAATATGCAACACTTTCATCGCCATTACCATATAACCTGTTCAGAACATAATCAGCATGATGCCCATATTCATGAAAAATTACTTGATAGGGGGCGGAAACTGAGCTGTTCAATATTCTTGATTCTATGATCTGTACGCCATCTCTTCTGTAAGAATAGTTAGATGCTCCAGATTGAATATAGCCAAGATTGTGAAAATACGGAGAGCAGATATTCCATACTTTTTGTATGTCCTTTGGAGCATCCTGCAAATATGCACGAATATTCTTTGCATGCTTTTTTCCGTAATTTTTTACTTCTCCCAAATTTATAGTACCACTTTTTTGATTTTTTGTCAACTTGTTTTTTATTGAAGCAACTGCTTTTTCCATGGTTTCTTTTATTGGACTGTCATCCTGCTGTGCTGCGTGCACGGCTTTTTGTGCCGTTGACCGATTGAATCCAAGAACCTGTTCCCGGAACCGGTCACGGTCTTGTCCGGTTTGCCTGCAAAAGTCTTTCAGCTTTGCTTCATTGTTTTTCAGGTAACGTGCTGACCGGTCAAATTCTGCCTGTGCTGTCGCTCTGGTCGCTTCATCCGTGGCACTGTTCACGCCCTCTTGTGCAGTGATGCAACGCCGCTTCCAGGCTCGGACTCTTCGTTCCTGTGCTCGCTGCATCTGGCTGACTTCATATTCCGTGTACAATTTTCCGTTGTACGAAATACAAGGTTCATCCAGCTTTTTCAGCTCTTCCGGCGTGTAATTCGGTGTGCTGAACCCTGGATAATAAGCATGCCAGTTGTGGCGGCAGTTCCAACCTTTGAACCCTTCGCCGCTGCCATAGCCGATTTCAGAGAGGGTAAAAACTCGCAGCCCGTCAATGATTTTTCCGGCATCTTTTCCGGTTATTGTAACAAGCTGCCCCTGCCATTTTGCATGGTCAGGTCTTGCACCGCTGTGGGCAGTGATTTCCATGAGATAACAGCCTGCATCTTCCGCCTGCCGCAGGGAAACCGCTGCAGCTGTCTGACTGACACCCGTCAACACACACCGCCGAACAGCAACATCCATGCGGTCGGTGTGTCCAGTCGGGTAAGAAACTGTTGCCCCTGTGTCCGCCAAGACTCGCAGAGCGTTCATAATGGCTTCCTGATAGCTGAACGCTCCGGAAGATACCTGCATATATATCCAGTCGCAGGTCTGAATAAATGCGGTCTGTGTCTGCGTTGCAGTTGTGCTGACCAGATTCCGCATCGTGCCAAGTGTCTTTTTGTATCCGGCTTCCAGCACTTGTCGGGTGCTGCTGTCCTGCCGGATGTCAATGGGTAACGCTCCGGCAGCTTCATGCAGGCTGTTGTCAATGGCAACTGTCTGCACACCGGCATCTTCAAACAATGCTTTGACCTGTGCTGTGCATGCATCTGTGCGGTCGGCAATCAGCTGCACGATGTCATCATACAATAAGCCGGCAGCCTGTAAGACTTCCAGCTGATGCTTCGATGCCTCCGAAACATACCCCATTTTCAGGATTCTGCGAATGACCGCTGACAAAATATCATCTTCTAATTGCTGATATAGAGCAATGATGCGGTCAGCAGATGGTTCGTACTGCTGCCGCATTAAAATGCACCGCCGTCAAATAAACCGCCTGCATCCTGCTGTTCGGGCAGCAGATTTCGGGCTTCTTCCTCCGTACATTGGAAATGATATTGCAGTAACTGTTCCGGTTTCAATACTCGTGCCTGTACCATGGCAAGCTGTCGGTTGAACTCCTTTTCTGTGTCCTCCAGCACGCCATCCCCAAATTGACAGGTAATCGTTGCATCGGTATTGGAATTTTGGAAGAGCAGGCGGTCATAAGTCAACACCGCTGCTGCCAGCTGTTCCAGAGCAGTCTGCAAATTTTTCTGGATGTCACACACTCGCACAAAGGAACGCTGCTTGCTGCTTTTGACTTCCTCTGCCGTTTTTTCAACGTCCGAAACCTCGGAAATTGTTCCATAACTCAGCCCGGTCGTATTCTCGATTTGCCGGAATATCTGGTTGAGGGCATGAAAATACGAATTGTCCCGCACCTCTGGGGAAAAGGTATTGTAGATGGTTTTTCCGCCCTCTCCGGTCGCTTCCAAGCAATGATACATCCGCTCCCGTCCCTTTGGCAGTACTGGCTGATTGGTTTCCGGGTTAAACCGGAATAAATCCTCACTGGCATCAATTGCCCGTTCGGACGATTCTAATTCCCAAAGGATTCGTTCCCATTGTTCGTCCGCATCCCGAATAAATCCAACCGCATCTGAAAAAGCGGATACCCCCAGCGGACAGTCCAAATCAATATTGTTGGTGTCCGGCATCTGAAATACTGCAAACAATGGCTGTTCTGCTGGAAATGTGATGGATTCCAAAAGGGATGCCCACTGCGGAACTTCCAATAGACTACAGGGTGTTCCCAGCACGCCAACCATTGGCGACCGGAAACAGCGATTCTCTACAGTATGACTTCCGTTTTCATAGGTATGGATTTCGATGCGGGTATAGCAGTTCTTTTCCATCACTGCATACTCTGTGCAAGCAATTGCTGTACACTGGTCATCGGTATACTGGATGGGTAAATACCGCCCCTGCGGTACCAGATCTACAAAAATTCCTCCTGCCGCATAGCAAGGTTTCATCAGCAGTCCGCCGGAGGCAATGCCATAATCCAGTTTCTGCCGCAGTTTGGGTAAAAATCGCTGCAAAATCTCTTGCAACCGGGAATCTGCTGCAGTCAAATCAAACTCTGTCAGTGTCAGCCGTTTCAATTCTCTGGATACGACCGCCGGAATTTGCAGGGAACGTACTCTCTGATTCACCCAGGCTGCCTGATTGCAGTAAAGCGTTTCCCAGAGCTGCAAATGTTCCTGCATAACGTCGCTGACGGTACATGGTACGCCAATCGCAGTGGCAATTCCATTCATATCAATCATTTCATCACCTCCGCCGTAATTCTTTCAGGGTGTGCTTCATCGCTGTCCGCACAAAATACCGCATGTCATCCATGGCATGGTCATATTCTTTGATGACCTGATCTTGTCCCTTGGATTTCCCGTCCCATCGGTATTGCCCAAATTCCCGGATGATGTCTTTGCATCCGGCACAAATGTGCAGACGGTCTAAAGCAAGCAGCGTGCCAACATCCCGGATACCGTCCAAAACAGAATTATTTGCCTTGTAAACCCGGAATTTTCCGTGCCGCCGAACGCATTCCATAAAAGAAGCAGCGGACGGGTCAATAATGACTGCCCGCACAAATGGATAGAGTGTTCCGACCAGCTGCTCCAACGCTGTGTAATGCTCTTCATCCGTTCGGGGATTTTGTTTCCGTCCATCATAATAGTACTCCCGCAATCTTGTTGCATTGCCGTTCGAAGTCAGATGCCACAGACCAATGGACGTCGGATTTCGGGTACCATAGTCGCAGGAAACCCAAAATGTTCCCGTTCCGGCAGGCGGCATGCAATCCGGAACCACATGCCTGCTGCGGTCGAACATCGGATACACCAGACCTTCTGCCATTCGCCAAAGCCCCAGAATATACCGCTCATAGAATACACCGGTATACATTCGCTCGTATCGCTGCCGGACAGCATCGGACAGTGCATAATTGTCCTCCATGGTAAAATGCAGGTGCAGCCGATTTTTCCCAGATGCAGCTTCTCCGCCAACCCAGTTCTGAAAAAACCAATGTTCCTCACTGCCGTCCGGATTGCAGTTGAACCAGAGCCGGGAATCCGTGACAGAACAACGGGCAACTGCCTGATCCACAAAAGATTGCGGCATCAAGGCGGCTTCATCCAGCAGCACACCTGCCAGAGTGATGCCCTGAATCAGCGTATAACTGCTTTCGTCCTTACCGCCGAAAAAATAATAGCGGTTTTCATGTCCCAGCCACTGCACATCCATGTAGTTTTTGGATAAATTGATTTTCGGCTGTACAATGCCCTCCATCCATTTTTGCAGGGGCTGAATGACGTTTCGTTTCAAGCTGTCAATGGTCTTTCCGCAGAAGGCAAAGGATTCCCGGTCAAAATTCCGCATGCTCCAGATCAAAAATCCAATGCTCATTGCCATTGTTTTGCCGGAACGTACCGACCCATCGCATACAATGGCATCATACTGCTTGCTCTCCGGCATCGCCCACCAGAGCATTGCTTGCCGTTGCTTGGGAGAAAAGTTCTGAAATATCATGACAGTCCCTCCTCCAGCTTTTCCAGCAAGTTGGAAATCTGCTTGGAGCCCGTTTCATTCTGTTCTCCGGCAATCATTGCCTGCAATTCCGTTTCTGCGGTCAGCAAATCCGGATGGCTCTTCAAAAATTGATGCAGTTCCAAGTGTCGCTTCTGAAATTCTTCTGCCAGCTGTTTTCGTTGCTTGCGTCCCGGCGTATTAAGGTAGGCAGCGAGAAAAGTTTCCAGCGTGGAAAAGTCTGCCTGCTGCTGTTTGGCTTCAAACTGTTCCATGCCGGCTGCCAGGATGCGAATACTATTCTTTTTTCTGTTCATGGACAGTTCCTCCTTCTAAAAAAATGAGGGGCAGAATTGCCCCTGTATGCCGTTTTCTGTTTTTGTGGAATCTGTTTCGGGTGGAATTTCTTAAACGATTCTACAGGCGTTTAAACACCTTTTAAACGCTCTTTTCTCCGGGCAGGCTCCGCCATTCGGATGTTGCTGTAAAATCCGTTTTGATTTTTGTTGCAAACGCCGTTCCGGCGGGACGAATCTACCGCCGTGCAGACGTAGGCAAATTTTTTCTGCAAAGGTTTAAATTCCGATTACCGGCAATGTGACGGAATAGGTCTTTCCAAGAATGGGAATGGCAACTTTCGCTCGCCGCTGCCGCAGCTGTATGCTCTGAATCTGTCCTTCATATTGCCGCAGCATACCGGAAAGAATCATACAATCTCCGCTTGCGGTCACAAAGACACGAGAGGCAGAAATCGGGAAGCCCTTGTTCCAGAGTAAGCGAATATATACTTCTTCCCGGCTGGACAGAGAAGCTGGTCGGCTGCCCTGCTTTAAAAAATACAGCACACCATCTGCCTGACAGATGTCATAATAGGACTCTGACCGCAAAGGCTCTGGAGATTCTAAAAACAAATATCCGGAAAAAATCGGTTCTGTCCGGTCTGTCCAGGTACCGTCTTTCCGGATGGACAGGGTTCGCTGTGGACAGCGGATAAAGTATCCTCGCTTTCGCAGGCTGGCTGCTACTTCGCAATCCATTCCGGGTTTTACCCGAATCACATACATACTCATGCCTTGTCCTCCTTCTGCTTTTCCTTCATGAACCGCCGCACTTCCTGATATAAATCCGGTCGTTCTGATGCCATCGCTTCAAAAATCAAATCCCGGAACTGTTCCGCTCCGTTTTCCAATGCATCCCGTGTTTTGACATCTACATTTTTCTTGTATGCAACCGCACGGGTTAAGGCAACTGCATTTTTGGAAAGTGTATCAAAATCCACTTCCTGCAACCGTTCTTCCGGCAGCTTGTTGATGGCATCCAGCATCTGATTGCACAGCAGCCGAAGAATGCCGTCTGTCATGTCCAAATCCGGATATCGGTCAGTTTCTTCCATGATTGCCCGAAAATTTTCCTGACTCAGCCGCAAAGCGTCCAGTGTGCTCATTAAATTCTTTGCATACTTTCCGACTGCTGCCAGTGAGATGCTGACACCGTGCGACTGGATATATGCTACAATCTCCCGGTAATATGCTCCGGTTTTAATCATTTCATCCACAGTTTCTTTCACTGCCGGTTCCAGCTGGTCAATTTTAGAATGCTTCCTTCGTTTACCCATTCTGCACCGCCTTACACGTCAATGCAGACATCTGTCCGCACACAGGCGATGATTTGAATGCCTTCCGCTGTTACCTTGGCTTCCAGTTCCTGCATTTCTGTATCCGCCAATGTGGACGATTCCTTGCTGCCTGCTTTCCGCAGGCGGATGTATCCGGATTCCGTCAAGTAGTTCACCGCATCCCGAAATTCTGCTTCGTTCATGCTGGGGTGCAGGGCATAACAGACATCGGACAGCGATACATATTTGTCCCGCAGCAGATTGACTGCCTTCAGCACCATGCCGTTATTCTTGAAAAATGTTTTTTGCTGCATCCGCCGCAGCATTTCTGTCTGTTCCATCGTTCCGCCTCCTATCTGCTGCAGTAATGGTCGATTTTGCTTTCCAGTCTTGCCATAGTTCGGATAAAATCCTCATTTTTCGTTGTGTGTTCCTTGATATAGTCGATGTTCTCCGACAGCTTTTCCATGGACGCTTTGATTTCCCGAATCTCTGCCTTTGTGGCATATTTATCCGATAATGTCAGCAGATTATCCCGCAGTTCCTGTACGGCTGCTTCGTTCTTGTCGTTCCTGTCCATGGTGCGTTTTAGAAAATATCCAATCACACCCAGAACTGCTGTAATCACGGTTGTGATAATGAAGAGGATAATCTCCTGTGTCAATTGCAAACGCCCTCCTTCCATAAAAAAATGTGTTATCCTGTTTGTTCCAGCATAACACATTTTTTAGATTCTTGTATAGTTAGGCGACAGATTCACCTATTTCTTCAAAACTCTTCCTGTAAAAGGGACATCTGACCGCTCATATTGACTGCATTTTGTCTGTCAATGATGTCCCGTACTGTTTTTTCTGTCAGATGATAGGCAAGGGCAAGTTCCCGGTAATTGTCGCCGGTAAAATGATGATAAATGGCATCATCCCGCAGGGGCTGCAGCAGGGTGTCCGGTTTGCAGATGTAGATGTTTCCGCCGCCATACTTCAATACCAGCCGTTTGTATGCTTCGATTCCGATGGTTTCGGCAAGTTCTCTCTGATTGCCATGTAGCTGTTCCAATATCAGCTGATCCAGATTCATTCGGCATCGCCGCCTTTTTTGGCATGCTGCACATAGCGTTTCAGCTGCTCAATCAATCTCGACCCGTCTGCCAGAGAAACCCATCGCAGAGGATCTGCGGCAGAGGCTGTAATTTGCAGTTCCTTCTGTACAACGCCTGCCATTCGTTCCTGAATACTGACCGGAGAAGGAGTAATTCGTTCCAGTTCATACAGCAACGCCCATGCCTTGCTTTTCTGTCGGGCAGTCATCTTTCCGGCAAATTCTTCTTTGGACGGATGGTAGCTCTGGTATTCTTTTCGCAGCCGTTTTCGCAATTCTGCTGCTACCGATTTTCGTTCTGCTTCAGACAGTGACCGGACGGAATCTTTTCCTGTCATCCCGTACACCAGCTGATGCAGAGCATCTTCCCGGTTTCCGGATTCCACCATGCCCAGCACGGCAGCAATGCCATAAATCTTTTGCACGGAATCTCGTTCGTTCATCCGTCCGCCCCTTTCAGCCGGTAGTTTTTGTTCCGGTCTTTTTTCACACAAATGGTATAGCCCCGTGCCATGCGGATGATTCTTCCGGCAAGGGCTTCATCCACTTCAATCAGCTGGGCAGTTGTCCATTCCGTGGATAAGATGGTCAGCATTCGGTTCCGGCAGCGATAGTCCAGCAGTTCAAATGCCAGCTTGACATCTGCATTGCTGACATCCTGCAAAAAGCCGCTCTTCGTCTTGAACAGATCATCCAGATACAACACATCCGCTTCTTTGTAGGGCAGCAGCTCCGTTGTATAACTGTCGTCCATAAGGGCTGCTTTCAGTCGGGCAGCGTCTTCCTGCCAGACCAGATAGCGGACGGAAAGCCCCAGTTTGAGAAATCCGCCGACCAGTGCCGTGCAGATGTGGGTCTTCCCACAGCCACTCTGACCGCCGACAAAAAACCATGCCTGCCGCTGACTCAAAAAGTCTGTGGCACATTGTTTCATGCGTGCCTGAAATGGCTGTTCCGTCTCAAAGTTGGAAAAGGTACAGGTGCGGAGCAGATCTTCCAGTCCGCTTTCTCGGATTCTCCGCAGGGCATCTCTGGTTTTCATGCAGGTGCAGGGAGTCATCCATTCCCGTTCTCCGTCCGTAACAGCAAGCAGCCCTTTGTCATTGCAGATGTTGCAATGATACCCGGTCAGTGTACCGGGCTGGGCATTGTACTGTTTCACACGCAGTTGCATCAGGTCAGAATACGTCAGCCCCGTAGCAGCCATCTTCGGAAACGACAGTTTCTCCAATCACTTCATCCTCCCATCGTTTTTGATTTAACCAGGTCGCAGGGTGTGGAATGTATTTCCAGGTCGCCTTGCTCCAGGAATAGACACGGCTTTGTTCCGTGATGGCTTCCAGCATCCGAACAAGCTGGTCTTCTGTCGGATGCACTTTTTCAAATGCCCGGAGTGCTTTTTCTTTCCCGACCTTCTTCGGATAGGCTGCCCAAAAACGGTCGAAAAATGGATTGCCGGTTGTTTCGGTCGTTCTCATACCGATTCCTCCTTGCAAAGTTCAATGGATGTATTCTGTTTGAGAAAATGGCTTTTCAGCGTGCGGAAAGAATAGAAAACCGGTGAAAATACCTGATAAGACGCTCTTGCAAGCACGGCTTCTCGAACTGCTTTCCGTTCCTTTTGCAGCTTTTTCCGTTCTTTTGCTGTCAGCAGCGACCGTTCACTGCAGTAATAGAACTTCCTGCGAATTTCGCAGTCCTGTACAACCCATTTTCCTTTGACATATCCATCTACATAAACGGTCAATCCGAACCGCATTTTATCGCAGGGTTCTTTCTGGATGGTGATTGCATAGCCATCCACCAGCAGGTCAACTCTCCCGAATGCCGAGTTCAGCTTTTCTTCTGCCTGTTTCCATTCTTCTTTTGTCATCGCTTTTCTCCTTAAGAAATGGAAAATCGTTTGCTGGAAACGGTTTCCGTGTACTGTTCATACAAATCTGCATGCGTTTTCTTGAAGGCGGACGTGTTGAACCGTTTAGATGTCACAGACACATACCGAACAACATATTCGTCCAGTTCCAGTTCTTCCAGCTGCTTGTCCGTCATCAATGTTTTGATGCGTTCCTGCTGTTCTGCAATGGCATGCAGGATTTCCCGCTTTGCCGTTTCCAGCTCCCGAATCTGCTGAACAGCAGTCAGCATGTCCAATTGCTGTTTACTTGTTAAACTTTTTTTCATTTGCAATTCCTCCATGATTTGATTCCGGCTCTGCATCGTCTGCGGGCTTGCCACCGCCATCGGCTGCATTAGGAGAGAGGGGGCAGCCCCTCTCAATTTTGGAATTGTTTTGGAACGTGTCTGGTGCGTCCGGTGTATCGGTGCTGTATCAGCAATTCCGTGCTGGTATTCTTTACAATCAGCCAATCTTCTGCCTGAAATCCAAACTGCTGCAAAAGTTGCTTCTGGGATTTGGTTGGCTTTTTTCCATTTTTCATTTTAGACCTCCAGTTCCATGAACTTTGCCATGGCGACCAGTCCGGCATAGCTGTAGTCCTCGTTGTCGTAGGCGTTGGAAAACAGGTTGATGGCTCCCCGCAGTGCCTGCGGTGTTCGGGCTGTCTGAAGCAAAAAATCCAGTTCTGGTTCTTTGTTCTCCTGCACCAAAATCGGGAACAGTTTTTCAATGTCGGAACGCTGAATCTGTGACCGGAAATAGGTCTTCCGTTGTTTGGTGCGGTTGGAAATCTGGGCAAATTCTGCTTTCTGGCTGCCCATTTTGGTGACTGTATCCAGATTTCCGATGAAACAAATTCCAAGTGTCTGCCCCCGGTCGGCAAAATAATCCGAAAAGCTCCGCAGCACCTCAATGGTTTTCAGATTCAGATGCTGGGCTTCGTCAAAAATCAGCACCATGCCATCTTTCAGTTTTTGCACGATGGCATACCACAGGGCATCTTTAGAGCGTCCCGGTGACAGATTCAGTTTGTCTGCCAGCAAATTTAAGACTGCTTTGATGTTGATTAAACAGGGGTTCATGGTCATTAAAATGCTGTTTTCCGGGTGCAGAGCCACATAATGCCGGGCGGCTTTGGTTTTTCCAATGCCGGCATCTCCGGCGGCAACTGCCAGACCGCCTTTGATCTGGCATACACTGATCACATCATAAATTTCTTCGGAAATACTGGTATCTGCATATGGCACTTCCTGATAGGTCTGTTCGGTCTGTTCTTTCACGCCGAAATAGGATTCCAGGATGTCAAACATCCGCTGCGGATCGGCTTGATATTTGCCGTTTCGCAGCTGGGATAATGCCGTGCCGGAAATCCCCAGTAATTTTCCAAGGGCATTCTGGCTCAATTGTTTTTCCTGCTGTAGAGCGGTGACTTTTTGCAGCAATGCCTGCTGCTGTTCGGTATATTCCATACGTTACCTCCGTTTTTGCGAATTTTTCTGAATGCGTTTCAGACTGATGTCGACCGTCTGATGTTCTGCTCCGACCGCCATCGATTCTTCCAGGGATTCTTCTGTCCGGATCGGAACAATATTCTTTGGCAGATCGATGTGAAATTGTTCCGCTTTGGCTGTCTGTGCATTTCGGACAGTCATGTCCAGCATGGTGATCCGCTGTTCCGGTGTCAGGCTGGCAGTCAAACCCTTTGCAACACTGCGGATAAATTTCCGGCTGTGGTGGGCAACTGCCTGAGCATCGGCAATCTGCTGCTGTTCGGTTTCCAGATACGATACCAGCAGGGTATCTGCAAGACTCCAGGTATACAAATATCGGTCTTGTTCATCATAGAGCCGAACGCTTTTCAAATCTGCCGGGTCATACCGAACATAGACCGATTCATCCAAGTGCAAAATGGTCTGTTCCGGATGCCGGTACCAAATCCGTTCGCCGCCATATACCACATATACGCCGTTTCGTTTGATTTTTTGCAAGCGGGTCGATCGCATCAGCATCAAATTCAAGTCTGCTGCATTGGCTTTTCGGACGGATTCGATTTCCTGATTCCAAACATCCAGACGGCTCATTGTCCGGTACTGGGATTCCACGCCACCATAGGGCTGCAGGTTGTAATCTCCATCAATCCAGTCTGCCAATGCTTCCCGAATTGCAAAGTCCTTTGGCAGCTTGCCGGCTTTGATGCGTTTTTTCAGGCTTTCCGGTTTCTCCAGCACATTGCCACCGCAGAATCCGGCAGTTGCTCTGGAAAAATGTTCTTTTACTGTGCGGAATGTCCGTTCAATCGGCTTTGCCTTGGCATTGCACACAATTGCATTATGCACCTCAATTTGCAGCCGGTTTAAAATCGTGGTCGGGCTGTTCTTTTCCGCATCGCTTTTTCGTTTACGGTTGCCTTTTCCACCTAAGTCAAAGGTTGTAAATTCATGTCCGTTGTCGAAATAGACTGCTTTCGGGATTCCGAACCGCAGGATGCCATGCCGCAGGGCAAGAATCGTAGACTGGGAATCGACTGTTTCTGTGATGTTCCATCCCACAATTACGCCAGATTTTGCGTCCTGAAAAGCAGTCAGATACAGCCGGTGTCGCTCTCCGCTGCTGTCCACTGTTTGGATGTCCAGCGTGTGATTGTCTGCAATCCAGACATCATTGGGCTTCAAGTCGTCATACATTCGCATAATGTATGGCATGCAGCGGTCGGCGAACGCCTTGTTTCCGTTTCGGGTCAGTTCCTTAACTGCCTTTGCAATGTCGTTTTCTACATGCCGTCGGAAACTCCGTTCCGATGGGATTTCTCCCAGCAATTCCGGGTAAAACAGTTCCGTCCAGTGCAGGGTGGATTGATAGCACCTGCTCAGCGGCGGTTTGTTTTCTTCTAAGTAATACCACAAAAATGCTTCCCAGACGGGTTTCGGGATGGTACTGCTGCCTCTGTTCCAGGCACCCCGCAGTCCCAGCAGCCCGGCAAAGTCGTTTTCTTTGTAGGCTGACCATTTCCGGTACAGAATGTCAGTCGAGATTTGCAGCTCCGGATGTTCCAGCTGGCATTTTGCCACATACAGGTGATCAAATTCCGTCTTTTTCTGGTACTGCTCCCGCTGCCCCTGCCAGTCCTGCAAAATCGCCGTCCAGAGGTTGATCGATTTTCGCTGCTCTGCGGTGCAGTTTTCAAACGTCAGAAGCCGTTTGGCTTTCTGTTTCTTAGGGGCAGCTGGTTCTGGCATCACACCATTTTCCGCACGCTTTCGCTGATAGTATTTCAGCTGCAATTCTTCCGGCAGTGCTGTGATGGGAATCATGTAACACATTTTATGATTTTGTGGATGTTCTTGCTGTTCTGCAAAAATCTTTCCATCTTTTGCAAGTTTCCTTATATACTGTGGTTTGCATCCTTTTAATTCAGCCACATCTAAAATTGATAGATAATCCAAAAGATTCCTCCTTTCCAGCAGAAAAAATCTGCCAAAACACTTGACAAAACCTGCTGTTTCTGCTATACTATATCCGTCACTTTAGCAATGGTAATTCTTTGCTAAGCGTGAGGATCTCCAGTTGTACGGCTTGTTCAATCTCGTCAAGATGGTAGCCGTATGACTGGATTTTTTGTATTTGCAGCAACAATTTCTGGTTCCATTCCAAAAACTGCAATTTACAGGTGCGGACAGCTGCAAGATTCAGTTCCTGCAAGCCGAACTGCTCAATAAAGGCAGCAGTTTCTGTTTCTGCATCCAGAACACTCTGCATCAGTCTGCTCTGCAATTCGATGTTGTCTTGCAAGTCTGCACAGAAAACCGTCTGTGCCATTGCAGCAACGGTTTTTGTAACCATTTGCAGTGTCCAGCCCATACATTCCTCTAACTGCATTTAAAACACCTCTTTTCCGGTCTGCCTCATCAGTGCCGGTAGACCATCTCCGGCAGACGGCGGAACAAGTCCACCGTTTCGGCTTACAGACATTCTGCCGTCGGGCAGTTCAAATTCAGCGATGGGAAACACCAGTCTGCATAGAATTGTTCCGCCTCTTCCTGACTGGGAAAGTATGTGCCGCCCCAAACCCCTCTGCCATCGCAGTCAATATGCCATACTGCATATTCTCCATCCGGTGCAATTGGTCTTGCCAGACAGATGCCACTGGCATGCAGACTGTATACGATATGTCCGCCGATGACAGAGCCGATTTTTATTTTTTTCATCTTATGCACCTGCTTTCTCATGGGGTTCTGCTGCGGCAATCAGGGCTTCCGGCGGCAGCTGCAAACCCTTTGCCAGTTTCAAAATGGTAAACACGGACGGGTAGGAAATACCTGCTTCAATTCTGCTGACATGTGCCTGTGAGAGCGTGCTGCGTTTGGACAGCTCTGCCTGGTTCATGCCCAGTTCCTTTCTCCGGTTACGAATCAAAATGCCGATTCCTGTAGATTGTTTCATCATAGATTCCTCCTTGTTGTTCCAGCTGTCTGTCCAGCCTGTAATTGTGTATGCGAAAAGCAAATTCGCTGATGATTGCCGCAGTACCGAAAATCAGCAGTAAGACGGTCTGCACGGCATCGCCTCCTTTTTTCTTTTTTTGGTGGGATTCTGCGGAATTGCACCGCACAGCAAGACAGAGGAAAACGATTAGACAAGCTTCCTGTCGAAGACGATTGTCACGGAGTTGCACCGTGCATTGCCCAGAGGACTTCTATTATCTCAGCTGGTCACTCAGACGCATCCCAATTATGCGGTGATCCGCTCACCGCAAAGCGTGTTTCGTATAAAGGCAAAGAATGAGGTGTTTGTCAATGGCTACGATGCTGCCACATCGTTCCCGTGTTGCCGATAGGTCAGCAGGTGTTGTATTTCCTGCCAAATTGTGATAAAATTAACGGGAAGGGGGGCGAATACAATGATTTTGTCTAAAGATGCTTCTCGGCTGTTAAAGCGAGCCATAAAAGTGTATCGTAAACGAATACGAACAAATGCGGTCAATCCAACATGGTTTCGAGCTTCTCAGATTGAAAAGGAATTTCAAAATACAAGAATTAGAGATTTTGACCTTGCTTTGCAAGACCTTGGACATCTTGAATTGCTCAAAGTTTATACAGATGGTGGATTTGCAATCACTTCAAATGCACTTTCTTATTATGAACACGACCGAAAAGCACCTTGGTTGAAAATTTTTTGGTTCGTTCTTGGACTTTTCACAGAATGGCTTCTTTGCAAAGGCTTTGACTTCGGATTTGAACAGCTTTGCAGATTAATTAGCCATTTTGCAGGGAAATGATTTTATATACCATGTATAAAATCATCCCAACATTTGCACAGATAAAACCGAGAATAAAATCTTTTTTGCTCATATGGTCACTCCATCAATCAGCATTCACATACGGACGTTTGGTAGGCTGTTCCAAAGGAACAGCAAGGTCTCCTAATGTCGTATCTCCAATAGTGATTGGCACTTTTACAGGCTGGCTTTTCTGTTCATTCATCTTCTGTGCAAGTTCCTGCTCTTTGGCAGCATACTTTTCTTGCAGCCGCTTTCTGAATACTTCCAGTTTTTCAGTGGCTACTTGCAGTACGCCAGTTTCGGCAAGAATAACCAATGAAACAGCTGTGATGGCGATGATTTTCTTTGCATTCATGCTTTTTTCCTCCTTTTCTATTTACTTACACAGCCCTTTGTGATACAATTATCATAGGGCTTTTTCTGCCCTGTGGCTTGTGTATATGTATATTATAATTCTGATTTCGGAACATGTCAAGCCAAAAATTCCGGAATTAGAATTTTTCGTCATTTTGCACAAGGAGGGCGTTTATGTTTTATGAGATTTTCGAAAAAAAGTGCAGAGAAAATGGTATTTCCCCAACGGCAACACTTAAGAAACTTAAAATAAGCACGTCAAAATTAACTGCTTGGAAGAATGGCTCCATGCCTAATTCAGAGTTTTTGATTCCGATTTCGGAATTTTTGGGTGTATCTATTGATTATCTTCTTACTGGAAAAGAAAAGGAATCAAAGAGCACTGTAATACTTTCAGACATAGAAGAGAAACTAATAAATGATTTTCGCAATCTCAGCCCACAGGGACAAGACTACATCCGGCAGCAGATGTTCATGGCTCGTGAGGTCTATAAAAAACAGGATTTACCTCAAGCAGACCTGAATGCTGGATAAGCAATCGGTTTTACTCAAAATGAAAAAAAGAAGGGGATAGCAACTACTTGCCATCCCTTCTTTTTTTTGTTGCTATCTTGCTATCCAATTTTCATGACTTTTCAGATGCAGTTTTTAAGAACCGTTTAAATACCGTTTTAAACTGAAAAGCGAAAAAATGCCGATTTTACGTGGTTTAAACGTTTTTTCAATTTCTTAAAACACTATTTAAACGCTTTTAAACAGTTCCCGGTCAAAAAAATAAAATCGCCCTGATTCGAGGATTTCCCCTCAAAATCAGAGCGATTTTTTTGACACATCTTTTTTTGTTCATTTTTATTTTTCCGCCGGATTCAATCTGAAAAGCAGCGTATTTTCGGCACTTTTCGCACCTTTTTATCTTATTCCAGCCTTTTCAATCGTTTTAAACCTTTTTTGTATTTCCCTTGTCAATCTACAACCACAGGGGATTCCAAGCCGTTTGCATTCGCTGTAGTTTCGTTCAAACTGCACGTCAACTTGGTCATATTCCCTGCCGGATCCAGCCTGAAAAATCGCAAAGTCAACCAGTCCGGATGCTTTTGCAGCGTCCCAGTCAACCTCGTTTTGACAGTACGATACATCAATCCCTTTTAAAATGCTCGTTGTTTCGGTGGTTTTTTTGATGCCAAAATACTTGTAAAAATCCTCTGTTACAGTTCCGTTTCCATGTACTTCATCGCCATACCATTTTCCAGATGTCCGCACGTCCAAGTGTGTGTACTGATAACTACTTGTAATGTTAGCGATTCCAGTAAAGCCCAGATTCTGAGCCTTGCAGCACACCGTTTTGCTGCTGATCGGCTGCCCGTCCTGCCCGTAACAGCAGACATCTGCAGCAGTGCCTTTGGTATGCTGACCGCTGCTTGTACCGCCTACAGCTTTATCGTGTTCCGGGCAGCGGTAGCCGCTTGTTACAATGATTTTGCTACAGTTCAGGGCGGTATAGAGGGCTTCCAGCTTGTCGACCAATTCAGATGCAAGTAGTGTTTCATGAGATTTACCACAACTACACCGGAATTCACGTGCATTGAAATGTGGGGAAAGCTGGGTACTATCGTTATAATCATAATGATTGACTGGCATGATATCATCCTTTCACAAAAAATATTTTTAGAAAAATTTGAAAAAACACTTGACAAGCACATTAAAATGTGCTATAATAATCTTACAGAAGGGGGTGATTAAATTGAACGACAAAATAAAAGAGCTTATCAAGATTGTCGGAAATCTCAATAAGCTCATGTTAAAAGTAATTGAACTGGCGGGAACAATTACTTTACTGGTTTTGGCGGTTAAGAGCATTTTTGATGTGCTTTAAAAACCGCTGCGGTGGAGAAATCCACCGCCCCTTCGGGGGCTACCATTAGTATACCACAATTTTTTAAGGGGGTCAATACCATGTTAGAGCTTTTGAAAAATCTTTTCAAACTTTCCTTGCAATGTGCAATTTTTCTGGTTTTGATTGCAACTTTGATTTTCGGCACAATGGGTGCTTTGAAAATGATTTTCTGAGGTGACTGTATGAGAGTTCGTGAAATTCGTACAAAGGAGCATTTGAGTATTCCACAGCTTGTGGAACTTACTGGCATCTCGAGACGTACGTTGCAGGAAATCGAAAAAAGAGGGGATTGTCTGGTATCCAATGCAATAAAAATAGCGGATGCCCTTGGTGTCACGCTGGATGAACTTTGCAGAGATAACCCAGAACAGACCGAAACCGAATAACCCGATGCCGTCCGGCAGCTTTTACGCTGTCGGGCGGTTTTTTCTTTAATCTGCTTCTGGCAATCCAGTTTGCATCCTATATGAATTATTATAATCATAATAATTAACTTATATAGTATCATTCTTTCACAAAAAATATTTTTAGAAAAATTTGAAAAAATACTTGACAAGCACGTTAAAACGTGGTATAATAAAATCATGGAAAGGAGGTGAGAAGATGTTGAGATGGTCAACAGAAAAAATAAAAGAGCTTATCAAGCTGGTGCAACAACTTAATAAGCTCGCAATCGAGATAATTTCCCTTGTTGGTTGGATTCTTATCTTGATTAAGATTATAGGCTAAACGCCTACGGTAAGAGTTGGGAGCGGACAAGCTCTCAACCCCCTGCCGCCATTATATCATAACCATTTCAACCTGTCAAGTATGAAAAACATTTTTAAGCTGTCGTGGGCAATTTTTAAGTTTGTTGGTTTGATTGCATTCTTGATTGCAATTGTTCATTTACTGCTAAACGGAGGAATCTAAATGAATTTGAAAAAAATCAGGACAGAAAAGGGAATCACAATTCCGAAATTAGTCGAGCAAACCGGCATCCCAAAACGTACCGTTGAGGACATTCAAAGGCGTGGGGATTGCCTCGTGTCTAACGCTATTAAGCTTGCCGATGCCCTGGGTGTTACGCTGGATGAACTTTGCAGAGATAACCCAGAACAGACCGAAACCGAATAACCCGATGCCGTCCGGCAGCTTTTACGCTGTCGGGCGGTTTTCTTTATTCGACTTCTGGCAGCCCTGCCACGGATGTCAAAACAGACAACACCCCAGCCAGCAGAGCCGCACTGCCCACGGCGATCCAGTTCACATCTTGCATCACAGCAGCTACGCCAATCGTTGCTACGGCGGTCTGTGCCATGGTTTTCACGGCTCTGACTGCCGCAGCCTTTGCCCAAAGTTTCCAGTTTCTCATGTTATGCTCCTTTCTCGGTTGGTAGTGCCATGAACTCTTCGTGCAAGTGCGTCATCACACCATTGCCGCCCAGTTCATGATACTGCCGATACATATTCTCGTAGTTTTCTTTTGCATAGATGGGTGCGAATCCAGCATCAATGTACTTGTTATAGCAGTGCAACATCCGGTCACGGAGCAGGGCTTGCACACCGTATTCCAAAGCCTTTTGTCTGGCATCCTGCTTTTGCATGCGGTTTAAAATCGACCTTGTACCAATGCCCAGAATACCCGTTGCAGACAACACAGAAATCGCAATGGTGATAATCTCTCGAATCACACAGCTTCCTCCGTTTCTTTCATATCTTTCGTTTCTTTCGCTTCGTTCACGTCATAATCGCCGGAAAGCAGTACCAACATTTCCGGCGTTAGGTCACCAGATGCAAAAATCTGATACTGTCCATTTTCCAGCTGCACTGCCTGAATTTTTGCGTTGCCCCAGCCTGTTCTTTGGATGGCTTTTCCTGCTTTTAGCTGTTCCATTGCTTCAATAATATTCATTCTTCGTTCTCCTTTACAAGATTGTAATCGACTGAATCAGCGGATGACTGTTGTTGCTCCGCCCGACCCACACCAAATAATAAGTACCTGCTGCTACGCCCTCGCAGGGTGTCAGCGTTGTGATATAGTCCGCACTATAGAGCCACTGCAAGGGCAAATCTGTATAACTGCCCTCTGTTTGTGCCTTTGTGAGGATGTCCGCAGCTGTGCCGGTGTCAGACTGTACCAAGCGTAAAATGCCAACCTCGGTACTGCCAGCAAGGAAACGGATTGCAATTTGCGTGGATGCTGTCACGCTGATCGGCAGCGTGCAACAGGTATAGCAGCTATAATCCCATCCAAAAACGGTTGTTCCATAGTTCAGAGCGTAGTTGTTCTTCGCACTGCAAAAATCTGCATGCAGGGCGGTAAAGTCCGCCACGCTATAAATCGTATCATTGTAAAGCAAAGATACCTTGTCCCGATGGGTTGCATCATATAACACGGTTGTGGTCGGGGATTCGCCGCCTGAAATCTTCATCACCTTCGGCACGAGCGTGTTGAACTTTTCTTCTGAATTTGCTGCAACATTCTTTGCAGTCAGATTTGCTGCAAGCTGTTGCATCTGTTTGCAGGGTGGGCAGTAATCCGCATGGAAAAATAAAAGTTGCATCGTTGCTCCTTTGTGAATTTTGGGTATAAAAATAGCATCGGTTTCCCGATGCTGCTTTATTGAACGATATAAGAACGCCGTACCCACGGCTTATTTATTCTTGGTTTCCACCCTTCGCCAGTTTTTCCCTAGTCAGGGTATGAAAAAAGCACCTCAGTGCGAGATGCTTTTATCCTGCTTGATATTATTGATTTTGCACCACAATTCAAAACTTTTTACAGCTCTTTCTGGTGCTTCTTCTGTCAACTCAAACTGTCCGTCTTTGTTTATGCGATGCCAAGAATCAACAGAAATCCAATACATCGCTTCTCTTAATTTTGAATTTGCTGTCATATTGATTCACATTCCTTTCACACTCCTGTGTAATGGACAACAAAATACTTAATTCAGTATTTCATAACGGTCTATATCATTTTCGGTGAGCGTAACAGAACCGCCGTCATCCATTTCGAAACAGATTACATCGACTTCTTCATCATTTTCATCTTCTCCAACGCATGGAAACGCATCATATCCGATATAAACATTTCCATTTTTACAAATGACTTTTGCTTTGTGGTTTTCAATCAAGTCAATTTTTCTGTTCCAGATTACATTTTTGTATGGACACATTTCCTTTTTTCCTTTTTTCCTTTCTCCCTTGTAGAAATCACATAAGTGCCGTTTTACGCACCTATATCTGTACGGGCTTGGTATCAACATACTTTTCCAATTTCTTATCATATGCTTGTTATTGCTTCTTTTCTTCAATTTTTGTTTTGACATAGCCATTTTGAAGGAATTTCCGAAAAATTCTATCTCTATTTTACCAGAATCCCAATCAGTTGTCGATCATTTCTGTTTTGATATTCCTGTGCTACTTTCCGCACGAACGGTTTTCAGTTTCGTACAAGTGGAAAGCAGATAATCTTCAATTACGGATACTTTTGTAGGAATAACAATCTCCGTGATGTCTGTTTGTCGCAGGGCATTCCCCAACTTCGTAATGCCTTCTTGCACAACTACAGATTTGATTTCTGGCATGTTGTAAAATACAGATTTTGGTGTACTTTCATCGCTGTAGTCGTAGGTTGCACCAGAGCCTTGCAGCAAAACATGACCGTCTGCATAGCGAATATAATAGACATCTTCACCGCACTGTCCAGCTGCAACTACATCAGAAGTAAAGGCTTTTAGCTTTTCTTCCAGTTCTGCAATCTTGCTATCCTGTGCATCTTCTCGTGCTTTTAATGCTTCCATGTCTGACTTTAGCTGTGTCATTTTTATCAACATCTCTGTGACTTTGCACTTGCCAAGGATGCAGCGGCAATAACCGCACAACTCCTCATCTTCCCGGCAGTCTGTAATGTTGGATGCAGTAATCCCACTCGACCCGCCATTAACTCGTACCTGACAGAGGGTCAGTGTGGTTTTCGTGTCGTTGTTGCTAAAAGATGGGATAAACGGTGCAACGGCTGGCGTACCTGCAAGCACCTCGATTTGCACGCTCCGCACAGATTCTTGCGTGTCGCAGGAAATTCCGACAGTGACGTACCGGGGCAGGGAACTATCTGCATACTGCGACAAGTCTAAGAGCTTGTGTTCATAGCAAAAAAGTGGTATAATAGGAGATATGAAAAAAGAATA
>OBVY01000523.1_pt1 | contig 38901 bp, 33 predicted proteins | sample 1538051 | NCBI WGS metagenome assembly OBVY01 (sample SAMEA2580017, study PRJEB22360) | human gut metagenome | biome: human gut; feature: human-associated habitat; material: faeces | place: Denmark | collected 2008/2010 | reverse complement strand
ACGTCCTCATAGGAAAGTTCCAAAACTCGTTTATGAGAAACTCGTTTTCCAGAATAATATTCTGACAAGTAAACGTATAATGCTTGAAATGGTATCTGGTGTTGTATCATAAAAGTTGACACCCTATTCTCAAGGATTTTGAATCTCCTGTGCAACATTTTCTTTATTCTTACTTGATAACAATCTCTCATAGAAAAATGTATTAATCTGTCTTTCTAACTGACAAGTACTCCATTGAGATTTTACTGCTTCATCCATATAAAATTGTCTTGCATTGTCATTTTCCACTCGCATTAAAAGTCGATAATGTGTCCAACTCAATTCGCTACGCAGTGCGTAGCCATTTGGAAAAATCAGATAAAACTATCTCATATTTTTTAAATTTGCGACCGTAAAACCTCTTCCAAAATCCTGTGTCATCTGCTTCGATAATTCTTTGAGTAAACCTGTCCCGTATTCGGCACGTTCTTCTCCATTTTGTTCTTCCACAATAGACTTTCCAATTTGCCAGTAAGCTTCCACCATAGCAAAATTGGCAGTCTGATAAACTTTGTTTCTCGCATTTGTGAGTATTTTCTTAATTTCACTATAAAACGCTCTATCCATCAGAACGACCTCCTTTTAATAATTTTTGCAACAATATCACAACTTTTACAACTCGAAATGCCAATCTGACATTTCAAGTTTCTTCTATAATCAGCTCTTCTAGTTACTTGGATTTTATGGCTTTATTTTACCCTATTTTATACATTCTGCCCACTGTAATCTTAATTTTTAATGTTTAAACCCAATGATTAGGTCGCAATCCACGACCTCATCACCTCCATTTAAACATAAATCAATTCCTTGAGAATAATCTCTTCCGCAATTGCTCTGTGCTGATTAGCAGCTCTTACCCATGCCATTTAATCTGCTTTTTTATCCGGTAATGGTTCTTTTTCTTCCAACTGTTTCAGGATCACTTCTTCCCGTTCTCTGGCTGCCTTATCTACTTCCAGAAGGTGTTCTCCAATTGTATCCTGTAAAAGCATCACCTGATAGGTTGAATTTCGATGTTTTTTCAGATAATCTCTGCGAAGAAAACCATACTTGCCAAGTTGCTCCATCTGCTCACTGGATTTATAGGTGAGATTCGGAATCAGGTATCCATTTACATTCGTGTACGTTAATTTCATTTTATTAGCACTCTCCATTTCTTATCATTTTTTGACCACAAATTTACGACATTTACGACAAATCTGACACTGCTTTACAATACCAGACAAAATGACTGATGCCCCGGAAAGCCTGTAAAACAGGCACTTCCGGGATACACAAGACAGGACAAAAATCGACTTCCATTATCAAGAGGTGAGTGCTAATTTTTTTAAATTTTTTTACACCGTAATCTCGATCTGGCAGCCCTCAATCCCCACAACGCAGCTTTCATAATATCCGTCTCCTGTGATTCTGGGGCCGCTTAGAACCTGGCAGCCGTCCCCTCTCAGCTTCTCTGTCAGCTGATCCACTGCCTCTCTGCTTCCCACGCTGAACGCCAGGTGGATATACCCGGTTCTGGCCAGCTTCTTTTCTTCGTCCTCAAGTCCCGGCTTCGTCATAATCTCCAGTCTGGCTCCGTCCTCGAAGCTGATAAAATAAGAGCGGAAATCCGTCTTTTTGTTGCAGTACAGATCGTTGGAATGTCCCCCGAAATATTTTTCAAAAAATTGTCTCGCCTGCTCTAAATCATTGACATACATGGCGATATGTTCTATTTTCATGCGCTTTCTCCCAGTGTTTTCGTCTGTTCTTCTCATTTTTCCGCCGCAAAGTCCCACGCCTCTCGCACCCAGCCAAACAGCTCCTCGTCAAGCTCTGACTGGCTGCTCAGAACAAAATGCGTCGTCCAGCGGCCGGGATACGGCTCTGTCCGCACTGCGGCGCGGTCGGATTCCAGAGGATAGGAAAGTCCCAAAGTCAGCACCAAATACGGCTCCGGCAGCTCCGCCTTCTTTTTTACCCGCATAAATGAGACGCAGGCGTAGACATGGCGGTTGGAAAACGTAATCTGAGTCTTCTGTACCCGTATCCTCGTCTCCGGAAAACGCCGAATCAGTTCCTCTTCAAGCGCTTCATGCAAGGAGTATGCCTCTCTGTGCTGTTCAAAAAAGAACAGCTCGTCCTGCTTTAAGGTATCCATCTATTTTCCCTCCCGTATTTTCCTCACCGTATCCTCTCTGGCCTCCCTGCGGAGCTCCCGCATATATTCGGAAAAAGCTGTCTTGTCCTCCCCATAGGTCTGATTCAGCTCATATTCCATGGGAAGCCAGGTACTTAAATCAGACAGATTGTGCTGCAGCACAGCCTCCAGACTGTCAATGGCCTTATAAATCTTAGCTTCCAGCGTGCTGCGATCCGCCATCTCCTCATAAAGAGACTTCATTTTTTCTGCGTATGGATCAGGCAGGGAAGAAACCCATTCCATAAGAAGTCTCTCCTCCCTCTCCTCATCTGCCTCCGTCTTTTCGAAAGCCGGTATATCTCCGGTAAAGGCTTCTCCCAGATCATGAATCACGCACATAGCCGCCACCTTGTCCATATCTGCGTCTGGAAATTCATCCCGCATGAAAAAGGCCATCAGAGTCATCATCCAGCTGTGTTCCGCCACGCTCTCCCGGCGCCCCTTAGACGTATAGCAATGGCGCGCAGTATCCTTCAGCCTCTCTGCCGTTTTCAGAATTTCTATCAGCTTTCTCGCTTCCATTCCGTCCTTCTCCCTTCGCTTTTCCTTTTGTCCCTCTCCTCTGCCTCTTTCTGTTTCCTGCTGTCAGCTAATCCAGATATTCCAAAAGCTCATATACTCGTTCCTTCGTAAGCTCCGCCGCCTTCTGGCTGACTGCCATAGACTGCAGGGTTCTTCCCTCATAGGCCGCTCCGGCGTCTTCCGCCGCCGCTTCCTTCTGCTTAATCCACTGTCTCTGTTCGCTGAGCAGTTTTTCCATTTCCTGGCTGGTTTTCGACTTCTCCAAAACATCCCACAGCTGATTCAGGGCAGAATCCCACAATTCATAGATCTCCTGGCTCTTGCTGTTTAGATCTGTCTGCGTCAGGGAACTGTCTGTCTCCAGCTCCTCCTCCAGCTTTGACGTCCACTTTTCTGTATTTTCAATAAAGTCTCTGACGCCCTGAAAGCTGTCCCAGCCTCTGAATCCTAACTGCTCCTTTTCATTGTCCAGCACATAGAAGGATATTTCTGTTCCCTCCGCTGCCGACAAGTCATAATATCCAATCCAGCTTCTGAGCTCCTCTGACAGAGATTCCAGAGGCGTTCCAGGCAGATGAATGAGAATCCTGTCCGCCCCGTCCAGGCCGTAAACGTCCGTATACTCGTACAAAATACTGTCTTTTATTTCTCTGGTCCCCGCCTCCTGCTTATATTCCATGGAAGCAATTTTTACGGCATAGGTGTGTTCGTCTATCTTTTCAGGCTCAGTAAACCGCCCTTTAAAATCGCAGAGATAAACCGTTCCGTTGGGATATCCCTCTCCCGTGCTGCCCATATCAGAATCAAAGTATTCTCCCTCAAAGCTTCCGTCCGGCCGGATATCTAAAAGCGTAGACCATCCCCCGGCTCCGCTGGAAAATACAAACTGAATATTTTTCAGATCGTCAAAGGTCAGACCGTCATCCGCCTGCTCCGTATCGTCATAAATAACAAGTTCCTCAGGCCCGCTCTCCTTGGCGCTCTCAGCCTCCGCCTCCCCTGAACTCTCCACAGCCTCTGTTTCTGCCGCAGTTTCCTCTGCTGTCTCCACCGCCGTCTCTTCCTGCCTGCCCGAGCAGCCGCTGAACATCAGAACCGCCGCTGCCGCAAAAGCTGCCGCCGTTATTTTGTCTCTTCTCATCCCCGTATCCTCTCTTTCTTCAAGCCATGGCCACAGCAGACCAGGCCTATATAAGTCCATTATACACGATCTGTCTGGATACAGAAAACAGGAATCTTCCCTCTTCCAAAGAACTTTTTGCATATTTGGCGGTTTTCTTACCACAATATAAAAAAGCTCTTTACCATGCGTCGGTTTTAGAGTATAATAATATCAGTAATCATTTTTATTATAAATTGATATTTTTTTAACTATATGGTTCAAGAACGCTCTAAGCGGTTCTTGACTGCGAGAAAAGGAGAATCACTTATGCATATGGTAAAACTGAGAGACGATTTCTACTGGACCGGCGTCACAGACGAGAATCTCCGTGTCTTTGACATCATCATGTACACAGAGTTTGGAACCACCTACAACTCCTACGTTCTGAAAGCCGGCGACAAGACGATCCTGTTCGAGACTGCCAAGGCGAAGTTTTTTGAGGACTACGTTGAAAAGCTGAAGGAAATCGTGGACGCTCACAGCATCGACTATCTGGTAGTCAGCCATACGGAGCCGGATCATGCGGGAAGCGTTGAAAAGCTGCTGGATTTAAGCCCGCAGATGAAAATTCTGGCTACGGGCTGCGCCATCGGCTTTTTAAAGGAAATTGTAAACCGCGATTTTGTCAGCATTCCTGTCAAGGATCACCAGCGAATGGAGATTGGAAATAAAACTCTGCAGTTTCTGATCGTTCCGAATCTCCACTGGCCGGATACCATGTATACCTTTATTGAGGAGGAACAGATCTTAGTAACCTGCGATTCCTTCGGATCCCACTACGCCCATGCCGGCGTGCTGGCCAGCACGGTTCCCAGCCAGGAGGACTACCTGAAGGCTGCCAAGTATTATTATGACTGCATTATCGGACCGTTTAAACCCTTTATGCTGAAGGCCTTAAACCGGGTGAAAACCATGGATATTTCCATGATCTGCACCGGACATGGCCCGGTTCTCGACACGACAGACTCCATTAAAACGATCATGCAGAAATACGAGGAGTGGTCCACTGTAATCAATCCCAATCCTAAAAAAACGGTTATCATCCCCTATGTAAGCGCCTACGGCTATACGAAAGAGCTGGCGGAGAAAATTGCAGAGGGAGTGAAGGACAGCGGCGATATTGACGTGCGCTCCTACGATATGGTGGAGGCGGACAAGGCCGCTGTGGAACAGGAGCTTCTCTTTGCCGACGGTATCCTGTTCGGTACGCCTACCATTCTCGGCGAGGCTCTGGCTCCTATCTGGGAGCTGACTCTCTCTATGTTTGCAGGAACCCACGGCGGCAAATTTGCCGGAGCCTTCGGAAGCTACGGCTGGAGCGGCGAGGGAGTTCCCCACATTTTAGAGCGCTTAAAACAGCTCCGCATGAAGGTGGACGAGGGATTCCGGGTACGCTTTAAGCCAAGCCGTTCCGATCTGGTGGGCGCCTACGAGTATGGCTACCAGTTTGGCTGCCGCGTACTGAATATCGAAGCCTGCAAGCCGAAAAAAACAGGCGCCAGAACTCTGGTGAAATGTCTCGTCTGCGGCGAAATCTTTGATTCTTCCCTGGAGATCTGCCCTGTATGCGGCGTCGGCAAGGAGAACTTCGTTCCGGCTGACATAGAGGAGAATTCCTTCTCCAACAACACGAAGGAATACTACGTTATCCTTGGAAACGGTATCGCCGGCCTGAACGCGGCCAAGGCCATCCGGGAACGGGATAAGACGGGAACCGTTGTCATGATCTCCAACGAGTCCTGCGCCTCCTACAATCGTCCTATGCTGACGAAAACCATGCTGGCTTCCCTGACTGCAGAGCAGATTGCCGTGGAGCCTGAGAGCTGGTATGAGGAAAACGATATCTGCCAGATACTTGGCAGAACCGTGGTCTCTGTCGATACAGAAAAATCTGAGGTGATCCTGGACGACGGAAGCCAGATCCACTTCACCCGCCTGATTTACGCCCTGGGCAGCGAATGCTTCATTCCGCCGATTCCTGGAAGCGGCAGAGAGCAGGTCATCGCCGTCCGCCGCATCAGCGATGTAGAAAAGATATCCGGACTGTTAAAACGCTCTAAAAATGCCGTTGTCATCGGCGGCGGCGTGCTGGGCCTGGAGGCGGCCTGGGAGCTTAAAAAGGCAGGACTTTCCGTCACGGTTCTGGAAGCTGCCCCCATGCTGATGGGACGCCAGCTGGACGCCACGGCAGGATCGATTCTGGAGGAAATCAGCCGGAAAAACGGCATTGCCATCCATACCGGCGTCTCCATCTCTTCTATCGACGGAGACGAGTCAGGCGCTGTAAGCGGCGTTTCTCTTTCATCAGGAGAGACATTCCCGGCCGATCTTGTCATCGTATCTGCCGGTGTCCGCGCCAACACAGGCCTGGCTCAGGAAATGGGCCTTAAAACAGAGAAGGCAGTAGTTGTAAACAGCCGGATGGAGACGGGAATGAAACACATCTACGCCTGCGGAGACTGCGCTGAATACAAGGGGGCTAACTTCGCCATCTGGCCGGAGGCCTCCGAGCAGGGCCGCGTCGCTGGAGCCAACGCGGCAGGCGACGATCTGGAATACCGCCCGGTTTCCTCCGCTCTTACCTTTAACGGCATGAACACCTCCCTCTACGCTGCCGGAGACAATGGAAAGAATCCGAATCTCCTCTATAAGACCGTAGAATTTAAAGATATGGGCAAGGAGCAGTACAGAAAATTCTACTTCCTGAACAACCGTCTGTGCGGCGTCATTCTCATCGGAGATCTGTCCCAGATGGCCAGAATGTCGGAAGCTCTGGAACAGCACGCCTCCTACAAAGAAGTAGCCAAATAGCATAAAAAGTCTCAAAAAAGCGGGACTGTGCACCCATCGGCACAGCCCCGCTTTTTTCTGTATGTTATGTTTATGCATGCTTATGTGCTGTATTGACATGCCTGCTCTGCCAGCTGAGCTATCTGGCATTATATTCCAGCTTTTCTTTCCCTCTTTCTCATTCCCTCATACACTGCCAAACCGGCCGCCATGACGGCGATACTGCCCAGAGACATAAGGGACGCCCGGATCCCCGCCAGACACAGCTGATTGACAATCACAAATACGCCGCTTCCAATGGCGATGGCCGGCGTCAGCGGATAGCCTGGAACCCGGTAGCTTCTCTTCACATCCGGCCTCATATTGCGATAGCGTATCACCGCCATGAAGGTAAGCGTATAGAAGGTCCAGCTGGAAAATACCGCCAGATCCGTTAAAAGATTAAACTGCCCGGTCATGGAGAGAAGGCTTCCTAGCGCTCCTATCAGCAGAATGCAGTTTCCCGGAACGCGGTTTTTATTGAGCCTTGAAAGACTCCTGCTGCCTGGAAACAGTCCCTGAGAAGCCATAAAATAGGCCACCCTGGAACCGGAAAATACAAACCCGTTGCACGCGCCGAACACGGATATCACAATGCCTGCGGATACCAGCTTTCCGCCGGCCTCCCCAAACAGAGCGACAGCCACCGCGGAGGCCGGAGCCGGAAGCTTCGCCATCTCCTCCGCCGGAAGCACCTGCAGATATGCCAGATTCATCACAAAATAAACGGCTGTGATAATGGAAACGCCGCCGATAATCGCTCTTGGCAAATCTCTCTTTGTATTTTTCATTTCCCCGGAAATAGCTCCCACAGCGGTCCATCCCTCAAAGGCAAACAGCACTGCCACCATCAGCTGTCCCACGGCGCTCACCGGGTTCACTCCCTCTCCCAGCAAAGGGGAAAAGGCCGGATAATGTCCCTTCCCCCACAGAAAACCAAATACCATGAGAAGGATCAGAGGAATCATCTTACAGATGGTAAATACCACCTGAACGCCTCCGCCCACCCTGGAACCTAACGTATTCAAAAAGACAATCAAAAGAATTACGCCTACCGCGCAGGGAACCACAAAACCGTCCCCGATAAACAGCGCCGCCTGCTGAGCGCAGGCCACGGCCAGGGCCGAAACCATGGCCGGATAAAACAAAACAACCTGCACCCAGCCTGCCAGAAAGCCTGCCTTAGGCCCGTAGACACGGCTTAGATAAGTTGGAATTCCTCCTGTCTCCGGAAATAAAACGGCAATCTCCGCAAAGGTAAGAGCCGCCGCTATGCTCACCAGCCCTGTAATCACCCAGGCCAGCATTCCAAGCCCTGGCGCTCCTCCGGTCACCGTATAGATCGCCTGAGGCTTAAAAAAGATGCCGGAACCAATCACGCAGCCCACTACTGTGGAAATTGCTGTGGGCAGGCCCAGATTCTGGTGCAGGCCGGCAGAACTCTCTGCACTCTGTTTTTCTATCTTCTCCTTTTCCATGGCATATGTTCCTCGTTTTCTTTCTGCTTTCTCTTGTGCTTCGCAGCATTTTGACATTTATGATATCATTTTTAAAAACACACGGCAACCAGTATATCTGTTAAAATTCTTGGCCTTCTGTTAAAACACAAAAAGCCCTGCACAGCAGATTCCCTTAAGAATCTGCCACACAGGACTCTGTAAAATTTTTCCCCTCCACTAATTCAGGCAAACGCCGTGTTTCTTCTCAATCGCCCTCTCGATGGCCTTCTCAATCTCCATAATCGGGATGATCATGACGGACAGGAACAGCGCAGCGCCGTACTCCATCAGAGAAATATGCTCAAACTCAAAGGCTTCCCTGAGAGCAGGCACGTAAATCACCACCGTGGTGCATACCAGGGAGGCGATAAAGGACCATACCAGATATTTGTTCTGCCTTGGAAGTGCAAAGATAGAATGTCTTCTGGAACGCATGTTGAAGGAGTGGAAAATCTCCACCATAGAAAGCGTCAGGAACGCCATCGTCATGCCGTCAGGAGACTCTGTAATCTCCCACACGCCTGCCTCCATGTAATGTCCTAAGAAGTAAGCTGCCATTGTGAGAATCGTAATGACAACTCCCTGGAATACAATGTCAAATCCCATTCCATTTGCAAAAATACCATCCCTGGAATCTCTTGGAGGTCTCTGCATGGTATCCTTCTCCGCTTCCTCCATTCCCAGGGAAATCGCCGGGAAGCAGTCTGTAATCAGGTTGATCCAGAGCAGATGAACTGGTTTTAAAATAGTAAAGCCCATCAGCGTCGCCGCAAATACGGAAATTACCTCCGCCAGGTTTGCGGAAAGCAGGAACTGAATCGCCTTACGGATATTGTCGTAAATCCTTCTTCCTTCTGCCACAGCCGATACGATTGTGGCAAAATTGTCGTCAGCCAGAACCATGTCGGCCACATTTTTCGTAACGTCAGTTCCCGTAATTCCCATGCCAACGCCGATATCTGCAGATTTGATAGACGGAGCGTCGTTGACGCCGTCTCCTGTCATGGCCGTAATCTTGCCCAGCTTCTTCCAGGCCTTTACAATCCGCACCTTGTGCTCCGGCTGGACTCTGGCGTAAACCGAATAGTTCTGAATGGTCTGAGCCAGCTCCTCATCTGAAATTCCGTTTAATTCAGCGCCTGTAATGGCCTTCTGGCCCTCATCCAGGATTCCCAGCTGCTTCGCAATCGCTACCGCCGTATCTCTGTGGTCGCCCGTAATCATAATCGGTCTGATTCCAGCGCTGCGGCACTCGGCAATAGCAGCCTTTACCTCCGGGCGGATTGGATCAATCATTCCAGACAATCCCAGATAGATTAAATTCTTCTCAATCGCCGCCGGAGCCGTATCTTCCGGCATGGTGTCATAAGTCTTATAAGCGGCGCAGAGCACGCGCAGGGCCTGATCTGCCAGCTTCTTATTTTCCTCCAGGATGTGTTTTTTCACATCCTCAGTCATAGGCACTTCCCGTCCGTCCACATAGGCCCTGGTACAGAGCTTTAATACCTCGTCCGGCGCTCCTTTTGTAAACTGAATCAGACCGCCGTCCGGATTTGTGTGGATAGTGGACATCATCTTTCTCATGGAGTCAAAAGGCGCTTCCCCTGTTCTTTCATACGCTTTCTTGAGCTGATCCTTCGGCATTCCCGCCTTTAAGGCGTCGTTTACAAGGGCGCACTCTGTCGGCTCTCCCACAGCCTCTCCGTTTTCCAGCTCCGCGTCGCAGCAGAGAGCCATTGCCTTGATCAGGAAAGCTTCATCTGATGAGGAATGTTCCACCACGGTCATCTTATTCTGTGTGAGCGTTCCTGTCTTATCAGAACAGATAATCTGAGTACAGCCCAGCGTCTCCACTGCCGTCAGTTTTCTGATAATCGCATGATTTTTCGACATTTTTGTAACGCCGATGGATAACAGAATCGTCACTACGGCAGCCAGTCCCTCCGGAATTGCCGCTACAGCCAGGGATACTGCTATCATAAATGTGTTGAGCACCAGGCCGCTGTCTGCGCCAGCTCCGCTCATGATGCTTCTGGCAATATTTACACCAAATACCAGAACACAGATGCCCAATACCATGATGGTCAGAATCTTGGAAAGCTGGTTTAACTTAATCTGAAGAGGCGTCTCCTCCTCCTTGGCGTTTGCTATCGCGTCGGCAATCTTGCCCATTTCCGTATCCATTCCTGTAGCGCAGACAACTGCCTTGCCTCGTCCGTAGACTACAATGGATCCCATGTACACCATGTTTTTCCGGTCGCCTAACGGCACGTCTCCGTTTTCAGCGGCAGAAACCGGGGACTCCGTCTTCTCCACTGCCACAGACTCTCCAGTCAGAGCGGCCTCCTCCACCTTCATAGAAGCACATTCAATAATTCTCGCATCTGCCGGAACAGAATCTCCGGCTTCCAGAATTACAATATCGCCTGGAACCAGTTCCTCTGATTTTACTGTCATCTGATGACCGCCCCGGATCACCTTGGATGTAGCCGCCGCTATCTGCTGCAGCGCCTCAATGGCCGCCTCAGCCTTGGATTCCTGGTACACGCCCAGAACCGCGTTGATCACGACTACCAGCATGATGATAATGGTATCTGCAAAGCTCTCTCCCTGGTGAACCGCCGTGATTCCAGACACAACAGCCGCAGCTATCAGCACCAGAATCATCGGATCCATCAGCTCTGACAAAAACTTGTGCAGAAGACTTTCTTTTTTGCCTTCCTTCAGCTTGTTAGGACCGTGCTCCGAAAGCCGCTTGTCTGCTTCCTCACGCGTAAGTCCGCTTTCTGTTACATCCAGGCCCTTCATCACCTCTTCATAGTTCAGAAGGTATTCTTTCCTGTTTTCACTCATACGTCCTTCCATCCTTTCTCTCTGTATTTGAACTTCTGTTTAGCGTCAGTGTACAAGGAACAACACGCCTCATACAAAACTCCGGCCCTCCCCAGCCTTTTGGCCGGATGAGAAACAGTTATTCTCTAGTATTCCCCAAAAAAGGAATTTAAAGAATTCCGCGCACGTCCTTTGAAAAAGAAAAAGACTCTCAGCATATGTTTCATATGCTAAAAGTCTTGTCTTCCTGTAAAAAAGTAAAGCCGTATACAGAAATCATACAGCCACCGGCCGGACAGCCGGGAATTGTTGACTGTACGAAGATAACTACTCCCTTTTAACTCTGTATTCAGAAGTTCTTCTTGTTCGTCTCTTATTGTATAACATCTGTTAAAGAAATGTCAATAAAATTTTTTTCTTGTGGCAGACCTTTCGTTTTTCCTGTATGATAGCCTTAGAATTATTTTTCATTTTACAGGAGTATTATTATGAGTCAAGAACTTCCGCCTGTTTCAGGCCCTTTAAAAATATTGAGCATCACTGCCCAGAAGCCCCACAGCACTGGCAGCGGCGTATATCTGACCGAGCTGGTTCAGGCTTTTCACCGCAAAGGCTGCCGTCAGGCCGTTCTGGCCGGCACCTGCCGGGATGATTCTGTATGCTTCCCAGACAGCGTTTCTTTTTATCCCGTTTATTACCAGTCAGAGCAGCTTCCCTTTCCCATCTGCGGAATGTCCGATGAAATGCCCTACAAAAGCACGCGGTACCAGGATCTGACCCCTGAAATGACAGAGCAGTTTTTCACTGCCTTCAGGGCCTCTCTGAACCGCGCCCTGGCAGAATTCCAGCCAGATTTGATTCTCTGCCATCACCTGTACCTGCTGACTGCCCTGGCCATGGAAACGACGCTTGCTTCCAGTTCTAATGAATCTTCTGATTTCCGCCCCAAAGTGGCCGGTATCTGCCACGGCTCCGATCTGCGCCAGTTTAAGAAAAATCCCCTGGCACGCGATTACATCAGAGAGCAGATCCGAAACCTGGACACCATCTGGTGTCTCCACCAAGAACAGAAACAGGAGATTTTGCGTCTGTTCCAGTGCAGCCCTGAAAAGGTTAAAATTCTTGGAACTGGCTACAACAGCCAAATCTTTAAAAAGACGGCTGAAAAAGCCCCAAAAAAGGAAGAGCTTCCAAAAAACAGCCCTGTGCTTTCCTCTGATTCAGGCCCTATCCGCCTGATATTTGCCGGAAAGCTTTCCGAAAAAAAGGGCGTAAAAAGCCTGCTCCGGTCTCTCCGTCTTCTGCCTCCTGATCTGGCAAAGCGGCTGACTCTTACCCTGGCAGGCGGCTGGGGAAATGAGCAGGAATTTCAGGAAATCAGACAGCTGGCAGACCAGAGCCGTGGCTGTCCCTGTCCGGTAGATTTTCCTGGAAGACTGTCCCAGACAGAACTGGCCAGGCAGATGAACCAGTCGGATCTGTTTATCCTTCCCTCCTTTTATGAAGGCCTTCCCCTGGTTCTTATCGAAGCCCTGGCCTGCGGTCTCAGACCTATATGCACCGATCTCCCCGGCATCCGCCCCTGGATGGATGAAAACGTGTCGGGCCATGGTATTCTCTTCGTAAAACCGCCTGTCATGGAAAATGAAGACGAACCGGACGCCGCCTCTCTCCCGGCCTTTGAGGCAGAACTGGCGGCAGCCGTGGCCCAGGCGGCCCAGGCCGCTTTCTCTCTGCCGGAAAACCTGGATGCCAGTCTGCAGAACCTCTCCTGGGACGGTTTGTGCAGGCGGCTGTTAGACGATATGACCGAACAGGCAGTGTAGATAAACATTAAAAGTAAACAGGAAAAAAGAGAAATCTGAAAACGAGGTGTCCAATATGAATCCATTGAAAATCAGAACTGTTGTTTTTGGGGAAGGAAGCCCTAAAATCTGCGTTCCCATTGTGGGCGTCAATCGAGCCGAAATTCTGGCTGCCGCCGCCGCTCTAAAGGAAACACCCGCTCATGTGGCAGAGTGGAGAGCCGACTGGTGTTCCGATATCCTGAATGAAAACGGAACGCCAAACCTGACTGCTGTCACAGATATTTTAAGACAGCTGCGAGCCGTTCTGGGCAATATGCCTCTGCTTTTCACCTTCCGCACCGCCGCAGAAGGCGGCGAAAGAGACATTGATTTCCAGAGCTACAAAGCCCTCAATCTGGCCGCTTCCGGCGAGGGACTGGCAGATCTGGCGGACGTAGAGCTTTTCACTTCCGGAGACGCAGCGGAAGCTTTTATTGAAGAACTCCATAAGCGCGGTGTTAAGGTCGTCGTCTCCAGCCACGATTTCCATCAAACGCCTGACGAAGAGGTTTTAATCGACCGCCTCTGCGCTATGAGAAAAATCGGCGCAGACCTGCCGAAAATCGCAGTGATGCCTCAGAGCCGGAAAGACGTCCTGGTTCTTCTGAAAGCCACAGAAACGGCCTCCTCCCTTCTGGACTGCCCCATTATCACCATGTCCATGTCCGGCGCCGGAGTGATCAGCCGCCTCTGCGGCGAGGTGTTCGGATCCGCCATGACCTTTGGATCTGCCGGAAAGGCTTCCGCTCCAGGCCAAATGGACGTACAGGATTTATCCGTTGTGCTGGAACTGCTCCACAAGAGTCTGTAAATCTGCATTGCAGTTTGGCCGTCCGTCAGACATTAAAATATCCGCTGAACCAGTGCCATATAGAAAACTGTGCCTCCTGCAATCGAGAGAAGCATCTGCCGTTTCCACAAATGCAGAGCAGCCACAGCAGCCAGAGACAAAAGCTCTGGGATTCCGTGACTGCCCTGCATCAGATTTACGTTCTTCAGGCAGTAGATAACCAGCAGCCCGAATACGGCAGACGGCAAAGCCTTTCCCAGATACTGGACATACTTAGGCACAGGTTTCCCTGCTGGGAACAAAAGAAACGGCAGAAAACGTGTAATCATCGTTCCCAACACCACCATTCCGATTGTAATAATCTGCTCCGTCAGAGTCATCTGTTCCCTCCTCTTTTTATTCTTCTATTTTTGTTCTTCTATTTCTATTCTTCCTGTTCTATCTGACTTTTAAACAGCGTTAAAAGAGCCAGAATCGCCGCCATAGCCGGAATCATAAAACGATCGGATCCAAATACAGACAGGCACACAAGAGGCGCTCCCAGTCCCAGGAGAGCTCCTGCATGTCTCTTTTCCTTTGTCCACTGCTCAATAAAAATTACGGCAAACATCGCTGTCATAACAAAATCCAAACCCTCTGTATTAAAATGAATCAGAGAACCGAACATTCCGCCAAGAGACGCTCCCACTACCCAGTACAGATAATTGAACAGAGTGACAAAAAACATAAACCATCCCCTGTCCACATCCTTTGGAATATCCGCTGTATAGTTGATAGAAAAACTCTCGTCGCACATGCCGAAAATCAGAAACACCTTTTTAAATCCAGTTCCTCTGTACTTATCCAGCATTGAGATGCCGTAAAATAAATGGCGGGCGTTTAACATCAGCGTCATCAGCAGAGCCTGAAGAGGATCAAACGCCCCCAAAAGCAGATTAACTGCCACAAATTCCACCGATCCGGCGAAAATGGTCATACTCATAAACATAGGATACCAAAAGCTGAATCCCGACACGTTCATATAAATTCCATACGTCATTCCCAAAAATAAAAAGCCTGCTAAAATAGGAAGCGTATGCGGAAAGGCGCATCTGGCCGCTGTCCTAAGCTCAGATCGCTGCCTCTGAGTACGTCCGCTGCCCATAAGAATTTCCTCCCTGCGGAAAAATCACTGTCAAAAGCTAGCATACATTGAGAAATAAAAAAAGTCCTTGAAAATCAAGGACTCTTTAGAGGCGACAACCAGATTTGAATAGCTGGACGCCCAAAATATCACGTAAAAAGGAGGGTTGCACATACCGATTCTTTTAACGCAAACAGTGCGCAAACAGACTCCTTCGTCCCATTTTTATTGTTATTTGCCTCTCTTCTTTCTATTATAATTTATACACCTGTTCTGTCTACATTACCTTATTTTTTCATTATTCTAATCAAACTATTTCAATCATATGAGTAATCTCAGCTAATTCGACTTGCAATTTACCACTTATCTGACCTTCAATATACTTTTTTAGCTTTGTTATAAATCGAACATCACTTCTAGTTCTGTACACACTTTCATCATGCAATATCAAAATTGATATATCTTTATTCACTGTAAAAACTTTATTGATTTTCTATAAAAATGTTACCACATTTTTGTTATAGTGAAAATAAAACTTTTTAGACCATTAGCCAAAGTAACAGCCGTCTAAAATTTCAATATACCTAATATTATAACGTTCTTTAAATAATAAATAGTCATCTTTCCCTAAAGAAACTATTACTGTTGCAACAACAATTTTTCCACTTCCATCTATATACCTCGAGTAATACTTATCTGTCTTTTTATCATAAATGTCAGATGTTGCTAATGTTGTCCATCCTCTATCTTTAAGATTATGATTATTATCTATCAAAAATTTGTTTTCCGTTCTCAAGATATCTTTTTCTCTATATCTAATACAAGGTTCCATTCCTTCCTTTAGCGAAAAAGCAGTCCTAATTCGAATAATATAAAACATCTTTCTTACGTTTTTAGGAATATTTTTTCCTTTCCAAAACTTAGGTACTTTCTCTTTGAAATCAATCATCTTCTCACAATACATAGGTAATGCTTTTGAAATATATTCATCTGCATTACATGAGCCAAAACTTTCATCTAATGTAATATCAGCGTATTGTGCAAAACCATAACCTTGATAATCGACTTTAAATAATTTACTAATTTCTTCTATAAGATTTTTATTATCATACTTTACAACATCTTCATATATACTAATATAAAAACCCTCATAGCCGGATGCCATCTTTCTTATTGCTAAATCGAATTGATCTATATAGGTAAATTGCTGATATGCTACCACAGAATTCAATACTTTTTCTTTACCAGAGGGCAATCTTAAAAGCAAAGCATCTTTTTTTCTGGAAACTTTTAAAATCTCACCATCACCATCCAAAAAATGTACCATTGAGCCTGGTACCAAAAAAGCTGGTTCCATTTTATTTCCCTTATAATCAGTTTCAATATAATTCATAAATGATTTTATTAGCAAAATATAATCTTCGTAATTTTCCTTAATCTCCTCAAAACATCTTCTTTGCCACGCAACTTTTGTTCCATCATTCATAAACATATCATTTATATCTTTACAAATCATGAAAATTCCTCCTGTTGTGAAAAAACCTGCGACCTCTTTAGGTGTTTCCAGCATTTTCTTTTGTCTCACGATAGCAATCTTCATATGTAAAATTAAATGCTCTAAAATATTGCAATACACCAATCTCTCTTTTTTTTGCCATTCAAAAGGTTGTATTTTAGCTTGCAGCGGATTTCCTAAATTTCCTCCCTTATCTTCATCCATATGATGACAATACAATCCCTCCCTTGTTCGAGAAACTTTTATAGGTTTCCTTGTACATTCAGTATCAGCAAAATAATCATATTTTGCAGCACCATACTTTTGAATAAGATAATATTGCAATTCTTCATACGTCATCTTTAACTCATCTGTAAATTCTTTATGATCCATCTGTAAAAATCTCCCGTCAAGATTATATTTCAATATACCTATAAATAACTCTAATCCAAATACGTTAAAGAAATATATTATTCAAAAAATCTTCAATTTTCTTTTCATTTTCATGGACTCCCTTCCATCTTCAAAAATGCTGTTTAACTGCGTAATATTTCAAAGAGAAATGATGCCATTTAGATTATCCTTTTTCTTTTCAGATCTTTATGAAAAGTTCTGTAAAAATCACTCGTTTCCTCTTGCGATGTAAAGAGAGATTTTTGCTTGTTGGGAATATCCCAAACCCACACCAGATTTTGATTTTATACTTTCTTGCCATCTAAAAATATATGCTTTCTATGATATTCCATGTATTTTATACTTTTTTCAGAAATCGCAATTTTCATATCATCTCTCAAATTTAAAAAAATTCTGTCATTGCAATTTAACTCATCCGAAATCATTATATTTCCATTGTTATCAAAAGTTATCAAGCCACTATCAAAAACCTTATCGTGATTAGGGCATAGTAGAAGTCCATTATGTACATCTATTTTTTCTTCTGGCTTACAATAAGTACTCTATTCTCTGACACACCACACAAAGAACATGTTTTATATTTCTTCAATAATAATTTTCTATAGATACTCTGATTCACTCTTGCCTTTGTGATAATCTCTTTTTCTTTTCCTGTAAGTAAACTTTTTGAAATAGCATTGTCTATCTCGCTAACCCATGTCTGCGTATTTTGATTCAAAAATGCTCCTAATTCTTTTACTCTTCTCGCTCCCTGAATTCTTCCTTTCAATCCATTTACCATCAAAACATCAATACAGAATCGTGATATATCATATTCTTCTAACATTTCAAGTTCCATATAGTTTCCATAGTTTTGATATGTTTCACCGTTTAATACAAAAGCAGAATCATCAATTTTAGTAGTACTAAAATTTGATCTATTTACTCGACACTTATTCAAAATAGCAGAGCCTTCACCCCTTGTCAACAGTCGAAATAAACGGCCTTCACCCAGCGTTGACAAGTGTGCCGCCCTACTTATATGATAACCAAGTGGGCGAAAGCAACAAGTACTTTCTCCCTTGAGTTTCAGTATAATCCCAATCTCCGCCAACATAGCGCAGGCCATCCTTGAGTAGCAAATGTCTACCAAACATGCATCCTACGTCTTGTATTTAGTATACTATTCATCTACAATATTCCTATTCTGATCCATCTGCTAATTTTCAAGGGAAACAGATAAAGACTAAGTTTTCCACATTTTTTCCTAATTTACCTATCTTTTTCCACTGCTACATCTTATTCATTCACAAAATCAAATCGTACCCCTCCCACCAGATAAATCGTTATCGTTATTTTTCTGTCTGCAATGCCCCCATAAATATCATTTTTCAGAAAAAACGTCTCCACTTTTCGAATGAACTTCACATCAAAATACAAGCTCCTCTACCACAAGTAGAAAAAACTACACATTTTTCCTCTCTTTTTTAATGGCATACAATCAGGGGTAATAAAAGGTAATCCTTCCTCTTATCAGGGTAATAAGTTTTTTACAGCTTATTACCCTCTTTTTCATTTTTGACTTTTATCGTATTTCTTAACAAGGTACTTAAACCTGTCTACACCTATCCCCATCTGCTGCAGTATAAATTTACGTGTCAGGATTCCTTTGCGATATTGCTCGTAATAATATTCCCATTGTTCAGGATAATCTTTCTGTGGTCTTCCAAATATTACACCTTTCTCCCTTGCTGCAGCAATTCCTTCTTTCTGTCTCTGATGGATCGTTCTGCGCTCTTCTTCTGCTATACTGGATAAAACCTCAATTACAATATTATTTACCATGTCTCGAATCCACTCCTGTCCTTCTGGTAACTGAATCATAGTGGTTGGTAAGTCAATGATTTTCAAAATAATTCCCTTTTCCCGAAACCATTCCAACTCCTGTTTGATTTCCCGTTTATTCCGGCTCAATCGGTCTAAAGACTTTATTACCAACACATCCCCTTTTCGTAAGCCTAAAGCCCCTTTTAATGCCTGATACCCTGGCCTGTCTAAATTTTTCCCGCTGGCTTTATCAACTACGATGTTGTCTTCCGGAACATACTTTTTAAGTTCTACTATCTGTCGATCTAAATTCTGTCCTGTACTGCTTACTCTGGCATATCCCAGTATTCGTTGTTCTCCCATGCTTAATTCCTTCTTTCTTCTGTTTTCACTAAAAAGAATAAAGAAAAAGGAACCACATCTCTGTGATTCCCTAATCCAGTTCTTTCATTATTACTTTCTCTTTACAAGCCGACTTCTTCAAGTGTTAATTCACCAGCAGATTCTGCCAGCGCTTCTACATATCTCTTAAATTGAGATTTAATTGAATTGAAAAATGTAAATAACCATTCATTTACAGTTTTTTCCATATACTCGACAGCTAAACTGGTTCCTGTATATCGGCACTGTCCATTGTCCTGTCTTTCAATCTTTACTAATGTTTGGTACTCTTCTACACTTTTAGGTCTCACGTCTTTCCATGTACTGTTTTCGATTACCTCTTGACAGATCTCACGAAAGTCTCCCGTAAAATCATATAATTCTTGTTCCATATCTATTTTCCACTTCTCGTACTCCTGTCCTGTGCCTTGCTTTAATAATGGCTCTATTACCCGACGCAATAGTTCATCGTAATAAGAAATTGCTTCATCTACCGCTTTTACAAACTGGCAATTCCATGCTGTTTCCCTCATTTTTACCAAGAATTCCTGTGCTGCTTGTGAACACATTTGCTCCTGAGCAAACAGCTTGTTTTCATTTGGATCTTCCTCTGCAAAATTATATCTCGGTTCCCATTCTGGTTGAAGCTGTAAAAACAAGTATGCTCCCAGTGGCCCATAAGACTCTGCTTTCTTTTTTTTAAGGTCATTCAAATGCTGACGGAACTTCTCCATTTTCTCTTCTTCACTCAGTTTCTCCAAACTATCCCAATCAAACATACTCAAATCCTCCTATCAATATTTACAATTTCTCCAATTAAATAAATTGGAATTGTATCATACGCATCTCCACAGCCACCCTTTGATGGGATTGCCCGAATTGCTCTGTCTATAAAACCTTTTTCTTTGTAAAACTTCAATGATTTTGCCTGGTTGTTGCTGCTCTTTACCTCTATTCCATAGCGAATGTAATTTTTATCTACTACAACAAAATCCAGCTCATAACTTCCACAGGTAGAAAAACATGGCTTATTTCCTAAAACTTTCTTTTTGCTGGCCGCCTTCTGATAAAGGCGATTTAACTCAGTATAAGCGAATGTCTCCGTTAAAAGTCCCTCCACAGCATCTTTTGGTAAAACTACCATGCTGGAAACATAATTAGCAATTCCTGTGTCCAAAAAGTAACTTCTACGATTATTGATTACATCTGTCACATCACCATTATTATACAAATCACAGTATCCAATAATCCCTGAATATAGCAGCCAAGATGCAGCCCCTCTTACTTCATTGCGGCTGACTGGTTCTTTTACGGAATCCTTTACAAATTCGGTAATATCTTCAAGCAGATTTTTTCCTGTCCCCTTTTTCTCTTCTGCCATCTGTACCAAAACTGCCCTGTATACTTCCTGGAATACACTCAGTGCTGTGCTATTAGAGAAAAACCGACTGGACTCTGCTGTGAATGTTTCTACCAGATTTTCTAAAACATCCATACATTCATCTTCACTACCTGTCTTGAGATATGTAGTGACCACTTCCGGATAGCCCCCAATTTTCCTGAAAACCCGATAGGCAACTTCTAATTTCTCATAATCTTCTGCAGGAGATTTTCCATATGGATGTAGAGAAGACAATAAATATTCCAATTTCAACGCTCTGCAAAACTCACGAAATGATAATGGAAGCATTCGTATATAAGCAATTCCTGCTGGAAGAAAGAAATCCTTGGAATGTACCGTTCTCGCTAAATAACTTCCACTTACAATAATATCGCATGACAATTTTTCTCGCAGATCACGAATCGCATTGTATACTGTCTGCCTTTCCTGGATTTCATCAATAATCAAAATAGTATTACTATTATCAACATAATCCCCAAGGCCGGCATGTTCACAGTATTCCTGCATAAAATGCTCTTCTGCCATACAATCTTCAAAACCGAATTCATCCCGAACTAAATTTACGTAAATCACTTGCTCGTACTGACTATATGCAAATTTCCGCACTTCGTGGGTTTTTCCAACCTGTCTCGGCCCCTCTATCTGTAAAACTGTATTATGGCGTTTCTCTTTCCAACTGAGAAGTTCTTCTTGTACATCCCGTTCCAACTCAAATTCACTGGGAATAAATCCACCTGTTTTCAATCTGATACCCTCTTCATTTAACATTTTAAACCATCCTGTTTTCTATTATATCCAATCTTTTTAAGCTATACAATACTTGCTACTAAAAAACAGAGAGTACCAAATCTTTATGATACTCTCTGCCAGGCTCACCTCTATTCCCTGCTTTCAAAAGCAATCAGTAACAACTCTGCTACCAGCCGTACTCCATCTTTAAACCCACCTATATAGGCCATTTCCTGTATTTTGGCCTCATCTTCTGCAAGGCAGCTTAAATACTGATTTATTTTTTCTCGTATCGCTGGTTCCAGATTTTTAATTGCTTCCTCCCCCTGCTCAAATGCTCTATGGCTATCTTTAAATGTTTTTCTGGTAACCATTCCAATTCTTTCTGCAAGAATTGAAGATCTATAATCTGCTTCTGTCACTTTTTCTCCTTCTTTAACTATACTTATTTTCATGGTACAGTAAATCCTATCCTATTTTATTTTCTAAATAGAATGAATCTATCTCTCTCCCATTATCATCCAAGCGAATTATCTTTCCTTCATTTCTAAGATAACAATATGCAAAATCTGACAGTTGCTCTTCTTCTGCAACCTCACTGGCATTAACGCCACGAACAATTTTTCCCATTCCTGCCAATTTTTCTTCTTTTTCTACAGCACAAAGCAACACCTCATGGACACTGGATGGAAAAATCAAAATATCTTTTCTCCAATCTTCTGCAATTTTTCTCAAAAGGTGGGGATACAACATTACAACTGCTCCCATTATATTCTTTTCATTAGAAAGTACAAATAAACCCGTATTACCTGTATCTATTGAAAATAAGCGCTCTAATCCGATACAAGATGCCGGATAACGTCTGAGTGTATTTTCAAACGCTAATTCTGCTAACTCTGACATTGAAATTCCCCAGTGTATCATATATTCTCTGCGAAGCTGCACACCCAGTAATCTCTCTTCTGTTTCATCTGCTAAAATATAAAATACAGCTGCCAGATCTAATACTGGAATAAATGCCAGATGCTTTAATTGCTCTTCATTCCTTTTGCGGTTAATCAGCCTTACATAAATGCGTTCTTTTACTGTATCAAAATTTTTCAAATTTTCTATCATAATTTTTTCCTTTCTTCTATTATCCTGCTACTGCCTTAGAACTACTTCGTTTAAGCCCTTTCATGGCATCCTGATATTGCTTTGGACTTAACTGCTCTAATGATTGAACCCCATATCTGGCCAATACTGTTTCTAATGCAACTCCTGTCCTCTGCAGTTCTCTTTGAATCGCATGATCTTCTAGTTGAGATATACGTTTCTTGCCCATCGCATAAACAGTCTGCCTCTTTCCATTGGTAATCTCCAACGCATTTATCTCCCTATTTTCATTGTAAGAAATCCATATCACCTGAAATGTCTCCCTGGTCATATATTTCCCATCTTTCTTTTGAATCTCTGCAACATCAGACGGAATCCATATAAACGGAGCAGTATACAGTTCTCGTCCGATTCCCCAGTTAAAACATGCTCTCTTAAAACTGTCCGAGGCAGCTCCTTTTTCTTTTTCAGAATAGCTCTCTGTTCCAACATCCTGTTTTCCTACCCACTGACCTTTTGCTTCGTCCCAGACTTCCACTGTACAAAACAAACTGCCATTGATCAGCTGATGACTCCTTTTCCAGCCCATCGGGGTAAATGTTTCATCCAATACTTTCTGATCTACTCTTGCATCTTTAAATAGTAAAAGGCTTAATCCTCTTTCATTCATAGTCCCTATCCGGCACTCTATTTCATCTGCTCTGAGTAGCCGAATTTCACCTTTTTCTTTTGCCATTCGTTTTCCTCTTTCTAATGATTATGCTGCTTTAATCTGTAAACGTCTGCTGACTGTTTTCTTTAAAAATTTCTGATACAAATCTGGATGCTCTTCTTTCATCTGTTTTGTATCCAATCGGTTTGTCTCTACATTGAACCAGCTCACCCGATAATTTTCATTAAATGCGGTTTCGTTTTCCTGCAGATAGCATCTTACCTCCTGCTCAATCTGACGTTTTTCTGTTTCTAGACTTTCTATCTGCTGTAAAATTAATTCTCTGCGGTTTAAACGCTCATCAAATCCAATTAATGGAATTGCTGTTCCCTTTTTTGCTTTATTAAAATACTTTGTCAGAGACTCCGAACACGCTTCTGTTCCATCTGGATCTGGCATATGGCCGGAACATACAAATTGCTCCCAGAACCTCTGCTCTACTTCAATCAATTTAGAAATCATTTCCTCCTCCCATTCTATTTTCCGATACTGAAAATCCACCCCCAGAATTACGGCAGCAATATACCATGTCTTTTTACCTGTTACTGCCATATAATGAAGGCACTGCAGCAAATAGTGAACCGGAATCTGTCCATCCTTCCATTTATCTGCTCCATAGGCACTGACAGTTTTACATTCCAGTCCTGCATCCTCGCCCACAATCATTCTGTCAACATCAGCAATCATAAATGGATGCTCTTTACTTCTATAAAGCTGATGAGAACGCCGAACCTTGAGGCCTGTCTTTTCTGAAAATCTTCGTGCTACATAATCTTCCATATCCCGTCCCTGTCTCATAGCTTCATTATCCTCCACCTCAGGAGCTTTCCCTATTTTATTCAGGTATACTCCTATGGAACTAACATAAGGATTCAAGCCGCACACAGCTCCTGCATCAGAACCCCCAATCCCAGTTTTCCGTAAGTCCAGCCATTCCTCATGGCTCATATTTTTCGTAGAAATTGTTGTATACATAAATTCTCCTTTCCAGTTCAGCAAAAGAAAACAGGAAGTACCTGACTGTTTCATCAAATACTTCCTGTTACTCTTATTACTTATTCTTTTATTGTCTAAACTAATGTTTCAGAAACCTTCCTTATTTCATATCTTTATCAAATGTTATTCGCCCAGCCAGGTAAATCGGTACAGTCTGGATTTTTCCATCTTCGGTAGTTCCTATCCTTTGATTTCATCATACCAGGCATGGTCATCTTTCCCGTCCAATGAAAGCGTCTCATATAAATCCCGCTTTCCAAATGCCCCTAAAAACTCCGGAAAGGACAGAGTTCCCATAATCAAGGTATCCGTATCTCCTGCAGACAGGAAAAATTCCTTTTCTCTTGTCTTACCCAGGTAACTTCCCGTTACAATAAAATCACAGGAAAATTCTCTGGCAAGTTCACGAATACGGCTATAGATTACCGGAGATTCCTGGATTTCGTCAATGACCACTACCATCTCCTTACTATCCACAAACTCCGGAGCGTACATATTCAGCACTGCAGCCATTCCATTCTCTGATTTTCCCTGTATATTACTTCGATGATACGCATTTTCATAACATTCCAGAAAATATTCTCCTGACTCCCCAATCATATTGATATAGATATACTGCTGATATTGCTCTCGTACAAATTTATCCAGAATATAGGTCTTACCAACCTATCTGGCTCCTTCCAACTCCAGAACAAGTCCGGAACTTCTCCTTTTCCATTGAAGCAGTTCCTCATATATATCCCGCTGTAATTCTATCTCCATAACAACTCCTGCCATTTCTGATATACGCTGTTTCTTACTATAATTTTATTATATCTCAGACTATAGATTGAAAACAATGTCATTCTAAACTTCCTGACGGTTCTCTTTAAATACACCCTCATCTGCTACCGCAAAAAGATTTCAATGATAATTTTAATCAAACGCATGTCCATTACCTCTCATAAATATTTACCAATAGAACCTTTTTTAATTCCTTTTTGGTATCATGCTGCCTTTACCATCTCATATGCCTTATCAATCATGGCATTTCCATCTACAGTACGGGCAAATAGATTTTCCTTATAATTAGCCCGTTCTTTCAATGGCTTTGCATGAGTAGCAAAATCTGATACTGCATTAATAAAGCGGTAAGCATTCTTTCCAATATGCTGTAAATCCGGTGCATCAAAATATCTGGCCTTCATGTCTTCTTTCAGCCGAAGCAGGTTCTTCTTTTGAAGTTCACTGGCATTATCAGCCAATGGAAACAATGCATTAATGTAATCGTATACTTGTTTGTCCGATAATTTTTGATGATTCAGCTTATCAATGGTCTTTCCTAATTCTGCCATATACCTTTCCGCATATAAAAGGGTATTTTGGGCATCTTCCAATTTTCCAGAAATATCTCCTGTATGATTGGTTGACCAGGAACGTCTGGCTGTGGAGAGTGCCAGATTCAGCGTATTCTGACATACAACCCTGATTGGTGTCATGGCTGCCTTAATGGCTCCTGTTCCATCATGGCTGTTCATAAATACCAGATACGGAGTAATCTCGTCACCACTAATGATATAATGCTGGGGAAGTCTGGCAAGCATCCACGTTCGTCTGCCTCCCTGCAGACTTCCTGCTGTTTCATAAGTAATGCCTTCACCTAACAGAGCATCTGTAAAGGCGAAGGCATCTTCATTTTGGACAACCTTGTATCTATCCGTAACTACTCCTAATACCTGATTATCCGTCTCTCTTAAATTTGCTTTAAATCCTGCAATTGGCAAACCATCATCCGTTTCAATTGGTTTCTGAATTACCTTCCAATCAAGTCCTGCAAGAACAAGGGCCTCCTTAGATGTTGGAGCTTCCATTACCATAGTTCCTAATCCATGCCATGGCTTTTGTCTGGTATAAAACATGGTTTCTACATTTGCTGGCATATACATTACCTCCTGAAATAAAATTATTTATTGATTCAAGTAGATAATATATATTCAAAAATTCTGTAGAAACGATTAGGGAAATTGCTGTGGTTTTCGTGTCTATTCTGTTTCGAACTAGTATGTAACTACTTTATTATATCAAAATCTGCTTCTTTAAACTATTAAGCTTTCCTTCTATCACAACAATCTCTTCTTGTTTATTGACCATTTCCTGATTACAGTTCTGACGCTCTACCAGAATCTCTTTTATCTGTGAAGAAGATGTCTCATATGCTTGATCCAACTGCTCCTCAAAAGAGTTCTGGGCAGTTTCCTTGAATTTTGATAAATTCATATTTATTTTTGTACGTAATTCAAGAAGCGCTACCTCTCTCTTTTGTGCGTATTCTGCTTGTTTACGATTTAACTCATCTACATCTACCTCTGGTTTTTTATCAGGGCCAATCAACATACTTTTTAGTGTTTTAATAAATCCAACCAATGCAGTAACAGGAAGTGCTATCTGAGGAACAAGCGGTAAAAAAGGGATAGCCATCGTCCCAACTGCATCAGCAACGTTCAAAAAATCCTCCACTGCTTTATCTTCTGACACTGTTTTTCTCGATACCAAATCTATATTGGGTTCCATAGGTATCTCTGAAAGTCCACTGATTTCCATTTTCCAGTCTAACACAAAATGATCTAACGTAGTTTTACTTTCCTGAGTAAACTGCTTCATTTGTTCCTGTGCCAGTTCCGATATTTCATGCACATACTCTTCTGTTCTAATCTCAGTTCTCCCTGCAGATTTTGCTTGCTGATAAATCTGATCAGCATATGTATGAATTTTGCTTTCAAGCTTAACATTAAATTCCTGTATCACACGTTCTTTTACATAATGCAAGTTCTGTAATAGATTATTTAAACGAATAGTTTCACTATCATCTATTATGGATGCGTACTGTTCTTCTAAACTCTTGCATAGATTCAGTAACAAATCTATAGGTGTTCTTAAAAGCTGTACTCCCTTGACCGATTTAAGCTTTTCAGTAATACAATATTCCAATTGTTCGATATTACTATCTACAAGTAAAGCTCTCTTACCATTCCTGCGGGCAAAAAGAGCTGATTCGGCATTTACATCCACAAAATCATACTCCTGATTAACACTACTGATGGTTTCTATATTTTTCTTCATTTTGGCTTTTATACCCAAAATTTGCTCTGGTGAACTATCCATCTTTTTATTGATTACAATAATACATGGTTTCTTCGCAGAAAGTATTTCCACAATTCGGTATGTAATTACATCGCTATCAAAATTATCGCTGTCATCAATCACAAACATAATGATATCGTGTTTTTCGATTTCGGACATGGTGATTTTTTCATCCTCTTTTGGACCATTCAATCCTGGTGTATCAACTAATTCATATCCTCTCCATTTATATTTTGTAACTTTATGAGTTTCTGGTATGTCATTTACTGACGCTACTTCATCTCCAAAAATTGCATTTAACAGCGAACTTTTACCTGCATTATAAATTCCATAAAACATCAAACTAGGCTGGACTTTATCTAATGCATTCTTTACTTGCTCAATAGATGCTTCTACTTCAAAGGGGCTTTTACTTGCAATATGTTCCAATTCATTCGCCATCTGTACTACTTCTGACTTATAATCCCGAATCGTACTTTCTATCATATTAACTTCTCCTTTATAATACTCTCTTCTAACAACTGGAATTTTTCTATCAATTGTTTAATAACTCTCTCTATTTCACTAAAGTACTCTCTCTGCATATTTTCCATAACAGCTTTTACATAATCTATAATGGTTGTATGCACTTGCTGAATAGCTTTATCTGTAATTGCACTTGCGTTATCACCATTAACAAAAGAATCTGTTACTTCTCTGGAAATTATTTTTGTTTCAGTGAAATTAGTTTTTAATATCCAATGTTCCAAATGCTCCAACAATCCTTGTGGTGCTCGAGCATACTCTCTTACATCGTAAACTGTTCGTGAAATATTTTCCATAGTCGGCATAATTTCCATTCCAGATATTCCTTTAAATTGCGGTAAACCGTTAAATTTTATAGATTCTTCCTGAAGAATACTGCCAAACTGTTCTTGGAGAACTTCTATAGTTACTTTTGTGATAATAGCATTCATTTGTGTATCCAATAGCGTTTTTTTGCCACTTCGAGCGTTTTGTGAAGCATCTTGTATTGAAGCAATCACTTCATTCATTACCTGAGTGGTAATCTGTGGAATTGAATCATTAGCTGCTTTTGCCATGCCCTCCTTTATTTGCTGCATTTCCTTTAGCATTTGCCGCATCTGTTCTTTATACTCTGAAATTCCAACAATCTTTCGTTCTCCCAAAGAACCACCTTTTATAAGTTCATCAATCATAGAATTGATTCTGTTTCTAGGAGCGCTCATTTTTAATTCGACTGCATTTTTACTACATATCTCACCTAATTTTTTCAAGAAACGTGGAAAACCACTATTATCAAACTCCTGAACATTTTGATCTTTTATACCTTTTAGTGCCAAAAGTGTACTGACACTAATAGCATCTAAATCAGAAACTTCAATTCCAGCCTCACGTTCAAAAGCTTCTTTCGCATACTGTTCCTGTTTTTTTCTATCTTCATCTGACTTAGGGCAAAGTATGCTTATAATTTTTCCATCTACCTCATCTTTTCTATTTTTATCTGATTTATTAATCAAAATCAAAACTTTCTTTTTCTTGGAAAATAAATTTTTTAGTTCCTGAAGTTCATCAAACTTTGCTGGTGATGATGAAGTTGTCACAAAAATAACCATATCAGCAAACTCTACATACTTTTTTGCAAGATCTCCATTCTGCTTTGTTACTGAACAAATTCCAGGAGAATCTGTCCAAGTCAATCCCTTATTTCGTGTATAGTACTGAATGTTCGCAGTTGTCTCTACATACCCCTCTTTAAAATACAAATTTTCTGATTTTCTTGCTCCCTGAGCTTTCTTTGAGCCTGCAAGATCATATTCGTAAAATTCCGGAGCTGGGCCAAAATACTCTTCCATTCTTTCCTTATCTGGTTTTATGTCATTTTTCCCATCTGGGGTCACAACTCCTGCAATCAAATTTCCCACAGAACTTTTTCCCACGTTAACATTACCAAATACAACTACCAAAATAGAACGTTCAAACTGATTTACAAATTCGCGTCCATCAATAAACGCATCAATAGAAGCACACCATTCCTGACTATTGTTCTGACATTTTCTCAGAAAGTTCTGTAATTCTTTGCTATAACGATTATCATTGGTAATTGTTAATTTTTCAATATTCTTTTGAAAATTTTGAATCGCACTCCTGATATTTTCATCTGCAGTTGAAATTTTTAAAAATGTATTCTGCATCTGCTGATGCGCAATTTCTATCTGTTCATCAAAATTTCTGATATATTGTTTTATTTCCTTCATATTTTCCCCTTTACAATCTCTTCGTTTCTGCAATAAGATGCTGTAATTTTCGTATTTTCTGATCAATTTCTACTATTCGCATTTTAATTTTTTGATCATTACTTCTTGATTCTGCGATTTCTCTATCCATCTCTTTTATAATTCGATTTACTAAATTCTGAAACTGATCACATAATTTATTTTTTTCCACTTCGAATGCAGGTCCTAGTTCATTGCACAGATTTCTTATTAAATCATTTACCTGATCTGCTGCATCAGAACCAATATCATCTATTGCCCCCTTTGCATCATAAAAATAAACTCGAATCTCCTTACACCGCTCCCCAAATAATCCTTTTACCCATCGCGTTTCATATCTATCATTAATATAGAAATTGCAACTATATCTTGTTGCGTAATAATCTGCTGATGAAAGCGAAAACCAGCTCACTTGACGACGCGCATCTCTCAAGCAACTATCAATATCTACTGTCTTATTTCGTATTCCCCAAATACTTCTGTCCGATGTTCCGCTATTTGGAAATTCTATTATTCTACTATCTGTAAGTTCCATTTGGAAACGTTCTTTCAAAAAAACTTCTGCGCGTTGTGCAGTTTGCCGCATACTCTCATAAGCCTTTGAAAATTCATCCCGTATTTCCGCTGGCTTTTGTGACATAGTGAAGTACGAATCAGCCTGATCAACCTTATGCATTCCATCCTCTTTCATGCTGCTTTCTGCTTTTCTGATTGCTTTCTTTATTTCGTTTTTTCCCTCTGTCTCTGCATCATATTTCGATGTGTATTCCTTATAGTTTCTATCATATGAATGAAATTCATAATAACTTGATGATACCGTTGCTATATCTAATTTATGAGCCTTAACTGTATTTATAGCACTCTGAGCCTTGCGTTGCATCTCTGACTTTGCTGCTTCCAACTTTTCGGTTCTTCTTGAAAGAATAGGTTTTTCTTTGTTTGTATCAGAAATTTTCTTCTCTAATTCAGCAAGCAATACCGCCTTTTGCTTTTCAAAACGTGCTTTTTGGAGATCACCCGCTTTTTCTAGATTTTTTTTAATAGCTAATTTTAATTCCAAAATGCCTGATTCCTGCACTAACAAATTTTTATTTTCGTGAATTCCCCTCATATAACCTTCTGAATCTACGCAAAAAACCTGTTCAAATTTATTTCCGAAAAGTTCCTTACACTGTTTTTCAATTTGCAGTATAATGCTGTTACTGTATTCTTCTACTTGGTCTTTATGTGTTAATACCAAAATTGTATTTTTGAAAAACAATGTTTTATTGCCAAATATAGTACTAATTTGCTTAATGCTGTCTACCTCCGTCTGCGACAACTCACCTTCCTGAATATTGTGCACGAAAATCAAGATATTTGCATTTTCATATCCATTTAAGGCCACCTTCGTATCTGCTTCACAAGCATCTAATCCTGGCGTATCCACCAAAATATAATTGCCTACTTCCACTTGCTGGTTTCTAACTGTTGCTCTAATAACATCCATTTCAAAAAATTCCCTTCCAGCTAATGCATTAAAAAGAGAGCTTTTCCCAGCCTTTAATAAACCTGCATTTGTTACCCTTAACTTTCCTGTATTACGAGATATTTCTTTCCTTAGCTGTAAATATTTTTCCTCTAATTTATCTGGTTTCATTTCTATTAATTTATCTGGTGTCATTTCTATCCCCCCATTTTATATTTTACGTAAGACTATATTGCTATCTGCTTGTAACCTTGCAATCTCTTCTATATTCTTTTAACCTACTTTTTCTATTATACCTTTTTAAATTCTTATGGACAACATCTATTCTTATGGAATATTAAAAAATCCTCTATTCCCATTACAATAAATAGCAAAAGACCTTAGGAGAAGATTTACTTGAACAAGCTTGATTATTATGAAATCGGAAAAAGAATCCGTAAATGCAGAGAAGAACTAGGACTTTCCCAAGAAGAAGCTGCTGAACGCTGCCATATTTCCCCTTCTTTTTACAGTAACATAGAACGTGGGGTCAAAATTATGTCTCTGGAAACCTTTGTTTCCATCTGCCAGGCATTTTCTGTCAGCGCAGATTATCTTCTCTATGAAGAATTGCCTGAAACAGACGTTATCCTTTTACAAGCGTTATCCGAAGCAAAAAAATATGGAAGTCAGCAATATCAAAAATATACTCGTCTTTTGCAGGCACTTGTTGGTATCGTTGATCGTCTCTGACCTTTTCAAAAAACAGGAACGAATTATTGTATCTATAGAATACAACAATTCATTCCTGTTTTATTTACCTAATTCACTTTCAGCTACTATATGTATTTTTTAATTCTTTGCTCCTATCAATGCAGGTTCCTACATGCGTTTTTAAACCATCGAGATCTCGATTTTTGTCGGTATATTTCTTTCCGTCTATATAACTAACCGAATTCATGCACATATGAAAATGCACGCATCTGTCTTTGCTGTGCCCTGCATAAACAATTTGATAGGCCTCGCTATAGTATCCGCAAATTTCCATTGCCAACTGGTTCAAATCTCCTACCGATTCCGTTTCTTCCTCGGACAGGTTGACGCTGAAGTGACGCAGCTGCCTCCCATTTTCTTTTTCATAAACTTTTTTAACAAGTCTCATATCCGACTCTATGGAATGTACTGATTCCATATTCACGCCATATCCTCCCCTGCAGCTCTCGATCAAATCATTTTCTGTATCTCTTCCTGTCCGATACATGTAGTTTAATACCTTCCCTAATGCATCCCGATTTTTGTAATACCGATTTTTTGAATTCGGATCGTAGGATTCTCTTCCAAAAACTTTAACAGTCGCCATATCTTCTTACCTCCCATTTTAAGCTTTCCAATAATTCTCTTAGTTCTGCATCTTTTAATCCACATCTATTGATACTACTTTCAATTTGTACCAAATACCTAACCATTCTTTGTTTCTGTTTTCTGCTTCCTCCTGATGAATTTGCCGATTTCATTATGCAATCCCGTATGTAACTGGATTTATCCGTGTATCCCTGGGTTTTCATATCTTGCATCATAATCACTTCTAATTCTAGCGGTCCTCGAAACGTATAAGTTTTTTTCTGTACATTTTTCATAGCTGGTCTCCTTTCATAATCAGTGCCATTTTTTGTAATACAAATCCCGTATCTTGTTAAGTATAGAATCTTTTTTATACTTTACCTCTCTCTCACTATCACCTGTCTCTCCTGTACATACTATTTATCCTTTTCTTTTATATCCTTATATTCCCCCCTCCTATTTCCTTTTACCTATTGGATTTCCCAATCTGCCTTTTGGAGATTATTTTTATGTTTCCTTGTTTTTAAACTCTACGAGTATTCGTGAATGATCTTGGATATTCAACCGTTACAACAGTTATATAAATGACTTCCAGTTTGTTTTTTCCTACCCATTACTTTTTCAAAACCAACGCTGGATTCATCACATACTAAAACAACCGAATAGTAATTGTTACTCCTGATAAAAAATAACTACGCATTGTTACTCATAAACAATAAATAAAGTATATTTGAAAGGAGGTTTTTCTGATTGAATAGAGAGTATATTTCTCTGCGTGAGTTCTGCGAACGGACCCAGATAAGCGCATCTACAGCATACCGGATGATCCGGAACGGTACTTTACCTGCCGTCAAAATCCATCGGAACTGGCGGATTCCCACAAGTGTCTTCACTGATATAGAAAAACATTCCCGCCATTTTTAATTAAAAAAAAGCAGAAAATCTGTACCCCCTGTTTTCTGCGACTACATAAGGTACAAAATTTTCTGCTTTTTTATTCTTTTATTTGACTTCCAGTCCCAAGTCTACTCGACTGACATATTTGTCAAGTACGTCCAAAAGCCTGGTTTTAAACCCATATAGTTTATCCTCATCATATGCTGGCTGATGAGTCGGATAAATACATTCAATAATAATTGGTAATAATTCTCCCGAAAAGTCCTGGGTTCTCTTTCGGTTGATTGTTCCAAAATGCTGGTTGCTCTCTCTGATAATAGAATCAATATAGTTTTGGACGAATTTGGTTATATCCAAATTTTTCTCTACACTGTCACTGCTGTCTATCTGGTTTTTTAACTGTGAAATAAATCTTGTATACCGGATTCTGTAGCAATATTTAAAGTACCCTGGGCTATTTATATAGGAACATTCATATCTATCTCGGTTCCTATCAATTCCATACGGTTTTAGTTCGTTTAAAAGCCAATTGACTTCTTCCTTAATACTATAGTCCCTATCATCTTCTTTATCTTGGCAGCGTTTTAGAAAATTAAATATTGTCATAAATGCCTTTTCCAATTTACGTGAAACTTTCACACCATGTTTTATACACAAAGCATTCAAGCATATTTCGACAAAATCTGTAAACTCTTTATCCGTTTGATTCAAAGACTCTGTTCATTTTTTCAGGCTTTCAATGCAGGCAGTCTCTGAAAATCGTCTTATTGGACTCCTTCGAGTAAAACAATCATTTCCTAACCTAGATACAAATTTAGCGATACACTCTGTTTCTTCAACCTGATTATTAATTGTATCTACTAATTGTATTAATGCTTCCCATAATACATCGTTATTTTCTAACTCCTCATTTAATGATATTGCTGTTAGCACTTGCCCTATCATCTGAAAGTATCCCACTCCCAGATCTGGAAACTCTTCATTCAGTATTAGTTCTGAAAGACGAATATCCTTCCATATATGCCATTCTGCCAAAAAGCTCGTTCCCTCAGGGGTATTTTCCCTAATATAGTTTAATCGAACCTTTAGCACTTTTCGCATATAATCAAATTCTTCCTCCGTCAGTTGTTCCAAAGGCTTTTTTATGAGTTTACTGTAACCGTTTATTTCCTTTTCTTCTATTATGCCTTTTCCGTACTTTTCCCATATATCATGGGAAATTGATTGAAATTTCTTTAGAAAGTCCTGATCGAAATTGGACGATTCATTGAGCTTTCTTGTGTAAAATTCAAATTCCATTACAGCCTGATTAAGTAAGGAAAATGGTGGATAATATTGCTCACCACCATTTTTATTTTTGTCCTTTAACCATTCATGTTTTCTTCGATAAGCTTGTAGATCATTCCATACTACTCCGTTCACTTCCTTTGTTTTCGAAACATATTTTTTAAAGTTTAAAACTAATGCTTTAATTTGCTCCTCATTTACCGATATATTTTTCTTGTTTAAGGATTCCTGAATGAAAGCTTTATAATCCGTTCCTTTGTAATAGGATATTTCTATTAATTCAACAATGATATACAAAACTTTCCGACAATATTTTTTGTACTCATCATACTCTTCGCTTGTTTTGTTCTTGTCAAATTCGTTTATAACAACCGTACTTTCTAACAGTATCCTTGGAAATATATAAACATAATTTTTCTCATAAGCATAATTATCGTATTTTTGAGCAAGTATTTTTCCAATACATACAAGTATCTGCCTTTTCGTTTCCTCTAAATTTCCTTCTTTCGCATTATAAATAATACATTCAATATCATTCTCTATTATTTCTCTCATGTAATTAACCCAATTATGAGTCATATTAGCTCTTTCCACACTATCTACCATATCTTTCTTTCCTTTCTGTAAAAAGTTCACTCGGCGAAGCCCACTGCAAAGTTTTTTTCTCCTGTGCTATTCTGATTACATCAAAACGAAGGAGGACACCATATGACAATGCTTTCACAAGCCATATCAGTATTAGAGGACAACCTTGATATTCGAATCGAATGTATCGAAAAATATTATTCGTATTCTGATACATATCAAAAAAATGCCGCCGACACTCTGCCCGTTATCTGCATACTAAAATTTTCTTTAACAGATAACACAGCTTCAACGCTCTCTCTGCAAATGCAGCCAGACAAACTCTCCAACACGCTGAAGGAACTTCGCTCTTTGGCTCTTTTTGCTGAAAAAGGCAGCGTACGAAACGTTACAGAAGCTCTTCTCTGTATCTGTACGGATACCTCTAACCATCCTTTGATACAAGTATACCATACTGCGTCGCATACCGGATGGTTAAAGCATAAAAGTTCTTGGTTCTACCTGACCTCTGGATATGGAATCGGAAGCAATGGCATTGAAAAAAATTATTTTTCCGACGCTGCATCCGGCTATCTGATCTATGATTCCTCTCTAGGAGAGCAGGAGGCCTACATCCAATGCATGGAGCTCTTGCAAAAGCAACCGGATGAGCTGATCCCGATTTTTGCACTTGGACTGCTCAGCATCCTGGAACCGCTTAAAAAAAATTTTTTAAATTTCAGTTCTCCAGGAGGCTTAATCAGCGGTAAAACCCAGACCGGAAAAACAGAGCTGGCTACTCGAATCGCTCGGTTCCTGACAGATTCTTCTGGTAATTTACAGAATTTTTTTATTTTGCAGGACAGCTTAAAAAACTTTGAAAAAAACTTCGGAGATATTGTTGATTCCACTGTCATCCTTGATGATCACAGAAAATCCAGTTCTTACACACTACAGGAAAAAAGCCACCTGATTATGGATTCCATCATCCGAAAGTCTTTCGCCAATAGCGCTCACGTTTCCTTACCTATCGTGACTGGCGAAAGTAATTCTTTTTCCAAAATGCCAGAGTCCTGGAGAAACCGTCTAATACACATTCGTTTGGACGATACCGAAGAAAAATTAGAGACTCGCAGAAAAATCATTCGAAAATTGAAAGGAGAACAAAATTGTCTTTTTCGGACAGAATATCGCTACTTTATCCAGTACATTGCAGCTTCGCTGGAAAATCACGAACTGGATTCTATCACATCCAGCATCCAAGAGAGATTTGCCCAAATTGTGCCCCGTATGGATTCTTGCGTAGAACGTGAGTACGACAATCTTCTGCTCGTATTCTGGTCGTATGCAATTTTTCTGCAGTACGGAATCGATCTCAAAATTATGGCTTCAAACGAAGGTGATGCCTATCTCAACGCATTGGGGGAAATTCTGAAAAAAAATCTACTCTGGCAAAGGCAAAATCTTCCTACAGTTCTGACACGAAGCCTATTTATAGAAACTGTAAAGCGGATGACTATTCATATTGCAGCTCTCTCACATGCTGCGTATGACACCACCTACAGGGATTGTAATCTGTATTGCGACGACTGTGATTGCTATTCATACTGCCAAAATCATGATGGAAATATACCTATCCGCATACATGCAGATGCCGGACAAGATTTGTCAGAATATTATGGCCATCACATCCTGATTGACCGCAGGAACCATTTTGAAGGAGTCTATTTAGCAGATTCAAAAAAAATTTATGGATATCCCAGTAACGCAAGAGAACACTCGTTCTTGATTGTGGATAAAGAAGCTTTTGAATCTTCTTTTTTCCGCCAGCTTTCCAATTTACCGGATTGCTACCTTGGAAGCAAACAAAAGGCACTCTACCACTTCAAGGCGGCATTAAGAGAACAACACCTTTTATTAGGAACACCACGGCATGGTAAAAAAGGAAGAGAAGATACGCTAAATTACTCTCTCTCCTACCCACCAGCTGTAGCCTCTAGCTCGTTTGGCCTGGATGACTGTATGGTCCCTAAAAAAGTATACGTCTTTCAGATCGACGCCCAAATGGCAGATAAATTTTACTCTACTTTAACAAACATTACGGATTTTCCAAACACACTTTACACTCGTGAAGAATTTGAAAAGCCCTATTCTGACATTTCTTGGTGCAAATTATTCCGTGAATGTGGTGTATTGTTGTCAAAGCTTTATTGAAAATCGATTATTGACACTTTTCAGCGATATATCATCCATAAAGAAGAAAGGAGGTGTGGCAGCGTGGCCTTACCTGAACGCACAAAACAAAATATTTCCATCTGTCAGGAGCTTGTGGCATATCTGCCACACTCCTGCGATGATCCAGAATCCAGCATTCCAGCTTTTGTCTTGCAAATACTATGTCCCGATGGTAAAATGACCCCATCGGTATGTGCTAGAATTATGGATTTTACCCAAAAAGAAAAGAAAGTAAAAGAAGTATGTGATCTTAGCCGGTTAAAAGTACGTCCCGATGATGGACGTATTTATATCCTGATTAAAAGAAAAACTATTAGCAGTACAAATTATCCTGATTTGATCGATAAACTGTACGAGCACTATTTTGGAATACAAAAAATTTCCTTAGAAGATTTCTTTGAAATATGGATGGATTGGCGAGAGAAAGAAACCAGCGTTACCCCAAAAACAAGAAAAGAAAATCGTTTTATCTGGAATTCTCTGTTAAAGGATACTGAGCTTGCAAAACAGCCTTTGAAAGAAATTCAAGTATTAGATTATATTAATTTCTTTCGCCATATCACAAAAGACCGAACATTGACACGAAAACGGTTCAATGATATGAAAAGTATCTTAAATGGGATGCTCTATCTTGCTGTTGAAAAAGGCATTATATCCCATAATTGCCTAAATGATATTAATTATAAGCAGTTTGCCTACAAAGTTGAGCAGAATAACTGCAGACCTTATACCGAGGCAGAGCGTGAACAAATTATCAAGTATCTGTCAGGTAAGGACGATTTCTATTCCATGGCAATTCTCTTAGATTTTTATCTCGTTTTACGTATTGGGGAATTGAAAGGTCTGAAATGGAGTGATATCTCGAATGGCTACATTCACATTTCTCGATTTGTAAATGACAAAAATGAGGTTGTGAATGAAATAAAAGGACATACATCGGAAGGAATCCGGACAATGCCGTTGACACCAGGCGCACAGGCAGTCCTGGAGAAAATTTATAGACTGCATTTTAACAGCAGCGACTATATCTTCTTTCGTGATGGAAAACCTTTGGCAACTGTTACATTTAATCGGCATTTAAAGAAATGCTGTGAAGAGTTAAATATTGAATATCGCTCTTCCCATAAACTGCGTTTCTCTACAGCTTCTATTATGTACAAAAATGGAGTATCCGATACTGAGCTGCAGAAACTATTAGGCCATACAACCTTAACAATGACCCAGCATTATCTCAAAAACATTGTTTCTGAGCAGGAAACTGCTAACAAAATGGCAGCCATCTTGGGATAAAGGCTTGTATTTACGACCTAAAAATCCACGCAAACAAACGCAAACATGAAATTTTGCAATGAAAAAACCTCAGAAGCCTTATTTTACAAGGTTTCTGAGGTTCTAAGTTAGAGGCGACAACCAGATTTGAACTGGTGATCAGGGTGTTGCAGACCCACGCCTTACCACTTGGCTATGTCGCCGTATTAAATTAAATGACCCCAACGAGATTCGAACTCGTGTTACCGCCGTGAAAGGGCGATGTCTTAACCGCTTGACCATGGGGCCAAAACTCAACTCCACAGTTTCCACTGTTTCGCTCCTATCATCTCGTAAATCAGCTCGTGCAAGATCTACTTCGAATCATGTATAGGTATCAAAACTCCCCCTGTTGGACTCGAACCAACGACACTGCGGTTAACAGCCGCATGCTCTACCGACTGAGCTAAGGAGGATTATCTTCCCCCGGATTCTTACTTCTCTCTCCGGTATCTGGGTACTTCTACATACCCTCAAAACCACACATTGAACCTACTTTCTATCTCTTCCATCCTCTTCTCTCTACCCAACCTCTTGGTTAAGCCCTCGACCGATTAGTAACAGTCAGCTC
>OBVY01000502.1_pt1 | contig 40339 bp, 36 predicted proteins | sample 1538051 | NCBI WGS metagenome assembly OBVY01 (sample SAMEA2580017, study PRJEB22360) | human gut metagenome | biome: human gut; feature: human-associated habitat; material: faeces | place: Denmark | collected 2008/2010 | reverse complement strand
TCGTACAGCACCCTCGACAGGCAGCGGTGGCAGCGGCAGCGCGACGAGCTGGAACGGCAAAGCAGGGAGCGGCTGCCGCCCGACAGCTACTATGTCGAGGACGAAGAGATGGAGCGCGACCTCGCGCAATTAGGCGTGGACGACACCACGCAGCAGACGCTCGACAGGATGAACCGCGAGCGTTCGTCGTGGTCCGTCAAGGGGCTGCTGCTCAAAGGGCTGACATGGCTGCTGGAACTGCTGTTCGCGGCCGCGGGCATCATTCTCGACGTGCTGCGAACGTTCTACCTGATCGTGCTGAGCCTGCTGGGACCGATCGCCTTCGCCATATCGGTCTTCGACGGATTCCAGAACACGCTCGTACAATGGCTCTCGAAGTACATATCCATCTACCTCTGGCTGCCGATTTCGGACCTCTTCTCGGCCGTCGTCGCACGCTTGCAGACGCTCTCCATGCGTCATGACGCCGAGATGATGGCGCAGGACTACGGCTGGTATTTCGATGCGTCGAACACGGTGAACGTCATCTTCATGTTCGTCGCGATCTGCGGCTACCTCTGCATTCCGTCGATCGCCTCGTGGGTCGTGCAGGCCAACGGATTCTCCTCCTACAACCGCACCATATCGCAAGCTATGTCGTATGTGAGCGGTGGGGCCGGATGGCTGGCCGGACGTGCGTGGGCCGGGACCAAAGGTGCGGCGAAGACTACCGGACAGGGCCTCGCCAACGCGGCCCGTCTTATCTTTCGGAGATAACGAACAACGAAACCTTACGATTTATGGAGTTCAAATGTCTGAATAACATCGAGACCGCGTTCCGGCAACTGCGAACGTACACGTTCGTCTTCGCCGGCATCTGTGCCGCTGTGACGGTCGCGGCCGTCGGGCTCTCGTACCGCTTCGCGGAACGGCAGCGGCAGAAAATCTACGTTCTGGACAACGGACGTTCGCTGATGGTCGCACTGTCGCAGGACCTCGCACAGAACCGTCCCGTCGAAGCGCGCGAACACGTGCGGCGTTTCCATGAGCTGTTCTTCACGCTCTCGCCCGACAAGGCGGCCATCGAGTCGAACGTCAACCGCGCGCTGCTCATGGCCGACAAAAGTGCGCTGTCCTATTACAAGGTATTGCAGGAGAAAGGGTTCTTCAACCGCCTGATCGCCGGCAATGTCATGCAGATCGCCGAGGTCGACAGCATACGCTGCGACTTCGACCGCTATCCCTACGAGGTGACGACCTTCGCCCGTCAGCGCATCGTGCGCGAGAGCACCATTACCGAACGTTCCCTCGTCACGACCTGCCGGCTGGTGAATACCGTGCGATCGGACAATAACCCGCAGGGCTTCATGATCGAGCAGCTGAACGTCATCGAAAACCGCGATCTGACCACTTACGACCGTTAAAAACTGCCACAATGACACAGAGAGATCATCGGAACGACACGCCCGCCGAGACGTTCGAGCGGCAACGTCGCCGCAAGGTCGCGCTGCTGGCCGTGACGCTGGGGGTACCCTGCATCGTCGCGGTATGGCTGCTGCTCGGTGGTGCTCCCTCCCCGCAGACGGCGGGCGAGGGCGGCATCAACGTCTCCGTACCCGACGGGAAAGTGCCTGGCATCGAGGGCGATAAACGCAAGGCCGCAGAGAAGGTCCGCACGGAACAGGTGCAGAGCCAGCGGCTGCTGACGCTCGGCGACGACGCCTTCTCGCTCACCCCGGACGATCCGCACGCCGGAGCGCCCGCTGCGGGCGACGACCCCCTGCAACGGGCCGAGCAGGCCAATCGCGCGATGCAGGCGCAGGTGCAGCGTTTCTACGCCACGCCGCAGCCCGAGGCGGAGGTCGAAGCGTTGCGGGAACGGATCGAGGCGTTGCAGGCGCAGCTCGACGCCGCACAGCGGCAGCCCGACCCGTTGGAACTGGCTGAGGAACAGTACAGGCTCGCACAGAAGTATTTCGGCACGCAAACCCCGCCGGCGGCCGCGACGCAGCAGCGCACAGGGAGCGTATCCGTCATGCGGCCGCAGCGGGCGGGGAGCATCGAGGCGTCGACGCTCGGGCCGCCCGCCGAGCTGCCGGAAGGTGGTAATGCAGGTTTTCTGACGCCCGAAGGCGTAGCGCCGGTAGAGGACGCGCAGGCGGTCCGCGTATGCGCGGCCGGCACGCAGGTCGTGCGCATAGGCGGCACGGTACGGCTCCGCCTGCTGGACGACGTGACGATCGACGGCGTGACGGTACCGCGCAACACGCCGCTTTACGGCTCGGCAACCATCAGCGGAGACCGTTTGCAGATCGAGGTGTCGTCGCTCGTTTTCGCAGATCGCATCTTCCGCGTCGAGGCCGTAGCCTACGATCTGGACGGCAGACCGGGGCTGAACATCCCCGACACACGGGAGCGCACGGCACTCAAGGAGGCGCTGGCAGCCATCGGGCAGACCGCCGGAACGAGTATCAACGTGACCCGCAGCGCCGGGCAGGAGATCGTCTCCGAGCTGGCACGCGGAGGGTTGCAGGCATCGAGCCGCTACGTCGCGGAAAAGCTCCGCGAGGTGCGGGTGACGCTCAAGACCGACCACCGAATGTTATTGATTTCAAAAGAGTAACAATGAAAAACCACCGATTCCCATACGTCTTGTCGCTCGCACTTCTGCTGGCGACAACCGTTCGGGCACAGTCCGACCTTACGCCGCAGCGCATAGAGGTCGCATTTGCCAAAACGCTGCATATCCTCTTTCCCGCACCCGTGACCTACATCGACATCGGCTCCGCGGAGATCATAGCGGGAAAGGCCGCAGGGGCCGGAAACGTCGTGCGCGTGAAGGCCGCCGTGCGGGATTTCGAGGGCGAAACGAACCTCACGGTCATCACCGAAGATGGCGGGTTCTACACCTTCGACGCACGGTACGCCGAGAACCCCTCGGTGTCGACCATCGAAATTCACGCAGAGCTCTCCGCGAATGCCTCCGAAGCCCCGGCGGCAGCGGCCGAGGGGCATGTCTTGCTCGAAGAGGTGGGGCGTGAAAAACCCGCCGTGATCCGCAAGACGCTGGCCGAGATTTACCGTCTCGACCGCGACGACGTGCGCGGCATACGCACGAAAAAATACGGCATAGAGGTAGAAGTGAAGGGTATATACGCGATGAACGACGTGATATACATCCACGTGCAGATCGCCAATGTGTCGAACATCTCTTTCGAGATCGACTACCGACGCTTTATCGTCGCGGACCGAAAACTCGCCAAGAGAACCGCACAGCAGCAGACCTCCGTAGAGCCGCTGCGCGTATGCAACGACGTGGAGATCGTGCGCGCACGACAACGGCAGCGCGTCGTGTTCGCTCTGCCCAAGCTCACGATACCCGACGACAAGGTGCTCCTGCTGGAAGTCGTCGAGCGGAACGGAGCACGGCATCAGACGGTGGAGATCACGAGCAAAGAGCTGCTGGCGGCCGAGGCGTTGTAACGCTTACGACTCCCGAGTAGAACTGTAAACGGAATGGATCGCTTAAAGGATTCATTCCGTTTTTTATAGAAATTGATTTGGGATAAAACAATCTATTTCGTATATTTATCAAACAACTTTAACTTTAAACAGTTTCGTTTCCTTTATAACTTCCAAAAATTATGGCGATGAAAGTTCTTTCAAAACCAAGTCCGATACGAAGTGGATTATATAGAACAACCACAAAATTATTTTATATTCCAAGCAAATTATTAGAAGCCCAAATTACTGAAATCTTTGATGATATATGGCCGACAATAACAGCACTTAAAAATTTACGATGGCAAGTTCAAGGATATCATCACGAATATAATGTAGCTACTAACAGCTTATTAACTAATAAATTCGTAGAGCCGGGAGATAGAACCAATCGGCCTAATTTATATCGGTTTTGTATTGAACAAACTTGGGATGACCAAGAATTTATCATCGCAAAAAACTTGCTAATAAACATATTCGCGTGCTATGAAGCATGGATTGAAAATATTCTTGAAATTCATAATAGTAACAATAATCTCAATCAAAAACAATTACAAAGTGCTTCAAATTGGAATAGTGCCATTTCACGACTAACCGCGCACCCTAATAATGATATAACAACAAACTTTTATCAACAATACAAGGACTGTAATAAGAATTATGCTTTCTGCTACATTGATGAGTATATGAAAATTCTTAGATATTTCAAAGAATGTAGAAACTGCATCGTTCATCGTGGCGGACAAACTACCCAACGTGTAATTGATGCATACGCTAATATTGTAAATTATACACCACAGGTTTTAGGAATTAAAGAAATGCCACAGATTTTCTTAAACAACGTAAATGACTCTATTAAGATTTCTTTGCGAGGAGTGGTGGGATTCTCTCAGCTAATCCTTAAAATTGTATCTACATTCGATATAGAGTTAATAAAAAGTAATGCAGCAAAAGCATATTTTGTTGAGCAGCTAAAATCTCAAAGTCCTCATCTTATAACATTGCCAGTATTACAGCCTAAAATAATTCATACGATATGTAGTGTTATAGCAAAGGCTCGATTTATAAAACCTCATGATCCAATTAGTCTTTTACCACTACTACAGCAAGAAAAGATTTTAAGGTAGTCGTTAATATCTCGAATAAAAGATAGCCCCCGATTATTGTTGAAGGCAAATTATTTCTATCTTAACACAAAGAGTTTCTAAGGTTTACTCTCCAACCATTTGACAATTATGAAAGAGATAACGAATCGTGATGATTACAAGAAAGAGTTTGAGAGTCATCGGATAAAACAGAAACTGACATCTCAGAATGGAACCGTTCGCATCGACGAGATAGATCAAAAATTGTGCGAGATAGCCCTCGAAACCCGCAAGTTTGAGATTGATTTATATTGGAAACGGACGACTTACTATTGGGCGTTCAGTGCCGCCATTATTGCGGCTTATGCTTTGGTATATACAAAAGAAGATCCCGGTGCAGGAAGCTATACACTCTTATCGGTACTCGCATTGTGTGGTGTCGTTTTCTCTTTGGGGTGGTATCTCGCCAATCGCGACAGCAAATACTGGCAGGAGAACTGGGAAGATCATATTGCTCAGCAAATCACCAGACATTACGGTCCGATATTCAAGATATTGAAATGTCCCGAGCACAAGCCTATATGCGGGATTGGCGGATTCCCATACTCCGTATCCAAGATCAATCAACTCACCAGCGGATTTATGTTTGTTGTTTGGAGCTTGTTGTGGGCTGCATCGCTTTACAAAGTTACGGGGTTTGATTTCAGCTGTATAGAAACAAAAGTTTGGCTTAGATGCATAATCGCTGGATTATTTTTGATAACTGGAATTGCTGTTTTAAGGTACCTCTATAAAAAATCATGGTCTAAGCATTACACGGATTATCTTGATTATAAAAAAGGAATAACAAAAGGGAAAAAGGACTCCCCGATGTTCTATACCTACGATTAACGAAATAACGCCGAGATGTCTCGGCGTTATTCGTTGGCTCATTTCAGCAGTTTCACAAACTCCTTCGACGGCCTGAATGCCGGGACATCCCGCTCGGGAACGATCACCGTCGTATTCTTGGAGATATTACGCGCCGTCTTCGCCTTGCGGTGCTTGACCAGAAAAGTTCCGAAGCCTCTCAGGCTGACATCTTCCTTGCGGCTTTGCGCCTTGCGCACCTGCTCCATAAATTCTTCCACAACGGCCGAAACCGTTACGGCCTCGATACCCGTTTCACGGGCGATCTGCTTTACTACTTCCGCTTTCGTCATATTCGTACGTCATTCGTTCGTAACTCGATCCTGCTGCCGAGACTCTCTACTATACAGTATGATAATATCGGCAGCACGACCGGTCTATTAACGAAAAAAACGGGCTTTATAGTATTTAGACCGTTCTATCGTCCCGTATCTTCCGCCACATCACTCCGGATACATCCCGGCACGGACGATTCATAACCGGCAACCTACAAAGGTTGCCGATTACATCGTGTCCGAATTCCGCAAGAACCGAATCACTCGCAATCGAGCTCTTCCCCCTCCCTTTCATCCGCTGCGACTCGGCTATCGTCATACTCCATCCACAGGGCGCGTCGTCCTTCGTAGTCATGTTCCCGCCACCACGCATTGCAGGCTTCCACAAACGCCCGGCAGTCGTCACCTGCGGGAAAGTCCGTCCGGCACAGTCCCGTGATCTCTTCCTTCTTCGAGTGGTCCGTCGACTTCCACCATGCGTCGAGCCGCTGTCTGAACTCTGCCAAAGAACAGAACCATACGTGCTCCTGACACGTGTCGCACCATCGATCGTCAGAATCCGCATCTATCGTGGATGTACATTCCGACGTATTGGGATCGACCCATGCCATCATCTGTATCTCACGCGAGCCGCATTCATCGCAAACGAGAAGCTGCGACTCGTCGTCGATCCGTTTTTCGACGAATCGAACGGCTCGGTCGACCAACCGTATCTTATCGTCCTTATCCAACGCCAGGTAAAACAGACCGCTGCCGGATGCTCCCGCCGAAAGATTCTTACACCACATAATCCACACGGCCTCGGCCCTCGCGCCGAAAATCGTCCGGCATTCTTCTTCGCACCAGCCGTCCTGCATATAAGTGAAATAGCAGGAAACGACGTTTTCCTTCGTCCTTTCCATTGTACTGTTCTTTTTGATTTTCAATTATTTTACTTGTTTCCCGTTTTCGGTACACTCCGCACAGCGGGAATCTCTGCCGGAGCTTCTTGTCACGTATGAATCTCCCAGCCGTGGACTCTCGGCTCGCAGTAACATCCCGAACGATCGGGTGTGCCGTGATAGACCAGTCCTCCGATGACGCCGATGCTGCCGTCGGCATAGCGCTGCTTGAAGAGGAAGGAATAAGGCGCGAAGTCCTTATACAGCTCGATTTCACAGGGACGGTTCGGATTCCGCTCCCACCGTTTCAGATCGTTCAACCGCTCTTTTAATGTTTCATCGCCGATTCGTTCGGCATAACGCACCACTTCGTCGTAGTGCTTCTGACACATGATTTTCATCGTATGAAGGTTATAAGTTCGACTCCGACGAATATGGTAATTCGACCGCCAACGGTTCGAGATAGGTGGCCAGATGCCGGATAAACCGCCGTCGGAAGGCTTCGTCCCGATGGCATCGCTCCCAAAGTTCGTATACATCCATCCGCTCCTGCTCGATGGCGCGGGCGACGGCACGGCCGTGCCGCAGGTCGTTCTGCCAGACCCCCAGAAAAAAGAGATAGAGGATCTCCTCCTCCAGACGTTCGTATCCCTCTTCGCGCAGCAGTGTGGTCAAAGGTCCGTATTCCTCTTCCTGGAAGACTTGCGGTTCGATATTGCCGGGCGCATGGCAGACGATCACGCGCCGGTCGACGGTGATGAAGATGTTTTTGATGATTTCGTGACTCATAATGATCGGTATGATAAGGTTAACGGAAATATGTTTTCGGGGGCACGTAACAGCAGATCCGTTCGTGCCGCTCATCGTCGTAAAGGACCTTCACGGGCTGCGGGGCGTCGTAGATACGGTGCTTGACAATCGGAGCGTCGAGCGCATCCCACGCCTCCGGCGTGAGCGGCCGTTCTCTGTGGTGATAGCACCAGACGACGAGTTGTCGGAGCGAGTGCCCCTCGAATACCGTCGCCTTGTAGTCGCGCACGAACGCCTGAAAGTCCGTCTCGCCGCCCAGCTCCCAGCCCTGTCCGCCGTAGAGGTCTTTTCCGTTGGGCTGCCGAATCCGGTAGATAAGCAGCTTGCGCCATGCCGCGGTGGTGAAATCCCCGTAGAGCGGATCGGGCTCGTTGTACCGCCAGCCCTGCACCTCGGCCTCGAAGCGAATCGCTCCGTTCCCGCAGGGGCCGTCGTGGCCCCAGATCTGAAATTCGCCCATGCGCGGGCCCGTGCCGAAGATCTCGCCGCCGGCGAGCGTCACCCACGGGCCGCCGCCGGCATGGCACTGCACACCGTCCCGCACCGCCCGGGTAAAGGGAACGAACGGCACCAGACAGACCCGATCGCACCCATCGACCTCGCGTGAGGCCAAAAGCGCATCCTTATAGAAATTCCCGTAACGGTCCGTATAGGCGATTCGGTCGCCGACCGTCGCAAAACTGCGTGTCGATTCGATATGCGCCCGCAGCGCGTTGACCGCATCGACGTCCTGTTCCGTCATGCGGTGTTCGCAGTCGTAGAGCGGATTGAGCATCCGCAGCGTGTCGAGGGTATAATACCCATGTATTCGATCCGTCATAATAGTTATGGTTTGGTTCGTATGAAAAACCCTGCACCCGTTCGATTGCAGGGTCTCTCCGAATATCGGATAGCTCATGCCGCAGCAGCGGCCGGTTCTTCGGCCGCTGCGTCCATGTCCTCTCGCAGGTGTTCGAAGATCATCCGGGCCGCGCGGTTCACGTCGACCAGTATGTCGAACAGGTAGACCGGCTCCTGACGCAGCGCGCTGAGCCAATGTTTCAGGTAGGCGGCGTTCTCGTCGCGCGGCGTCGTGGCAAAGCCCAGCGTAGCGCCGCACAGCGCCGCCGTGAACTCGGCGACGAGTTCCTCGCGGGCGTACTTCTCATCGCCGGGGCGTATGCCGAAGCTGCGGCCGAGGCGCTCCTTTACGCCCGTGCTATGAGTCATCTCGTGCAGCAGGGTTCCGTAGAAGGCCGCGCCCTCCGGAAATTGCGATTTAAGCGGACAGACGATACGGTCGAGCGACGGCGAAAAGAACGCCTCCGCGCTGTATTTCAGCTCGATGGGACAGACCCATTCCTGCCGTTCGACCAGCCGGTCGAGCGCTTCGCAGCGCAGGCCGTCCGAATGATTCTCCGGTCTCTGATGCGCGGTAAAGCGTGCGTAACGCTCCGGCTGTGTCTGCGGCATGTCGGTCTGGTCGATGTTGAAGACCGGATAGTAGCGCACGACGGGAATCGCGGCGTAACATTTCTTCTGCTCCGCCGTGAGCCGTCCGTACTCCTCGGAAGAGATCGGCTCGCGCGTCTCCTTATGGCGAAGGTACACCTTCCAGAAATAGACCGGAAACGCCGATGCGCCCTTGCGGATGTTCAGCCCCTCCTCCTTCGCCTGCCGGAACGTTAGAAAGACAGGGGCGCTGTATTTCTCCATCTCCGTCAGGATCATCAGAAGCAGCAGGTTGCCTGCACGGTAAGGCGTGCCGCGCAGGTTGCGGGGAAGCCCCTGCGTCATGTCCGTGATCCACGGCTGCCGCCAGTCTTCCGTCAGCGCCTCGATCTTGCGGATCATCAGCTCCGCGAAACGCGGAGCGATCGTATCTATGGTTTGATTCTTCATAACGATATATTAAACAAAGCCGGAGCGGATGAAACCGCTCCGGCCGTCGCACGTATTCAGTCCGTTCCGATCACGCCGCCTGTGCGACGTCGAACGATCGTTCCTCCATGTTCGGGTCGCACTCCGGCTCCACGGGAATCAGCGTCGGCAGCGCAGGTTGCGGATCGTCGGCCGCAGGCGTCTCTTCCTGTTCAGCCGGAAGATCTTCCGGCTCGAACTCCGGCTCCGGCTGCTCCATCTCGGCCATCAGCCGCTCTTCCTCCTGCGCGCGGATGCCGTCGATACGCTCCTGCAACCTGTCGTGACGCTTCTCGAAGATCGAAAGATACTTCTGCTGCACCGCCCGGCTCTGCTCCTCGAAATTCAGGTCGGCGAAGCGGCACATGAGTTTCGTGTCGAGCACCTCGTCCGTACAGTTGTAATCCGGTGCGTTCTGCCGGAAAAAACTCAGCAGGAACGTCCGCAGCAAGGCCGCGTGCTGTTTCTCGGTGAGACGTCCGGCGGCCGCGAAACGCTCCTCCGGCGTCACACACCACTTCTCGCGGGATTTGATGCCGCACTGACGCAGGCGTTCGTCTCCGAGGTGTTTCATCACCGCGTAGTAGAACATCTGTATCTCCTCCTTCTGCAACGGCTTGTTCGTGATCCGGGTCTCGTAGAACAGGTCCTTCATATCCGAGGTGATATGCTCGTAGCAGGTCTGACGGTTGCGGAGATCCTGCTGCTGAAGGCTCTCGATCGGCGATTCGGGCAATACGGCCACGACGACTTTGCGGCCGTCGTCCAGCACCACCTCCTTCTGCTCCTCTTCGACCTCCGCATAGCGAATATCCACATCGAGCGCTCCGATGACGGCGTACTTGCGTACCCGGCCCTCCGAAATCAGATATTCCAGCTCGCGCGTCAACTCCGTAAATGCTGCGAGGTCCGATTCATACGCGGCCCTTGCGGCCGCAAACGCCTCCTCGTCCTCATACGCCGCAGGATCGGGTTCCTCGGGAGCGTCGGGGGCCTCCCCGTAATCGCCCGAAGAATACGCCAGCATCTCGACATGGTAGCCGTTCGTCTCCAACGCTTCGGATACGGCCGAAGGCATCGTGCCGTCGGTGGCCAGAACCGTGCGCGGATCATCCTGAAGCAGCGTCACGGCACGGTGCAGGAGGTATTCCTCGTTCTTGCGGACCATGCAGGAACGGTTCTGACAACCCGCGCACGTGCCGTCGCAGTCGGCGAAAAGCACCTGATTGGCCGTATTGTGCATACACGTCGCGCAGTCGGTCTTATCGAAATGGTAGGTCGACAGCTTGGTCATGTAGCGGTCGTACAGCCGTCTGGCGATCTCTTTGATGCGGGTGTTCTTCCACGAAGCGTAGCAGTTCTCGGAAAAGTGCTCGCGGTAGACCTCCTGCTGGATCGGGGCGTCGTACTTGGCGATCTCGATGGCTACGCCCACCGAAATCTCCTCCCGGTCGAGCAGCTCCGCCAGCTCCTCGATCAGTTCGTTGAGCTTCAGACGGGAGCGGATATACGCCTCGCTCTTGCCGAATTTGCCGACAAGCGATTCCACGCTGTGACGGCCCGACTCCAAAGCCCGCTTGTAGGCCGCGGCCTCCTCGAGGGGCGTTACATCCTCCCGCTGAAGGTTCTCCGTGATCGCCGCGTCTTCAGCCTCGGCATCCGTCATGGTACGGACGAAAGCCGGGATGCTGGGCAGATCGGCAAGGGCCGCCGCCCAGTAACGGCGCTCGCCGTAGACGATCTCGTAGCCCTCGTCCTTCGGTCGCACGCAGATCGGCTGCAAAACGCCCACCTGACGGATGCTCTCGGCGAGCTCCTGCAATGACCCCTCGCGGATATTTTTACGCGGATTGTACGCGCTGGTGACGATCTTGTTCAGATCGAGCCGCACCACCGCAGGCTCCGCCGGCGACGATGCGACGTCGCGCGCGGCAGCTTCCGCGGCTGCGGCGGCGGGTGTTTCTTCCGGAATAATCGCCGGCGCCGGGGCGATTGCGGATTGCTCCTTGCGGCCCTGCCGCTTCTTCGATTGCTTTTGTGCGGTCTGCATGACATACGACAGTTTTTACCGTGTGTCTCACGTCTTTATGCACTCTCGATCTTTATCTTCGAGTGCGGACTGTAAATGATGATGTTATGAGGGCTTATTCCCGAACGCAGGTCGGTTGCCTCGGGAAGAATTGCAGGTGCGCACCGACGCCGAAGCGACGGGAAAATACCGCAGCGCGGCGAGGATGATTTTCCCGTCTGCAGGCGGAGAGGGAGGCCTGACGACCGTGGGCGCACCTATCTTCCCCGACGGCAACCGACGGGTGGAAAATCGACGTTGAACATGAATTAAATCTGCAATCGACTATGTAAATAAACATCCAAATAACTGCTACGATATGCCAACGTAACGACATGATAGTATTTCTACTCCATTTATGCCATGTATTACACAAATGAAAGGACGGAGAATTCTGTTATTTTCATTTCACAAACTTTTCGGCCGATCAGGGAAAGATGGTAAACAAAGGTTTCGATTCATTTATGCCTTAGCGAAGTCTGTATGGATAGATTCTATTTCGAAAGCCTTCAAGGGGCCGGGCTGCTACCGATACAAGATTTTCGGGAAATACGCTCACTCGCAGAATCTGAGTAAGATTTCCCGTAAAACCGCTTTGCTGCCTGATCTTGCATCCGCGTATTCTTGAAATGCCGTCACGAAGGAAAAGAGACATCCAAGACTGTTCAATATATAAAGATTAAGTCATTTTTGCGGCCTAATTCTTGCAAATCTATTTTTTAATCGTAAATTTGCAAGAAAATAAATAGCCATGATTGAAAGGACATTACAGATAAAGCTGTTAGAGCTGACAAAAAAGTATCCGATAGTAACCTTGACCGGGCCTCGACAGTCTGGTAAATCGACTTTGCTGCGTCATTCTTTTCCCAATTATAAATATGTTTCGCTTGAAGACCCCGATATACGTTTGTTCGCAACGGATGATCCGAGAGGTTTTCTTAAGACTTATCCAGACAAAACGATTATCGATGAGGCCCAACGGGTTCCGGCTCTGTTCTCCTATATCCAGACGCATACGGATAAAGAGGGACGCGAGGGAATGTATTTGCTGGCCGGTTCACACAATTTCCTGTTGATGGAAAATATCAACCAGTCGTTGGCCGGAAGAACCGCCATACTGAAACTTCTGCCATTTTCTCACGCCGAGATGAAAGAGAGCGGAATACAGCCCCCAACAGTCGACGACGAGATTTTCAACGGAGGCTATCCTCGCCTTTATGATAAAGATATAGCACCGTCGGATTACTACCCGTTTTATATTCAAACCTATGTAGAACGGGATGTGCGTTTGATGAAGAACATCGGCGATCTAAGCAAATTCATTCGCTTTATTAAGCTGTGTGCAGGGCGTATCGGACAGCTGCTCAACCTCTCGTCGCTGGCCAATGAGTGCGGCGTTGCTGTTTCGACTATCTCGACTTGGATTTCCGTATTGGAGGCAAGCTACATTTGTTACCTGTTGAAACCCGATCATAACAATTACGCCAAACGATTGGTCAAGACCCCGAAGCTCTACTTCTACGATACGGGCTTGGCGTGCTCGCTGCTGGACATACGGACGGCCGAGCAGGTATCGACACACTTTTTACGAGGCGGTTTGTTCGAGAATCTCGTTATTAACGAGTTCGTGAAAACAGCCTACAACAGAGGTGAAGAACCTAATCTAACATTCTGGCGCGACAGCACCGGCAACGAAGTGGATTTGCTACAATATATCGACGGCAAGCCGTACGCTTACGAAATCAAATCGGGAGCAACCTATTCGCCGGATTTCTTCAAGGGCATCGCCAAATGGGCCAAGCTATCGGGAGCAAACCCAGAACAATGCTTTGCGATCTATAACGGAGAGAAGAATATGAAAACTTCGGCCGGAGAAATCATAAAGTGGTAAAATATAAATAGATGCGTTATGCCGTTAAGAATTGATGTTCCTGAAAAATTCTTGAACCTCTTCCATAAAATCTTTGAAAACGAACCAATCGAGAATGGGAATAAATTGAACTTGTTCTCATTGAAAATATCGAATAATGCGTTTTCATATGCTACTTTGGTAGAGGAGCTTGGAGATATTCTAACGGCATATGCTCTTTCCCGAAGCGCATATGATGAATTGTGCAGCCAAAAGAAATACACTACTCTTGTATCCAAAGCGAAAGAACGTTTAAGAAAGGCAGAGAGCAATGATGGAGAATTGGGTGAGATTTTGTTATATACCATGTTAGAGGCTCACTTGAAAGCACCTAAACTGTTAACAAAACTTGAATTGAAGACCGATCCAAACCATTATGTAAATGGGGCGGACGGTGTTCATCTATTAAAAATAGATGACAATACATTCCAATTCATATTCGGTGAATCCAAACTATATTCCGACTTAAAAAAAGGCGTAAAGAAGGCTTTTGAATCTTTGAAAAATCTTTTGAAAGAGGATTTGAATAAGTTGCGCTATGAAATTCAACTCGTCAATTCAAATTTCTTAAAAGAGGCGCATGATGAACATTCTGTAGACCTGCTGAAAAAATTGCTGATCCCAAGAGAAAATGATGAGGATCTAAATATCGACCACTCATTTGGGATATTTCTGGGATTCGATGTCGAGATTACGGATGATGAACGGAAGTTAAATAATGTAGATTTCAGAGAAACTATCTATGAGAAAGTTGAGAACGCTGTACGGGCTATTCTTCCGACGATAAATGATCAAATTAAACAAAAGGATTTTAGCGGATATAATTTCTACATATACATCGTTCCATTCTCCGAGCTTAAGAAACAGAGAAAAAAGATGATTGCTGAATTAAAGAAATAAATGAAGATGACAGCTGCAAATCAGATAGCCCAAACGATTATTTCGGATCCATATTTTCTTAAACTATTCAGAACGTGTGTTGAACGTTCTGCTTTACGCATATTGAATATTTCCACCGAAGAAAAATATACCGAAAAAGAAATTCGCGACTTATTACGATTTGCAGACTTATTATCAACCTCTTCTATCTCGGATGCGCGTAATTACGCATATAAAATCATTACCTATCTAAATCCTTACTGCAAGGATAATATGTACTATCAAACCGTTGCAAAAGCTGTTTATAGTAACTTGGGCAATTTCCCCGCTATATCTTATTTAGAAGCCGACAATAATAACACCTCTAATTTGCCGTTCGATCGCTCGGTTCAGAATGAAGCAAAAAAACTTATACAGGAAGTTCCCGATGGCGCAGGGCACGTTTTTACGGATATTCAATACGATTTGTTTTCAAAATTGATTTCATCACGCGAATTCAGTTTTTCCGGGCCGACTTCTATGGGAAAGTCTTTTGTCATCAAAGCGTTTCTGCGATGTGCAATTCAAAATACACCGCAGGAAAACTTTATCATATTGGTCCCAAGTCGTGCATTGATAAATCAATACGCCATTGAACTGAAGTCTGAAATGGGAGCATTGTTGGAAACCAATAATTATAAAATAGTCACCAACTCAAATATCGCGGAGCTGCCAATAAATGAACAATGCAATTATGTTCTGATTCTTACGCCCGAGCGTTTGATCAGTTACATATCGCAGGAAAAGAATCCTTCGATAGGATTCCTGTTTGTGGATGAAGCGCACAAATTGGCACAAACGGAAGATGCCCGCAGTATAACCACATATACGTCGATTGAAAAAACGCTGAAAAAGTATCCGGATATAAAACTTTATTTCGCCTCGCCCAATGTATCTAATCCTGAAATTTTATTATCTATGTTTCGGAATAGCGATGCAGAAAATACTTTTAAGACGCAAGAAACTCCAGTAGCACAAAACTTATATTTCATAGATTTATTAGAGAAGGAATTATCCTATTGTTTGAATGATGAATTCATACCGATAAATCATCCGGTATTGGCAGATATTTCGTCCATCAATGATGTATTGTTGCGCTTCGGACAACGCAGCAATTTGATATATTGTAATGCGAAATCAAAAGCAATTAGTTATGCGAAAGAACTTGCGGCGGCCATAGAATGCTCCGACAATAAAGCGTTGAAGCGAGCGGCGTCTATTATCAGAGCTTATATACACCCCGATTACTACCTTGCAGACTTGGTTCAAAAAGAAATCGCATACCATTTCGGAAATATGCCGCAATTGATCCGTAATTTGATAGAAGATTTATATCGAGACGGTCATCTGAAATATATTTTCTGCACTTCAACTTTGCTGGAAGGTGTAAATATGCCCACGCAAAATTTATTTATTTTAGATGATAAAAAAGCGAAGAAGATTTTAAGACCTATTGACTTTTGGAACTTGGCAGGTAGAGCAGGACGTCTTGCGAAAGAGCTTCAAGGAAATGTGTTTTGTGTTAAACATGGAGATGTAAGTTGGGATAAGCCATCATTTTTCAAGGAAAAAGATATACAACTCGTACCAACAATATATGAAAGAATCGACCATAATCTGAAAAAGATTGAAAAGATTATTCAAGAACAAGAGATTTCTGGGACAGATATAGAACAGAACATATTGAGATATATAGCCAATATCATTTGTATAGATACACTTGAACCTAAGAATGGGTATAAAAGCCCTATAATAACAGCTTTAATAGAACGAAACAAAACGAAGATTATTGAATTGGCCAAATCTAAATCGGCTCAAAATGAAACGCCATATTTGATATTGTCTGCGAATGAATCAATAGAATTGAAGACTCAAAATAGTGCATATAAACAGTTGAAATATTTACATGCTCAAAAGCGTAATATATTATTGCCGGCACAAATCAACTATCCCAATATTTTAGAAACATTAACAAAACTATATAAACTATATAGTTGGAATGACAAATATCTCGGGAAAGAAAATTCGCTGAAATATTTTGCCATGTTAATGAATAAATGGATCAACAATAGTAGTTTGAGCCAAATTATCTCGGAATCTATTGACTATTTCCATGACCACAATCGGAAACTTCGAATAAATAATGGTGATTTGGTTGATTTTGATAAAAATGACAAAACACATATAAATGCTTTAATTGGGAATATTATAGATGAAATAGAGATTGTTCTTCGATTTCAGCTTGAAAAATATTTCAATCATTATCATATGATGGTTAAAAATATTTTGGGAGAAGATAGTGCCGGAGAAAACTGGGCGATGCTTTTAGAGTATGGAACTCAAAATAGAGAAATAATCGCTTTGCAAAATATGGGATTGTCGAGATATTCTGCTCAAAAAATTTTCAAGGAGTGCAGAGGTGCATTTATTTCAGAGAATGGACAACTTAAAAAAGTAGATAAACACAAAGTGTTATCCAAGCTCCAAAAGGATTCAATAGAATATATCGAAGCTCAGAGATTGTTATAAAGACTATAATGAAAGGCAAAAGACGGCCGTGTGGGTCGTTTTTTGCCTTATTTCAGAGGTATCAGTTCAGCATTTGTCTTTATTTGTCGGCATCTTCCAGACAATTGGTGGCGCTGCCGGAGCAGAGAAATCGTTCCTCTCGGAGCCGCAGTCTTCGTTTTATCTCAGCCACCGTTCCCGCCACTCGTCGAAATCCGTCTTGCCGTAAATGCCGTAGTTACGAATTTCGACGAACGTCTGCCAGCCGCGCAGCAGCGGTTGCAGCGTGACGATCGCACCGGTGAAATACACGGGTGCGAGACTCACGACATTCAGGAAGGAGGAGCTGCGGCCGCCCATAATATCGTAGCAATAGGTTCCGTCGGGCAGGGTTATCGGATCGACACGGCAGGCGGTGAAGAGTGCCGGCACCCCGTTGATCTCGGCGTCGCGGAAATCCCCGATCTCCGCGAGCGGAGTAAATACGAGCGTTGTCATCTGGAATACAGTATTGGATAAGTAATCGGCCCCGCACGGAGAAAACATCTCGTGACGCATCGCTCCGCAGGGGTATATTCACAGGCCCGGCAATCGCGGGACAGCTGCCGTCCGCGAGCAGGCGGCACGGGTCTCCCGTCATCGCGGAGACCGGGCCGCAAGCACCGGTGCACGTTCGGCCGTGGAATCGAGGTAGGCGTTGTCCGACAGCATCAGAAACTCGTCGAGCCGGTGCAGGGAGCCATGCAGCTCTATTTTCTCGACATAACCCGTTCGGTCGATCTCGAACGTATAGCTCAGGCCGCGGCGTTCGATCGTGCCGCCCGAGTGTCTATAATTCCAAACGACGTCCGGCAACGCCTCCACACGTTCGCGGAACGACGCGATGCTGCGCGCATTCTCCGCATCGAGGCGTTCGAGATTCCGATAGTGCGCCGTGAGATACGACAGCCACTCGTCGACCTTCCGCGCCGAGAGTCGTCCGATATGCTTCGGCTGTCGGAGGCCCTCGCCGGCCCGGTCGACGGTGGAATGGTCGCTGTGCGCGAAGCCGGAGCGGTCGAAAAAGAGGGTGTAACCTTTCGAGGGAGAGCTCGTGCGCCGGATCAGGAACAGAACTCCGTCGCGTTCGACACCGACGTCCGCATATTCGAACCTATTGGCGAACGTCTGCCGGTCATGCGAAACGATGAAATACAGATCCGCAGCGGGCACGACCGTCCGGAACTCGTCCAGAAGCGGTCGGATGACGTCAAGCGCACGCTCGGCCTCGGCGGGGTTGACTACGAGCAGCTCCTCGAAAGTCACGCGGTCGATATAACGGCTCATCGTTCCCGCACCTGCATACGGCAGGATTCCGTTTCCCGTACATGATCCTTCGGCAGCAGGAGCGTACATTCGGCACGAGGGCTGTGCAGAAAGCATTTGATTTTGACCACGGCCTCCACCGCATCGCGGGCGTAGGTCTTGAAGCGGTAACTCGGGTAGCCGGCTACCGCAATTTCATCCTTGCGACGTTTCATGCGTATAAGTTTTAGTTCTACATACGGCCGACCTGCCATTCGTGGCGTATGCGGCCGGCTTCGGGGCGGAGAACTGCGACAGGCACAGCACGACGCGGGACATGGTGGACAATACGACCCGTCAGGGTGGAGATTGTCCGGCAGGGACAAGGAGTGCTCAGGGGCTGGCGCTATCTTGCCCCGCAGCCGGCGCTGCGGAAATGAAACGCTCGCAAAACGAGGTGCGAAGACACCGAGACGTCAGTCGTCTCTTGCGGGTGCCGAGACGAAGCGGGGAATGTGCGACAAACGGCGTTGCAGCCGGCGGCGGCACAGGCGCTCGGCAAGCTGCACCAGATCGTAGAGGTCGTACATCATCCGGTGCTGGACGACCTTCGCGCGGATCAGGCGTTTGAGACGGCTCTCGTCCAGCTCCGTCTCGCTGATCCCCAGTACCTCGCAGACGCCGCGCGCCGTGAGGTACATCGGGCGGTCGCTGTGGCTGCACAGGTGCTCGAACGCCAGCAGGCTTTTGCTCAGCAGGTAATTCGTGCGAACGAGGGTTTCGAGGCGGTCCGCTTCCAGCAGCACGTAGCGGGCGGACGTCTCATTGTTCGGATTCTCTTTCATCGTCTTTCTCTTGATTGGGATTCGTTGTCTTCGGCGCTTTCGGGGCCGATGTCATGCGCGCGATGAAGGATTGCACCTCGGTCATGGCGTAGAACCGTCGCCGGCCGAAGGTGAAGCCTACGAGCTGGCCCGTCTCGCGCAGACGACGCACGGAACGGGCGCTCTGGCGGAGCAGCGAACACACCTCGTCGAACTCCAGAATAGGGGTGCCCGACAGTACGTTACGGTGCTTGCGCAGAAACTGCATCTCCTCGCACAGCGTCGCAAGCTGCCGGCGAATCGCCGTCAATTGCGCCTCGGTCTCTTTATCCATCATCGTACTCCTTTTGACTTGTGCAAAGATGGGCCCCGCCGAACCTTCTTTTGCTTACGAACAGGGTTCGTACATACGATTTCGGGAAGAAATATGGATAGCAATCCGACAGACGAATCGCTGCCGGGAACGGCCGGACTACCGTTTTCCCGCGTCCTGCCATTCCCGACCTGTCGATTCATCCGACGGCAAGAGTTATCCCACAGACAGCACTTCGCCCAATTTGAGCATCTCGCGGCCGATCAGTTCTTCCGAGAATTTGGCATAGTGTCGCGTCATGTTCGTGTTCGAGTGGCCCAAGACCTTTGCCAATACGTCGATCGGCATCCCGTACTCCACCGCAAGGCAGGCGAACGTATGGCGTGCGACGTGGGTCGTCAAGGTCTTATCTATATTACAGATCGCCGCGATTTCCTTCAGATAGGCGTTCATCTTCGCGTTCGACGGCACGGGAAGCAGTTTGCCTCTTGCCCGGCACGTTTCATCCCGCTCGTATTTCTTCAGCAGTGCGATCGGATGCGGTAACAACGGAATCCGACTCATCACCGACGTCTTCTCACGAGGCTTGTGGATCCATTGCACGCCGTTCTCATCGGTACGGATATGTTCGGCTTTCAGGTGATCCACGTCCGTGAAGGCCAGTCCCGTCAGGCAGCAGAACGAGAACACGTCGCGGATGCGAGCCAGCCGTTCGTTCGGCAGCGGCTTTTTGAGCAGGGTATCCAACTCCGATTTCGTCAGGTGGTCTTTGGACTTGTTGTGCTCCTCCTTGAGTTTGTAGTGACGGAACGGATCCTTTTCCAGCCATTCGTTACGCAGGCAGTAGAGCGTGAAGTTCTTCACGCAATCCAGCAGATTGATCGCCCCGTTGTGGTGGCAGCGATGCGCCGTCTGCAAAAACGTATTGAACCCGTCGAGAAACTCGTAGTCGATCGAACTAAGAGGAACGTCCTCCTTGCCGTAACGCTCCCGAACGTATTCCGTCAGGTAACGCAATACCCTGTGGTACTTGTTCGCCGTGAGCTGCGTGATCCGGACGCCAACCTCGCTCTGACGCTTCCCGCAATACTTTTCCAGCTCGGCAAGAAACGGCCGAGTGTGTGATGTGGGGTTTTGAAGCCGGGCCTTGATCTCGAAGCAGGTGCCATCATGCCCCTGTGCGATCAACTCCTGACGGACCGAGAGGATTCTCGCCCGATATTCGTTCAGATATGCGTTGACCTGCTGGCACAACTTGTCTCGGCCTGTCGCGCACTCCTTCGACTGATTCCACCGGTCGAGAGGTACCGAGCATTGGATGTACACCTCTTTCGAAACTCCATTGGTCGTGATGCGCGCCAGAATAGGCGTCAGACCCGATTTGTTCGTGCGAGCCTTCCGGAGAAAAAAGGTCACGCTGAAACGTTTTCTTTCCATCTTTTCAAGCTTTTTTCAATGAGACACATAGGACGATTGAAAAGCCCGGAATATTGGATGCAGAACGATGCAGTTCAGTGCTTTACGACCATTCGCGTGGTACATTTTTTTGTCCGCGGCCCATGTACCACGCTTTGGCACACGGAAAGGTTGCGTCGGAACACGCCCCGATGCGGTGATGAAAAAAGAAAACAATCCCGCATATCATTGATATACAGGATTATTTACCTTCCATTGCGTCGATCTGCCGCACAAAAAAGGAGGCCTATTAGACCTCCTATGAGCGGGAAACGGGATTCGAACCCGCGACCCTCAGCTTGGGAAGCTGATGCTCTACCCCTGAGCTACTCCCGCATTGCATGTCGCTTTTCGATGGAAAAACTCCGAAAGCAGGACAAAAGTAATAAAAAAACGGCGAATCTCCAACTGGTTTCGCATTTTTATGGGGCGTCGCCCGAAAAAAAATCGGAATCGATCGTATGGTGTTATCTTGTTGTACCGTTCCTGCGGGTAGAATCCGTCTCTCGACACATAATTTTTGTACGATGTCGCGGTCTGTCGGGACGGGGCGTGAGAAGACCGGCTGTTGCGACGGGACGGTCCGATGCCGTAAAATTTTTGCCGGACGGCTGTTCCTGTTCTGGGAGCGGTCGCGCCGCCGGATCGTGTGCGGCAGGCTTCGCCGGTAAACCGAACGGGGACGAACCGCAACGATCCGTCCCCGTATTTCGGTAAGGGAGGCTTTATTCCACCAGTTTTTTCAGCGAAGCGAGGTTCTGTGCGCTGTCGGGACGTTTTCCTTCGGGAGTGTAAAGCGCATCCAGCCGGTCGCGGAAGTGCTCCTCTACCCTGCTGCGAACGACCTTCATCGTGCTGTTGACCAGTCCGTTCTGCTCGGTAAACGCTTCGTCGACGATGGCGACGGCCGACGGCAGCCAGCGGGCGGGGAATTCGCCGGCATGGACTCCACCCGCACGGAAAGCGTCGATCTCGCCTGCGACCTCCCGCGCCAATGCGACGAGATCGTTCCCGCAGGTTTGATAACGCCGCCGCAGTTCGTCGCGGTTGGGAACGACGATGGCGACCGTGTAGGGATTCTGGTTGTTGTGGACGATGATCTGGTCGATCAGCCGCGATGCGTCGGCGATCGCCTCCTCCATGCCTTCGGGGCTGTATTTTTCGCCGTCGGAGGCGATCAGCAGGCTTTTGAAACGTCCCAGCACATAGAGGAATCCGTCGTCGGTCAGGTAGCCCATGTCGCCCGTATGGAGCCAGCCGTCGCGCACGGTGTCGGCCGTCGCTTCGGGGTTTTTCCAATAACCGGCCATGACATTCTCGCCGCGGACGACGATTTGGCCTCTCTGACCGTGAGGAACTTCGCGACCCTCTTCGTCGAGGATGCGGCAGTCGAGCGGCTGCACCAGCGGGCCCCACCGGTTAGCCCCGAAGCGGGCGGGCTGCCCGCGCGTCCCGGACGAGCCGAAGCGGCATTTGCGGGGCCGGGGCGAGTTGGTCGAGATGACGGGTGTCGCTTCCGAGAGACCGTAGCCCTGGAACATCGGCATCCCGACGGCGTAGAAGAAACGTTGCAATTCCGCATCGAGCAGCGCTCCCCCGCCGACGAAGAAACGCAGTTCTCCGCCGAAGGCTTTGCGCACCTTGCGGAAGAGCGTGACGTCGAACAGTGCTACGACGGGGCGCAGGACGCATCGCCAGCCGCGTCCGCGGCGGTAACCGTCGCCGTTGTAGGCGTATGCCGTCTTCAACGCCAGCCGGAACAGCCCTTCGGTCATGCGGCCTTTGGCGCGGATCGACGATTCGATGCTTTTGCGGAAATTCTTGGCCAGCGCCGGAACCGACAGCAGGAAGTGCGGCCGGACTTCGCGGATGTTGACCGGTATGTTTTTGAGCGTCTCCATCGGCGTGCGGCCGATCTGCACGGTGGCCACCGTGGCGCCGCAGGCGATCATGATGTAGAATCCCACGACATGGGCGAAACAATGGTCGAGCGGCAGGATGATGAGCGTGCGGTAGTACGGCGGGATGTCGATGCGCGTGAGCGACTGCTCGACGTTGGCCGTATAGTTGCGGTGCGTGAGGATCACGCCTTTGGGATCGGCCGTCGTGCCGGAGGTGTAGGTGATCGTGGCGTAGTCGTCGTTGCGGATCGCCTGCCCGATTTTCAGGAACTCCTCGCGGTGTTTTGCGAGGTAGTCGCGGCCGAGTTTTCGGAGCGTTCCGTAGGCCGTCTCCCCCGCTTCCAGCGCAATGTGGCCGAACACGACGACGAGCTCGATCTGCGGCAGTTCGGCGCGGATGCGGCGGATCTTGGGCAGCTGGTGTTTGGAGACGAAGAGCGCCTTGACTTCGGCGTGCCGCAGCCGGAAGAGCAGGTCGTTCGACTCTTCGAGCTTGACCGAGAGGGGGACGCTGACGGCTCCGGCGTAGAAAAGGCCCAGTTCGGAGATGATCCATGCGTTGCTGCCCTCGGCCAGAATGGCCACCTTGTCGCCCGGGCGGATGCCCGAGGCGGCCAGTCCCGCACCCACTTCGAGTGCCAGTTCGCGGGTTTCGGCATAGGTCGTCGGCTCGAACCTGTGGTGGCGTTTTTCGAGCAGAAATGTTTTCCCGCCGTATTTCCCGACGGAATCCTCGAAGAGATCGATGATGGTCTTTTTCATAGAGAGGGCGTGTTATGGTATCGCGCCGGCCGCAGCGGCCGGAGACGCCGGTTAGTCCATTTTCAGCACGGCGAGGAAGGCCGACTGCGGCACCTGCACCTGTCCGATCTGCCGCATCCGCTTCTTGCCCGCCTTCTGTTTTTCGAGCAGCTTGCGCTTGCGCGAGATGTCGCCGCCGTAGCACTTGGCCGTCACGTCCTTGCGCACGGCCTTCACCGTTTCGCGGGCGATGATCTTGGCGCCGATGGCCGCCTGAATGGCGATGTCGAACTGCTGGCGCGGGATCAGCTCCTTGAGCTTTTCGCACATCTTGCGGCCGAAGTCGTAGGCGTGGTCGGCGTAGATGAGCGACGAGAGCGCGTCGACCGGCTCGCCGTTGAGCAGGATGTCCAGCTTGGCCAGCTTCGAGAGTTGATAGCCCGTGCGGTGGTAGTCGAACGAGGCGTAGCCCTTTGAAATCGATTTGAGCTTGTCGTAGAAGTCGAAGACGATCTCCGACAGCGGCATGTCGAAATTGATCTCCACGCGGTCGGTGGTGATGAAGGTCTGGTTTTTCAGTACGCCGCGCTTGTCGATGCAGAGCTTGATGACATTGCCCAGAAAGTCGGCTTTGGTGATGATCTGCGCCAGGATATAGGGTTCCTCGATCTTGGCCACTTTCGTGATTTCGGGCAGTCCCGAGGGGTTGTGTACCTCCAACTCCTCGCCCGAGGTGGTGGTGATGCGGTACGAGACGTTGGGCACGGTGGTGATGACGTCCATGTCGAACTCGCGGTAGAGACGCTCCTGGATGATCTCCATGTGCAGCAGTCCGAGGAATCCGCAGCGGAAGCCGAAGCCGAGCGCCAGCGAGCTCTCCGGTTCGAAGGTCAGCGAGGCGTCGTTGAGTTGCAGCTTTTCGAGCGAGGCGCGCAGATCCTCGTACTGGTCGGCCACGACGGGATAGACGCCTGCGAAGACCATGGGCTTGACGTCCTCGAAGCCGGCGATCGCCTCGCGGCTGGGGCGCGCCACCGACGTGATGGTATCGCCGACCTTCACCTCGGCCGAGTTCTTGATGCCCGAACAGATGTAGCCCACGTCGCCCGAGCGGATCTCGTCGCGCGGCGACATTTTGAGTTTGAGCACCCCCACCTCGTCGGCGTCGTATTCGGCGCCGGTGTTGATGAATTTGACGTGCTCGCCCTTGCGGATCGAGCCGTTGAAGACACGGAAATAGGCGATGATACCCCGGAAGGGGTTGAATACCGAGTCGAAAATGAGCGCCTGCAACGGGGCGTTGTCGTCGCCCTTCGGTGCGGGGATGCGGGCGATGATGGCTTCGAGTATCTCCTCGACGCCCTGCCCCGTTTTGCCCGAAGCGAGCAGAATGTCTTCGCGCTTGCAGCCGATCAGGTCGATCACCTGGTCGGTCACCTCGTCGATCATCGCCGAGTCGACGTCGATCTTGTTGAGCACGGGGATGATTTCCAGATCGTGCCCGACGGCCAGATAGAGGTTCGAAATCGTCTGTGCCTGGATGCCCTGCGTGGCGTCGACCACCAGCAGCGCCCCTTCGCACGAGGCGATCGCGCGCGACACCTCGTAGGAGAAGTCGACGTGTCCCGGCGTGTCGATCAGGTTGAGCACGTACCGCTTGCCGTCGCGCGCGGCGTATTCCATCTGGATGGCGTGGCTCTTGATGGTGATGCCCTTCTCGCGTTCGAGGTCCATGTCGTCGAGTACCTGCGATTGCATCTCGCGCTGGTTCAGGGTGTTGGTTTTTTCCAACAGTCGGTCGGCCAGCGTGCTTTTGCCGTGGTCGATGTGGGCGATGATGCAAAAATTGCGTATGTTCTTCATGTAAATCCGCTTGTTTTGTCTCTCCCGCTTCGGGGCGTGCGGGCCGGATCGCGGAACCGCGTATATCGGTTCGGTCGGGGCCGTCGCTGCGGGCGGTTTATCCACGACAAAGATACGATACGGATTTAAAATCGCCAAATGCCGGCGGTCTTTTCCGGCCTTCCGCGCGATTTTCTTCCGTCGAACGGTCGTCCGAATCGCTATTTTGCATACCTTTGCCGGAGTTAACCCTTACGGAAATGCCCCGATTTGCCGACTATATGCGTCTGGTGAAGTTCCAGCACACGATTTTCGCCATGCCCTTCGCGCTCATGGCCTTTGCCTATGCCATGTGGAAATATGCGCTGGCGGAGGTCTGTCCGGTACCGCTGTGGTGGTGCGTGCCGCTGGTGCAGGTGGTGCTGTGCATGGTCTTCGCACGCAATACGGCCATGGGATTCAACCGCTGGGCCGACCGGCGCATCGATGCCGCGAATCCCCGCACGGCCGGTCGGGAGATTCCCGCCGGCGTGATCTCGCCCCGCCGGGCGCTGACGTTCGTCGCGGTCAACGCTCTGCTCTTCGTGGCGTGCGCTGCGACGATCAACCGCCTGACGGCGCTGCTGTCGCCCGTGGCGCTGGCCGTCATCATGGGTTACAGCTATTGCAAACGCTTCACCTGGGCGGCGCATCTGGTGCTGGGGCTGTCGCTCTCGATCGCGCCCGTCGGTGCCTACATCGCCCTGACGGGGCGTTTCGACTGGGAGCCGTGCGTGCTGGCGCTGCTCGTGCTGACGTGGTGCGGGGGATTCGACATCATCTATGCCTTGCAGGACGCCGACTACGACCGCGCGCACGGCCTGCACTCCATTCCCCAGCGGTTTTCGCTGCGCACGGCGCTCGCGATCAGCGTGGCGCTCCATGCGGTCAGCGTGGGCGCGCTCCTGTGGTTCGGCAGCTATTGTCCGCAGGGGGCGCTGCTGTGGACGGGCGAGGCGTTGTTCGTGGCCATTCTCGCGGCGGAACATCTGCTGGTGACCCCCTCGCGCCAGCGCAACATCGGCATCGCCTTCGGCACGCTCAACGGGTTGGCGAGTCTCACGCTGGCGCTCTTCGTGATCGCCCAATTGATTGCAGGTTAGTTAATTTAAATAGATTCGGATTATGTTAAGCAGACGTATCGCTTCCCGCTTGCGGGACATGGAGACCCCCTTCTACCTTTACGACACGGAGTTGTTGCGCCAGACGCTCGAAAGCGTGGTCAACGAGTCGAAACGGTACAACTATAAGGTGCATTACGCGATCAAGGCCAATTACGACGACCGTCTGCTTGCAATCATCCGCGAATACGGGCTGGGCGTCGACTGCGCGTCGGGCAACGAGGTGCAGAAGGCGATCGAGGCGGGTTTCGACCCGAAGAGCATCGTCTATGCCGGCGTGGGCAAGCGCGACAAGGAGCTGCGCTACGCCATCGAGCAGGAGATCATGGCGATCAACTGCGAGTCGATCGAGGAGCTGCTCGTGCTCGACGCGATGGCCGCCGAGGCGGGACGTACGGTGGAGGTCGCCCTGCGCGTCAATCCCGACATCGATCCCAAGACCAACCACTGCATCGATACGGGTCAGGCCGACAGCAAGTTCGGCATCTCCTACGAAGAGATTCTGGACAATGCCGAGCGGATCCGTTCGCTGAAACACCTGCGCATCGTGGGCGTTCACCTGCACATCGGTTCGCAGATCCGCGAACTGCACGTCTTCGAGAACATGTGCCAGAAGGTCAACGTCATCGTCGAGAACCTCGAACGGCTGGGCTTTTCGTTTCGTTTCGTCGACGTGGGCGGCGGTCTGGGCATCAACTACGACATGCCCGAAAACGAGCCGATCCCCAACTTCGCGTCGTTGTTCGCCATCGTCCACAACCATCTGCGGGTCGGCGACCGCGAGGTGCATTTCGAATTCGGCCGGTCGATCGTCGGCGAGTGCGGCGAACTCATCACGCGCGTGCTGTTCAACAAGACGACCGCCACGGGGCGCAAGCTGCTGATCGTCGACGCCTCGATGACCGAGTTGATCCGCCCCGCGCTCTACGGCTCCTACCACAACATCGAAAACATCACGGCCGAAACAGACCGCACGGACAAGTACACGGTCGTCGGCACGGCCTGCGAGTCGACCGACCGGTTCGACGAGAACGTGAGCCTGCGCCGTTCGGTGCGCGGCGACCTGCTGACGATCAAGTCGGCCGGTGCCTACGGCATGTCGATGGCGTCGCGCTACAACCTCCACGACCTGCCCGGTGCCGTCTACGGCGAAGACCTGATGTAGCCGCCCCATGTGGTTGCTGCTGGCTTTTACCTCGGCGCTGCTGCTGGGATTGTACGACGTGGCGAAGAAGCAGGCGTTGCGCGACAATGCCGTGCTGCCGGTGCTGCTGCTCAATACCCTCTTTTCGTCGCTGTTGTTCCTGCCGACGATCCTCTCGACGGCCGGCGGCTGGGGATGGTTCGACGCGACGCCCCTGCGCTGTCCTGCGGGCGATCTGCACGCTCACCTGCTCGTCGTGTTGAAGTCGTGCATCGTACTCTCTTCGTGGGTATTCGGCTATTTCGGCATCAAACATCTGCCGCTGACGATCGTCGGGCCGATCAACGCCACACGGCCGGTGATGACGCTCGTGGGGGCCATGCTGATCTTCGGCGAGCGGCTCAACGGGTATCAGTGGGTCGGCGTGGTGCTGGCCATAGGATCGCTCTTTCTGCTGAGCCGGTCGAGCCGCAGGGAAGGGGTCGATTTCCGTCACGACGTCTGGATCTACTGCATCGCCGCGGCCGCCGTGCTGGGGGCTGCGAGCGGGTTGTACGACAAGTTCATCACGCGCCGGCTCGACCCTGTCTTCGTGCAGAGCTGGTATACCTTCTATCAGTTCTGGATGATGTCCGCGGCCGTGCTGCTGATCTGGTGGCCGCGCCGGAGGCGTACGACGCCCTTCCATTGGAGCTGGGCCATTCCCTTCATTTCGCTTTTTCTGTCGGCGGCCGATCTCTGCTATCTCTATGCGTTGAGCGACTCCGAAGCGATGATTTCGGTCGTCTCGATGATCCGCCGCGGCTCGGTCGTCGTCTCGTTCGGATTCGGCGCGCTGCTCTTCCGCGAACGCAACCTGCGCGCCAAGGCGATCGATCTGGCGTTGATCCTCGTCGGTATGGTCTTCCTCTGGATCGGTTCGCGGTAGAACGGCGGAGCCGCCGGGCCTCTCAGTGCGTCCGCGAGGCGGGCGCGTCGGGATGCGTGGCGTAGGAACGCAGCACCAGTGCCACGCCCGTGAAGATCACGAGGGCGAAGATCACCGTGTCGAGGTGCAGCTTGTCCAGCCCCATTGCCACCGACATGGCGATGGCCAGCACGGGTTGCAGGTAGGTGTAGATGCTCGAAACGGTCGGCTGCACCGTTTTGAGCGCATAGTTGAGCATCAGGTTGGGCAGATAGGTCGGGACGATCAGCACGAACAGGGTCGGGAAGAGCGCATGTTGCGCGATTGCGGCGTAGTCGGTGTGGATGATCGCCCGCAGTCCGAACGGCAGCGCGACGATCGCGGCGGTACAATAGAGCCAGCGCAGGACGGTCGTGATTCGGTATTTGGCGATCAGCCGTTTGAACCAGACCATGTAGAGCGACGTGACGCAGGCGCAGAGCAGAATCAGGATGTTGCCCCACAGGTGCGAATGGGTGTGGGCGGCCGAGATGCCCGTCAGTACGACGGCGACGGCTCCCGCCATGCCGAGCGCGAGACCGGCGACTTTGAGTTTCGTGAAGCGATCCATTCCCAACAACACCGAGACGACCAGCACGAGCAGCGGAACGATCGTGTCGATGATCGATCCGTCGATGGGCGACGTCATCGAGAGTCCGTACATGATGAAGACCTTGCGCAGCACGCCGATGAGCAGTGCGGCCCCGATCAGTTTGCGGATGTCGGTGCGTGCCACCTTTTCGGATTTCTCCCAGGCGAGCGGAATGAGCGACAGCAGCGCCGTTGCGATCAGCGAGCCCGATACCATGGCCATCGGGTGGACGTACTCGGGCAGTACGATGTTGTAGAAGGGATAGTCCATCGCCCAAAGGATGTTGCACACCAACAGGGCAATGTGGGGTTTGAATTTGCTCATCCGGCTTGTCGTTTTCCTCCTCCGGAAACAAAAACTATGCCTGCGGAATACCTGCCCGTTCGAACACGAAAGCCGGAATCTCGATTCCGGCTTTCGTGTTTCAGGAGCGGATCATCACTTGAACTCCTGCGGCGAGCAGCGCCCCGAGCAGCGGTCCGACCGAGGCGATCCACGCATAGCGCCAGTCGCTGCCGCCCTTGTGGCGGATCGGGACCAGCGCGTGGACGATGCGCGGCGAAAGGTCGCGGGCAGGGTTGAGCGAATAGCCCGTCGTGCCGCCCAATGCGCCGCCGATGACCAGGATGACCAGCGCTACGGGAAGCGCACCGACTGATCCCAGCCCGATAGGGACGTTGCCTTCGGTCGACGCAAGGTGTCCTTCCGTGATATAGAAAATAGTGAAAATCAATACGAATGTAGCGATTATCTCACTCAATAGATTCGATGCTGGGTTGCGGACGGCGGGGGCGGTGCAGAAAACGCCGCGAATGGTGTCGGGGTTCTCTTCCAGATCGAAATGGGGACGGTAGAAGAGCCATGTGGCCAGCGCGCCCGCCGCACCGCCCAGCATCTGGGCGAGCACGTAGCCCGGCACGTCGCTCCACGGGAACTGCCCCGTCGCGGCGAAGGCCAGCGTGACCGAAGGATTGAGATGTGCGCCGCTGTACGGACCGGCGATCACTACTCCGGTGAAGACGGCCATCGCCCAGGTGACGATGACGACGATCCACCCCGCGCCGTTGCCTTTGGTGCGGGCCAGTGAAACGTTTGCGCAGACGCCGGTGCCCAGAAGCAGCATCACGGCGGTTCCGATGAATTCGGCCAGAACAGGTGTCATGACGAGTCGTTTTTTACGGTTGTCGTTACTCTTCGACCCAATGCCGGCTGCGGCGCACGGCCTCGTGCCAGCGTTTGCGGCGTTGTTCCATGAGTGCCGGAGCGGCTTCGGGTGAGAAGGTGCGGTCGGGTTTGAGCAGGGCGCAAATTTCGTCGGTCGAATGCCAGAATCCCACCGCGAGACCGGCGAACATGGCTGCCCCCAGCGCCGTGGATTCCATGACCGTGGGGCGGATGATGCGCACGCCCGTGAGATCGGCCTGGAACTGCATCAGCAGGCTGTTGGCCACGGCACCGCCGTCGACGCGCATCTCGGTCGAGGTGTGTCCCGTATCGGCCGCCATGGCGCGTACCACGTCGTCGACCTCGAAGGCGATCGCTTCGAGCGCCGCCCGGGTGATGTGCGCGGAAGTCGTGCCGCGCGTGATGCCGACGATCGTGCCGCGGGCATAGGGGTCCCAGTAGGGAGCGCCCAGTCCCGTCAGTGCCGGTACCAGATAGACGCCGCCCGTATCTTCGACCGATGCGGCCAGCGGTTCCGAATCGGCCGACGAGGAGAAGAGTTTCAGCCCGTCGCGCAGCCATTGGATGACCGAACCGCCCACGAAGACGCTTCCTTCGAGCGCATAGGTCGTCTTGCCGCCGAGCTGCCACGCCACGGTGGCCAGCAGGTTGTTGGCCGAGGCGTGGGGCCGGTCGCCCGTATTGAGCATGATGAAGCATCCCGTGCCGTAGGTCGTCTTGGCCGAGAAGGGAGCGATGCACTGCTGCCCGAAAAGCGCGGCCTGCTGGTCGCCCGCCAGCGAGGCGATCGGGATCGGCACCGGTACCTGCGGGCAGTCGGTCGTGCCGTATACGGCGCTCGTGGGTACGACTTCGGGCAGCATCGAGCGCGGGATGTCGAACAGGTCGAGCAGTTCGTCGTCCCAGTCGAGGGTGTGGATGTCGAAGAGCATCGTGCGCGAGGCGTTCGATACGTCGGTGATGTGGAGCCGCCCGCCCGAAAGCCGCCATGCGAGCCACGAATCGACCGTGCCGAAACAGAGTTCGCCCCGCTCGGCGCGCGCGCGTGCGCCGGGTACGTTGTCGAGAATCCAGCGGATTTTGGTTGCCGAGAAGTAGGCGTCGAGAATCAATCCCGTCTTTTCGCGGATGCGCTCCGTCAGACCGCGTTCGCGCAGCACGTCGCAGTAGTCGGCCGTGCGGCGATCCTGCCACACGATTGCGTTGTAGACGGGTTCCGACGTCTGGCGGTCCCATACGACGGTCGTCTCGCGCTGGTTGGTAATGCCCAGCGCTTCGATGTCGCTCCATTCGATATCGGCCTTGTTGACGACGTTCTCCATGACGAAGGACTGCGTTGACCAGATTTCGAGCGGGTTGTGTTCGACCCATCCCGGTTGCGGGAACTGCTGGTTGAAGGGGCGCTGCGACATCGAGACGATCTCGCAGCGGGAGTTGAACAGGACGGCGCGCGAGGAGGTCGTCCCCTGGTCGAGCGCCAGAATGTACTTAGGTTTCATCGGACGTTTATTGTTTTTTCGGTTCGAAAAATACCGGTTCGAAGAACTCGGGGCGGTGGAAATCGGGCGCAGGCGTTCCGACCGGCCGCCATGAGAGGTAATGCGGGCACGAGAGGTCGTCACCGCATTTGTAGAGGTTCATCGCACCCTGCACGCCGTCCCACCCTGCGATCCGGTCGCGGAACAGTGCGGCGGCGGGGATTGCGAGCGTCAGCGTCCAGCGGTTGTCTCCTTCGGTTTCCGGCAGCGGAGCGTGCGGATAGGTCGCGCGTCGCCGCACGGTGCGCAGCACTTCGGCGGGGGCATGTTCCGCCTGTGTGCGGTCGCGCCGGTGCCCGACGAGCAGCGTGCCGATGCAGTTGCATTCGAAGTTGTAGTAGGAGTCGCTCCCTTCGGGGCGGAAAAAGAACTCCGCGCAGGAGTCGGTCCATACGGGGCCGTTGTCGTTGAGCGTGCGGGCCGCCGTACAGCGTTCCGCGACGTCGAACCGCAGCAGCAGATCGGCGCCCGTGTGGAAGATGCGGAACCCGACTTGCGGGGCATAGGGGAAATCGGCCGGCCAGTTGTTGCAGGCGACCGTTTCGCGCACGGTGCGTGCGAAGGCCTCTTCGAGCGATGCGGGACATGCGACGTTGCAGTCGATGCGGGGGATGCGATACATGATTTTCGTTTTTGTTGGTTGAAGATAAGAAAAAAATCGGAAACTTGAAACTGCGGTAGAGAATGAATTGCTTGCAGTCGATTTTTCTGGCCGTACCGAGCGTTTTCGCCGATTTTTTTCGTATTTTTGTCCGTTATATTTCATCGGAAAGAAAATTCGAAACGATATGAATATCTCTTACAACTGGCTGAAAAAGTACATCGCCGCCGACCTGTCGGCCGAGGCGATGGCGACTATCCTCACGGACATCGGTCTGGAGGTGGAGTCGTTCGAGAAGATCGAGACCGTGCGCGGCGGCCTGCAAGGCGTCGTCGTGGGCGAAGTGCTCTCCTGCGAGAAGCATCCCGATTCGGATCATCTGCACGTAACGACGGTCGACGTGGGCGCTCCGGAGCCCTTGCGGATCGTCTGCGGCGCCCCCAACTGCCGCAAGGGACTCAAGGTGCTCTGCGCCACGGTGGGTGCCGTGCTCTACCCCGAAGGAGGCGACGAGGCGTTCAAGATCAAGCGCAGCAAGATCCGCGGCGTGGAGTCGCTCGGAATGCTCTGCGCCGAGGACGAGCTGGGGATCGGCGCGTCGCACGACGGTATCATGGAGCTGCCCGCCGATGCACCGGTCGGGATGCCGGCCAAGGAGTATCTGCATATCGAGGACGACTACCTGATCGGCATCGGTCTGACGCCCAACCGCGTCGACGCGGCTTCGCACATCGGCGTGGCGCGCGACCTGGCGGCCTATCTGCGCGCTAAGGGCGATGCGGAGGCACGGGTGCTGTGGCCCGACGTGTCGGCGTTCGCGGTCGACGATCATGCGTTGGAGATCGGCGTCACGGTCGAAAATGCCGAGGCCGCACCCCGTTACACGGGAGTGACGATCACCGGCTGCAAGATCGGCCCTTCGCCCGACTGGATGCAGAACGCGCTGCGTGCGGCGGGCATTCATCCCAAAAACAATCTGGTGGACATCACCAACTACGTTCTCTTCGAGCTCGGCCAGCCGCTGCACGCCTTCGACGCCCGTAAGATCGAGGGCCGGAGGATTGTCGTGAAGACCTGCGCCGAAGGAACGCCGTTCGTGACGCTCGACGGCGTGGAGCGCAAACTGAGCGACCGCGACCTGATGATCTGTTCGGCCGAACGTCCGATGTGCATCGGCGGCGTCTTCGGCGGTCTGGAATCGGGTGTCGGCGAGGATACGACCGACATCTTCCTCGAAAGCGCCTATTTCAATCCCGTGTGGGTGCGCAAGACCGCCAAGCGGCACGGACTGAATACCGATTCGTCGTGGAGATTCGAACGCGGCGTCGACCCGCGTTTGCAGGTCTATGCCCTCAAACGTGCGGCGTTGCTCTTCAAGGAGCTGGCCGGCGGCCGGATTTCGAGCGACATCGTCGAGGTGAGTGCCGGCGAACCCGCCGATTTCGTCTTCGACTTCTCGCCCGCTCGGTCGAATGCCCTGATCGGAAAGGAGCTTTCCGAACAGACTTACCGCACGATCCTCGATGCGCTCGACGTGAAGATTGTCGGCGAGCGCGAAGGCGTGTGGCGTGTGGCGGTGCCGCCCTACCGCGTGGACGTGCAGCGCGAAGCCGATCTGGTGGAGGAGGTGCTGCGTATCTACGGATACAATAACGTCGAAATCCCGGTACAGGTGCGCTCGACGCTCTCCTATGCCGCGAAGCCCGACCGCAACCGGCTGATGAATCTTGCGGCCGACTACCTGACGGCGGGCGGTTTCACCGAGATCATGTCCAATTCGCTCACCAAAGAGTCCTATTACGAAGGGCTGACCTCCTACCCCGCCGCCCGCTGCGTGCGGATTCTCAATCCGTTGAGCGCCGACCTGAACGTGATGCGGCAGACGTTGCTGTTCAATACGATGGAGGCCGTGCAGCTCAACGCCAACCGGCGCAACGGCAACCTCAGACTCTACGAATTCGGCAATTGCTATTTCTACAACGAGGCGGCACGCGATGCGGAAAAGCCGCTGTCGGCCTACTCCGAACAGTACCGGCTGGGGTGACGGGTGCCGCCGTGCCGCAGTCGTGGAACGCCAAACCGCAGGCGTCGTCGTTCTTCACGTTGCGCGCCGTGGCGGAGAAGTTGCTGCGCCGCTTCGGGCTGGATATTTACGCCCTGAAATGCGAGCCGCTGCAAAGCGACCTCTTCGGCGACGGCATTTCGCTGTCGGCGGGCAACGGCAAGGAGCTGTTGCAAATGGGTGTCGTGGCGCCGCGGATCCGCCGTGCGTTCGACCTTAAACAGGAGGTCTACTATTTGGAGATGAATTTCGATGCGCTCGTGAAATCCACGCGCAAGCACCGCATCGCTTTCGAGGAGTTGTCGAAATTCCCGGAGGTGAAGCGCGACCTGGCGCTGCTGGTCGACCGGCAGGTGACCTTCGCGCAGTTGCGCGCCATTGCACTGGCCACGGAGCGTAAGTTGCTGAAAAGCGTCTCGCTGTTCGATGTCTACGAAGGCGACAAGTTGCCCGAAGGCAAGAAATCCTATGCGTTGAGTTTCGTGTTGGAGGACAAGAGCCAAACGTTGACCGACAAGGCCATCGAGCGGGTGATGAACAACTTGCAGGCGCAGTTCGAACGGCAGGCCGGTGCCGTCGTGCGGTAGTGCCGGGCGGAGCGAAAAATCGGTGCGGGAAGAAGAATTCCCGCACCGATTTTTCGTATCGGGGCATCCGTTCGGGAGAACGGAAACGGGTCGCTTTTACCGCTCCTCCTGCTTGGCTTTCTGCCAGAGCGCTTCCTGCTCGTCGGGCGTCAGATCGGAGAGCATACGCCCCTGTCCGGCGGCGGCTTCCTCCATCGCGGTGAAGCGGCGGATGAACTTGCGGTTGGTGCGTTCGAGTGCGGCTTCGGGATCGACTCCGTAGAGCCGGCAGGCGTTGACCAGCGCGAAGAAGAGGTCGCCGAACTCCCCTTCCATCGCTTCGTGATCGCCGCGGCGCATTTCGGTCTCGACTTCCGCCGTCTCTTCGCGGACTTTCGCCCAGACGTCTTCGCGTCGCTCCCAGTCGAATCCCGCACCGGCGGCCTTTTCGCCGATGCGCAGCGCCTTGACCATCGCCGGCAGACTGACGGGAACTCCGCCCAGCGTACCGCTGCGACGGTTTTTCTTGCGCAGTTTGAGCGCCTCCCAGTTGCGTTTCACGTCGTCGGGCGTGTCGGCGTGGATGTCGCCGTAGACGTGCGGATGACGGTAGATCAGCTTGTCGCACAGGCCGTCGACCACATCCGCATAGTCGAACGCTCCGGCTTCGGCGCCCAGTTTCGAGTAGAAGACGATATGCAGCATCAGGTCGCCCAGCTCCTCGCGGATGCCCTCCATGTTGCGGTCGAGAATGGCGTCGGCCAGTTCGTAGGTCTCCTCGATCGTGTTGCCGCGCAGCGTCTCGAAGGTCTGCTTGCGGTCCCACGGGCACTTTTCGCGCAATTCGTCCATGATCTTCAACAGTCGCAGCGTTGCCGCGGCACGTTTGTCCTGTTCCATTGGCAATAATCGTTTTCGAATGCAAAGGTAGGGTTTTTCACCGGAAAACAGGACAGTCAAGGGCTTTTTATCGATTCTGCGTTCCTGTACGCTTTGGGAGACATGCGTTTGGCCTTTTTGAACATGCGGTTGAAATGCGGAACGTCGTTGAACCCGACCAGGTAGCAGATCTCCGACACTTGCTTCTGCGAATGTTTCAGCAGTTCGCAAGCCGTGTTCAAACGGTATTGCGTGACGAACTGCGAAAAGGTCATTCCCTTGCACCGTTTGAAATACGAACAGAACGCCGAACGGTTCATTCCCACTTTCGCAGCGATCTCCTTCAAGGAGATGGCGTGGACATAGTGCGCCATGACGTATGCCGCGATCTGCTGCATCCGCCTCACGTCCCGCTCGATGCGCATCGGCCGACCGGCGAACGTGTGATCCGGCGACGTGAAAACGGTCGGCAGCAGGCGGAGCATCGCGCTCAGGCGCTCCAATTCATCCATGCCGGTCATCTCGGATAGCAGTTTGCGGATGATGCAGGAGCTTTCTGGCCCGAATTTCAACGCATCGGTCGGGAAAGGGATGCCGGCCAACCGGTTCCGTACTTCGGGAAACGTTTCCATACACTGCTTCACCAGCGAGTGGTCGAACGCAGCCATCAGATAGCGGATACGCCCGTCGGTATCCGCCGACTCGGGCGCATACTCCCACCGGTGAAGCATGGACGGAGGTATCAACGCTACGTCGCCGGCCGTAAAGGGCTGGCATGTGTCGCCCGCCGTCCGGCTGCCGTATCCGTGAACGACGTAATACAACTCCCATGCATCGTGTCGGTGCAATTTTGCTTCGGTACGGGTTTCGACTCGCTGGTCTATGAAGAAGAACGAGTGGTTTTCCGCTTCGGGTAATTCGTAGGGAATGGCCGTGTCTTCCATGAAAACTCTGATTTGCCTGATTGCAAATATATGACAAATATATGAAACGAATGCACAAATCGACAACAATAGACGGGCGTAACTTTGTATCCGTAAACAAAAGTCGGAACTTAAAAATATTTGTTGTCATGGAATTTTATGAGGTATTGGAGAGAAGAAGAACCATTCGTGACTTTTCCGATAAAATCGTCACGGACGAAGTGCTGGAAAAAATTCTGTCGGCGGCTTTCAAGGCTCCGACCAACGACCATTTGCGGCAGTTCGAGTTCATTGTCGTGCGCGGGAGGGAGAACATCGCACGGCTCGTAGCGCCGGTAACGGAAAATACCCGAAATATCCAGCAAGCAGGGTTGGAGGCGGCCGAAGCGATGGATGAGGACGAACGCGCCATGTTCGTCGATGCTTTGCCCAAACAGCGGCGGATGCTCATCGAGAGCGACTGCCTCGTACTGCCGTTTTTCCGGCAGAAGGATTGCCCGCTGTGCAGGCCGACGGATCAAAGTTCGCTCAACTATTTCGCCTCGGCGTGGGCGGCGGTCGAAAATATCCTGCTGGCGGCGACGGCTGAGGGGCTGTCGTGCGCGTTCCGGATTCCCATCGGCAACGAGCCGGAACATGTGAAACGGCTCGTAGGCGCTCCCGAGGAATACGAATTCACCTGTTTCCTCGCTGTCGGTTATGCCGCTGAAAATGCACACGTGTGCAGGCAGAAAGAGATCAGGACGGCAGATAGGATTCACCGGAACGTCTGGTAGTCCTCCTGACCGGATGCCGCGGCCGCCCTTCCCGCTGTGGCCGGCCCGTCTGTCGGAATACCGGGTGAAAGCGTGGGGCGATTTTGCATTTTTTCCCGGGAAAAGGTTATCTTTGTCAACCGAAAGATGCGAACGATGCCTTACGACAACTCCGCCGTCCGGCGACAGGACCGGCTGCTTGACGAAGCGCGTGCCCGCGAACTGCTCGCGGGCGGCCGGTTCGGTGTCCTGTCGCTCGTCGATGGCGATGGCGCTTACGGAATCCCCGTCAACTACGTGTGGGACGGCGACGACTCGCTCTACGTCCATTGTGCGCCCGACGGGCGCAAGCTCCGCTGCATCGACCGCCGTGACAGGGTGTCGTTCTGCGTCGTGGGGGCTACGGAGGTGTGTCCGGCGCAGTTCACGACGGCTTACGAGAGCATCGTGCTCGACTGCCGCGCCCGCCGCGGCCTGCCGCCCGGGGAGCGCATGAGGGCGCTGGAACTGCTGTTGGAGAAGTACTCCCCTGCCCATAAGACGACGGGGCTGCGGTATGCCGAAGCGTCGTTCGCACGTACCGAGATCGTCCGGCTCGACGTCGTGGCGTGGAGCGGAAAAACGAAACGAGTTCACTAATCCTTGACAGAATGAAATTACGACCACTCTTTATCCTGCTTGCGGCGTTGACGCTGAGCGCGACCGTCCGTTCGGCGCCCGGGACGTTGATTCCGCGGCCGCAGGAGGCGACCCGTCTCGACGGGCAATTCGTGTTTACGACGGGTATTCCCGTCGTCTATGCTTCGGGTCTGGAACCGCTGGCGGAGTACATCGCCGACTACATTCCCTTGCAGCGGCTCGACGACCGCACCTGGACGGCGGGGGCTGCGCTGCGGCTCTCGCTCGACGGGACGATGGACGACGAATCCTATCGGCTGACCGTGACGCCCCAAGGGGTGCAGGTCGTCGGGGCCGACTACGGAGGCGTTTTCAACGGCCTCCAAACCCTGCTGCAACTCTTGCCGCCGGAGGTTTATACGGGGCAGGCCACCCTGCCGCTGGCCGTCGACGCCTGTCGCATCGAGGATGCGCCGCGCTTCCATTACCGCGGCATGATGCTCGACGTGGTTCGCACGTGGATGGACGCCGATCGCGTGAAGCGCCATATCGACCTGCTCTCTCACTTGAAAATCAACAAGCTGCATTTGCTCTTGTCGAATGACGAAGGGTGGCGGTTGGAGATCAAGTCGCATCCCGAACTCACCGAGATCGGGGCCTGGCGCGGCGGCGATTCGCCCGTGATGCCCGTCTACGGCAAATGGGACGAGAAATACGGCGGGTTCTATACGCAGGGCGAGATGCGCGACCTGATCCGTTATGCCGCCGTGCGCAACGTGGAGATCATCCCCGAGCTCGACCTGCCGGGGCACAGCCGCAACTTCGCTCGCGTGCATCCCGAGATTCTCTGCGACTATACCCCCGACCTGCGTCCGACGGCCGGTTACGACTACCGCTCGGTGTGGTGCGCTTCGCGCGAGGAGAACTACCGGCTGCTGGCCGATATTCTGGGCGAGCTGGCGGCGCTCTTCCCGTCGGAGTACCTCCATATCGGCGGCGACGAGGTCGACATGAGCCAATGGGAGAAGTGTCCGAACTGTCGGGCACTCATGGTGCGCGAGGGAATGGCCGACGGACATGCGCTGGAACAGTACTTTCTGGGAAGGCTGACCCGCATTCTCGAAGCCAACGGCAAGCGTCCCGCCGTGTGGAACGAGGCGATCGAGGGTGGGGAGCTGGCCCGCAGCACCCGTGTCCACGGCTGGGAGGGCGTCAAGGCTTGCCCCGCTGGGAGATAATCGGCGGGCTACCGTACGGTGGTGATGCCCGGCCAGTATTTCTATTTCGACATGCGCCAGTCGCTCCATGAGGACGGACACGACTGGGCGGCGATTTTCGATGTGCGCAAGACCTATTCGTTCGATTTCGCCCGCTGCGGATTCACGCCGGCGCAGGAGGCCAACGTGCTGGGGGTCGAAGGGGCTTTTTTCAGCGAACTGTACGTTTCGCACAATCCCGAAATACCCGATTATCTCGACTACATGACCTTTCCGCGCGCCTGCGCGTTGGCCGAACTGGGTTGGAGCGAAGGGGTGCGCGAGTGGACGGAGTTTTACCGCCGTCTGCGGTCGCACTACGATCGCATGGGGGCGCAGGGCATTCGGTTCCGCCTGATGCCGCCCCGTGTGAGCTACAAGGACGGCGTGTTGACCGCTGCTGTCGACGACGATTCGCAACTGACCTTCACTGTCGACGGCGCGCGGCCGCAGCCTTACACCGGTCCGATTCGGACGGAGCGTCCCGAACTTTACCTTTTCCGCAGCAGCTACCGCAGCGGCCGCAGTCCGGAGGTGGGCGCACCGGCCTATTACCGCACGCTGAAACCTGCTGTGAAGATCACCACGTCGATGGGCGAGAGCAAGCAGTTCCCCTACGCACGTGCCGAGGAGTACCGCGGTATCGCCCGCACGGCGCGCACTTGCCGGAAGGGCGACTGGATCCGTTACGATTTCGCCGAGCCGCTCGTGTGCCGCGAACTGGCGGTGCGTACGGGCAACCTGCAACTGCCCCGTTTCATCTTCACGACGGGATACGTCGAATCGAGTACCGACGGCGAGACGTTCGAGCGCGTCGGCGAGTTGGAGAAAGGCGGGCTGACGATCCGCCGGCCGTCGAAGTCGATCCGTGCGATCCGCGTCGTCTCGACCTGCGAAGGCAACGGCTGCCCCTTCGTGACGGTGCAGTCGCCCGTCGTCAAGTGAACGAAGAGGCGCGTCGTCGTTTCGGCGGGGAACCCCGCACGGGTTCCCCCCCCCTTTCACTCGTCCC
>OBVY01000494.1_pt1 | contig 41278 bp, 55 predicted proteins | sample 1538051 | NCBI WGS metagenome assembly OBVY01 (sample SAMEA2580017, study PRJEB22360) | human gut metagenome | biome: human gut; feature: human-associated habitat; material: faeces | place: Denmark | collected 2008/2010 | reverse complement strand
TTATTCGGTGTCATACTTCAAAGTTGTTTTAATTGAACGACTGCACAAATTTACGCTTAATTTATCAACTTGACCGTTACCGATATAAGTTTTTATTAGCTGCATCGGGTTTGGGTCGTCATTCGCCGGAAAACTAAACGTTTGTTTCTTCTTTCTCTCAATCCCGTATGCGTATGTTTCGGAACCGTTTATTGATACCCTACGGGCGGGTAAATCATACAACCAATAGGGCGATTGCAGATTAATAAACGCTAAATATCCGTTTTGCAAAAAGTATTCAACCCCGTTGACGGTTTGACGTGTAAACGGTAATGTCCATTTCGACCCGGACGTTGGCGGAACGGCGGCAAACAAGGCGAACCCGTCGGAACTTATGTTGCCGGGATTTAATAGCATCAAATCAATATCTGACGTGAAATTAGATACGTTTACGTCCTCAACCTTTCCGGGCGTTACATACTTGCTAATTACCTGTATCGGCAAACCCTCAAACGCCGCCGTAACGTCGTCCATCCACTTAAATTGGTAACGTTCCGGCAAATCAACCTTATCAAACGAATATTCCGACGTATTGAACGCCCACGGTTTCCCGTTGCGCAAATTCAATTCCTTTGTTAAATCGTGGCTTAACACAACCCCGCCGGAATAGGAACCGCCATTGCGGAAATATTGGATATGTTCAATTTTAAATTTGCCGTCCTCAATAAACCAATAACATTTGAAACAATCCCGTAACATATTGGTAAATTGTTGTAAGGTCGTCGGGACTTTTTGTGCGGGTTGCTGATATTCGCCGTTTATAATGTTCGTTTTCTGCGATACAAGCAACCGGAAATTCAACCCGGATATTGGATTGTTTCCCCCGTATAAAAATCGGCTATATTCCGCCGTGGCTTCATGCGTAATTCCGGGTGCAATTTGATTGAGCAAAACAGATATACAAGACGCAACCGGGAACGCATCCCGCAAAGTATATTCTTTTCGGGCTTTTTTCTCTAATATCCAATCCATCAAATAAAATCCAAACCATAACGACGCATAACGCCACGTTGACCGGGCGATTGGATAAAACGTTTGTCCGAAAATGGAATAGGGCGGCGCAAAATACTTTCCGTTGTCCGCTAATCCCCACTCGGTCGGGGTGTCTGAAAAGTTGTTTGAAATAAACGCCACGTCGATTGCGTAACCAATCGCACGCCTATAATTACTGTTATTATCAACTATATCATCGGCGGGCAATGGATATGTATTAAGGTCGTCGATTTTCTCCACGTCGCACAAATACCGGGCATATATATTATAACTTTTCATATCGGCGTGCATTGTTCCGGTTGCCCCGGAACCCTCAACGGCGGTTAAATCAAATTCCAACGTATCAAACGGTTCCTGCGTTACCTTTTGATAACGAAACATTACCGTATCGTCGGATTGTTTCCGTATTTCAACTCCAGCAATACCAAACGGCAACCCCCCGTTTATTCGTTGTTGTGAAATATAGATATAATAATTAACATTCAATTCCGGGTATAATTTCCCCTCGAATACGTCCGCACTTGCACCCGTCGCCATTCGTCCGGTATAAAGCCCGGATATTACCGCCGGGGAACCGTTGGACGTAATTTGTATTTCTTTCAATATATTGCACAAAGCAAAATGATAGGTTTGTACTAATGCGTTTTGGTCGGTCGTGGCGTTTGCGTCTTGTTCCCAATTCATGCCGCCCAAAAAACAAGAAACAACACTATCCCCCGGAACGTATATTTGAATTAATGGACGCTTGTTTATCGTTATCCGTTGGATTGTCGGGGCTAACGTTATTAAATTGTATTCCTTTTCCAATCCCGCCAACACGTCGTTATAATCGTCGATTGCGTCCGGTTGTACAACAACCTTTTTATCGTAATCCGTAAACGTACAATCGGTTTTCATAAACTTGCCTTGAAAGTATTGGAACCATGTACGCCCGCCGTCGTCGCTCTTTTCAATGCAATACAAAAATTCATTGTCGAACGATTGACGGTTTATATAGTCGTAATCATCCCGGACAAAGGTAATTTTGCCGGATAATTTGGCACGATAAAACCGTTGGTTGGTTTCTAATCCGTACTCCTTTGCCAAATCGTCCTTATAAATCGGATGCACGGTTTGACCTTGTAAGACGTTCGGGGCGTCCAACGTTCCCAATCTCAACCATGCCGTCCCGTTGGCGTATTGCGCTTTGCTTACATTAAACCGGATATATGCGGCATTGCTTGGTATGTCAAATTCCGTATTTGTGGCGGTCGGGGCGCTTCCCCAACCGCCGATAATCTTTTTATTGCTATCGTAAAATGCGCCCCCGGCTTGCGGGGCGTAATTCTGAAACAATTTGCGGGGGTGCACATTCCCAACCGGGACAAAAGTACGGGTATAATAGAAATTTGTATTATTCCCGTTTATGTTCCCGGTTGTGTTACTTATCGCCCCGTTCGCTAAAAACGCATTTACAAATGAATGTCTATAAATCGGGTTCATATCAATTTTTAATTTTACGTGTCAAATTCTTGTAAACCTCAATAACATTGCCGTTGCCATCGACGTAACGACGGCGGCGGTTTTGTTCCTTAATCTCCCTTACATCGTCTTTTAAATCCCGCAAATCCGGTGCGTTATTTTGTTGAACCGTTACATTAATGCCGTCGGTATTGTAGGCATTAAGGTACTTTTGGGGGAATGTTCCCCGGTTCAAACTATTTATTACGTCCGGGATTAAACGACGGAAACGGCGGGAATTACGTTTATTGATAACGGCGAAAAATTCCCCGCCCTCGGCACGCCTCCGGGTTCCATCCGGTTTGGTTCCTAAATCCACGTCGTCCCCGGATTGGTGGGAACCGCCCGCCAACAATTCAACCGTACCATCGCCGTAACTTTCCGAACCCCCGGCGTTGGCTGATTTGGATAATTGGGCGGCTTTGATTTTGGCGGCGGCAAAGGAACCCCACATTATAGCAATTGCCGGGATTGCAAACGGGAACCCCAATTGCGACCAAATCAAAGCGGACGCCGTTACAAGGTTTCCAATTTGTTGTATCGTTTGTATTGCCGCCTGTGCTTTCTGTGCCTTTTGTTGCTCCTTTAGGGCTTTTTCTTGGTTCTTTTTCGCAACGTCCAATTCCTTTTGAGCCATTGCAACGTTATTGGCGTAACCGTTCGCCCGTGCCTCTAATTCCGCATCTAATCGGCGTTGGCTTGCGTCAACCTCTTTGTCGGCGGCGGAAACGGCGGCGTCGGCGGCTTGTACCTTTGCATCCAAAAAACTATTTAATTGCTCAATGGCAAAGGAAACGGACGTACTTATTGCCTCCTTTTGGTCGTCGTCCAAATTCAGCCCGAACAATCCGTATATATCGTTACCCCGTTCGTCGCCTTTGCTTTTCTCAATTTCTTGGTCGATTTTCGCAATGGTATTTTCGATTGTCTTAACCTCGGCGTCCGTCATTTTAACCCCGGCGGCTTTGTTCAACTCTAAAATCTTTTGCAACCGTGCCTTTTCTTGCGCTAACCGGAACCGGGTTTTGCGTTCCTCGGAATTGCGGATTAAATCAAACTCGGACGCCTCCAACGCCTGTGTTTGGTCGAATAGCATTAACGCCCGTTGTTGGTTTAACTCGGTCGTTTGCTTCAATACCTCGGCATCATATTTGGCGTTAATATCCGCCTCGGATTGGCGCACGTCCTCGGCTAATCGCCTATTTTGTGCCAATTCGATTGCCCGTTGTTGCTGTAACAACTGAATACGCAAATTTATTTCCTCCTGCGAACCCTCACGGGCGGCGTCTAATTGTAATTGCGTCCGGTCGGCGGCGGCTTGCATTTGGTCTATTGTAATTTGGTCGTTCAATTCGCCCAAACTCTTTGCGTATTGTTGTTGCAAAAGTAATTGTTGGTTAAGCAATTCGGCAACTTGCGTTTCAGTTAATCCCCGCTCGGTTTCTAACCGGGTGTTAATGTCCTGTATTTGCCTTTCATACTCAACCCGCAATTGTTCCCGTTGCTTTTCCGCCCCCTCTGCCATCAATGCAATTTGGGCGTCCTGCGTTGCCCGTTGTGCGGACAATTCCGCCGCCCGTTGTTGGTTGGCAATATCTACCATATCAACCGCCAATTGTTCCCGTAATAAAACAATTTGGTCGTTTAACGCTTTGCGTGCCTTAACCGTTAAATTGGTTTCCGTCCTCAACTGCAATTGTATGTCGGCAATCGCACGGGCGTTGGCGGCTTGACGTTGCGCCCGTTGTTGGTCGAATGAATTTTTAATTAAGGCAATCCGGGCGTCCTCGGCTTTGCGCAATATATCCGTTTCCGCTTTGGCGGCGTTCCGGTTTTCGTTTGCTCTTTGGGCGGCTTGTATTTTCCTTTCGGCGTCCAAATCCGCCCCCTCGGTTTTTAGATTAACGGCAATGTCAACCGCCCGCCCGGTATTATCTATTTGACCCTGTACGGCTTCAATTGCTTCATCAACCTTGACTTTATCAATTTTACCGTCTAAATCAACATCAATATAAACTTTCTTATCCCCACGGGCTTTGGCGTTATTCAACTGCAATAACATATCGTTTAATTGCTTCAACTTTGCCCGGTTCGCTTCCAAATCGTCTAATTCTTTACCGTAAAAACCAACGCTTTTATCGTGCGCCTTTGTGCGCTCGGCTAATATTTCGTCCTCAATCTTTCGGGTTTCAGACAAAGAAGCGTTTCGGGCTTTGGCAATGTTTAATTCCCGGTTCAATTGGGCGACACGCTCGTTACTAACTCGGTTCATTTCGGTTGCCTCGGTTTCCAGATAATCCAACCAAACCTTTTGCGCCTCATTAAGTTTTTGTTGGTTCTTTGCCGATTTATCGGTATTAGATGCAAACAGAACTAAAGCCCCCACAACCGTAACCAATGCCAACGCCAAAAGAACATACGGATTTGCGGCGGCAATCAGATTGAAAGCCTTTTGCGCAATTGTAGCCGCCAATGTTGCCTTTGTTCCCTGCATGGTAACAAGGCGGTTATAAACTTGCGCTTTGCTCAATGCCGCCATTTGTAGCCGGGAAATACCCAACATAATTGCGGATTGTTTTTGTACTGCGTTTTGTATGGCTTGCACCCCGGTTGTAATGGCTATTGCTGCCTGTAACTTCTTTTGCGCTTCTTGTACGTCCTCACTTTCCGCCCCGAACAATTCCATTGCCCCGGTAAATGCGGCGAACCCACCGGACGCACCAGCCGCCAAACCTAATACGGCATCCAAATTGGACGTATCGGACGCCATGCGGGTAATTTCATCGGTCGCATCCTTAACCGCATCTCGTAACATTGCGGTTTCTTTGCTCAATTGCTGATATTCGGCGGTTCCTTGTTTGCCCTCCAATCGTAACAATGCTAATTGCTTCGTTTGGTTCTCTATTTGGGTCGTCAACCCTTTTGCGGCGTCGGAATAGTTACCAACGTTTAGGGACGTTTTCCCGGTTTCTTCCTGCAACCGCTTCATTTCCTCGTAAATCGCTTTTGTTTCCGCAACCAATTCGCGCCCCTCTTCGGTCGCCTCTCTTTCCTCAACCGTCATGTTATTGAGGTATATTTTATTGATTGAGTATTGAGCGGAAAGACGATTATACGAACCCTCGGCGGACTGATTTAACCGGGTCGTTAATTTGTTCAACTCGTTTGCCTCCTTTTGGGCTTGCTTCAATTCCGCCAATCGCTTTGCGTTCTCGCTTTCTGCAAATGCCAAATCCCGTGCCGCTCGTGTCAATTTGTCGGTATCGTTCGACGCCCCCCGGATTGTCTTACGTCCGTTTTCGGTCGCCCCGCTTACGCCCTCCAATGCAGCCTTAACCGTAATCGCCTCACTCTTTATATTTTTTAGAGTGTTCATATAGGCGTCTGAAAGTTGGTCTAACTGATTTATCAACTTTGTAATACTATCGTCCGGGCTTACAAGGTCGCTATATTTTATAGGGTTGTTATTATCTGCCATACTTAACGTTATTTGCGGGCAATTTGCCCCGTATTAAATTATCTTTTCTTTTCCATGTAGTTATCAACCAAAGAAAAACAACGCCGCAAATCGCCTTATTTGGCGCCGTTTTTATTTTTGGTTGGTTTCAACAACTCCTTTATCCGCTCAAATGCGTTGTAATACTCCAATACGGTGTATTTCTTTGGTTCCGGTACGTGCAAATGTTGCGATATGGTTAAACACATATTTTCAAATTGTTTATCGTACTGTATTTCCATGTTATCGGAACCGCTAAAAACAACCGGGCGATTATATAACAACAACATCGTCGTTATTTTATCAATTTCCGCCCGTTTGTCCTCTGTATCGCCGTTTATAATCGCATCCAACATTAACATTGTCCGGTTACGCAATTCGTCGTAATACTCTTTAATCGTCGCATCGTCGAACATACGGGGAAAATACATTTGCAATTCATCATCTATTTTTTTTTTGACCGCTTCCATTTGGGCGGTCAACTCTTTAATCGGAACGTCGCCGAACATATCGACGACCTTTTGCAACCCGTCGTCGGATAAATCGTTGTACGGGGTTCCGTCGATTGATTTAACCAACACGGCAAACGCTAAACATTTCGGGCTTAACCCGGATTGAATGAAATACACGTTTTGCCGCATATTATCCAATTCGATTGCCGCCAATTCCGGGGTTTTGCTCCGGGCGTATCTCATTGCCTTTTCAATATGTGTGTCGAAATCCTGTAAATCTGAACCAATCCCGGCGTCAACCAACAACATTTTATTGTACTTATGAAAACGCAACATCGGCAATTCGTCGATTGCGTCGTATATCTCAACCGTGTATTCCCCTATCTTAACTGTTTTCATAGCAAATAACGTGTTATCATGGTTGAACAAAAGGGAACCAACAACAACGCCGGGTTCCCGGTTATAAACGCCAAAAGGATTGCCAAAGCAACCCCCGCCCAAAAGGACAAACAGAAATCGCAATTAAACATCTTTGCGAAAAACTCGTTGCCGTGGACTTGTACCCATTCGATAACCTGCCATTTGCGTAACAAGGTCAAACCGAATGCAGCAACCAAAGCAACCACGACCGTATAAAATAAAAATGCTTGCATACACTTTGTTTTAATCAGTTAAACACGTTTCATTAATTCCCAATTCCCCGGCAAACCGGAACCCGGCGAACGGGTGCATTAAAAATTGGTTATCTATTTCGTCCAAAGTGAACCCGGCAAATATGTTTTCCGCCTTTGCGTACACTCTGTTTATTGTCATGGAACCGGAACGCAACCAAATACCGCCATTCAATACCCGCATGATTTGTTGTTTGACCGCCTCCGTATTCCGGTTGTTGGGGTCGTTGGTTATCGTGCGCATATCAAACCAAAAGATAACCGAAAACGGCGTTGTATATTTGTTTTGTTCGCCGGGGAACCAATCAATTTGTTGCGGGTCGTCCAACACGAAAAACGAAAAATTCCCTATATTACTATCCGGGGCAATCAACATATATTCATTGCCGCCGACGTAAATATTGGGCGTGTAATATCGTTTTCCTTGTATGGACTTAACCAACCGTTCCGAACGTCCAAAGGAATAATTAAGCCACGGCAACCCGTCCGCCAATCCCTTTTGAATATTTGCAATAACCCGGTCGAATAATTCCGGGTTCTTTATAATCGGTATTCGTTCCATATTAAACCGCTTGTTTTCTTAATTCCCAAACTTTGGTAACGGCTTTTGCAATTCGTTTATTACGTGCGCCGTAATTGTTGTTATAACTATTATCGCACCACTCCAAATTATTTGGGTTGTTGTTTAACTTGTTTTCGTCCTTATGGTTGATATGTGGTAAATTGTCCGGGTTGGGAACAAATGCCATTGCAACCAATCTATGTACTCTATACGTTATACTTTTACCGCCTTTCATAAGTTTAATAATCGCATAACCGTATATGTTACGTTGCGGGGCTAATTTCTTTGGTACTCCGGTGCGCCTGTAATCCATTGAAATAATATCCCCGTTTTCCGTAACCCTATAATCTTTATCAAACCCTAATAAGGGCTTTGCGTTCAATATCAACTTATCCATTTCCGTATATCGTTTTTTTTGCTTTGGTTAGCAAATCCGGGTAAACGTATTGCCAAATCAGTTTAGCAATGTTTTCGTTCGTCAATCCCAATATTTGCCGCCCGTACTTTTTTATCAAATCTTCCGTCTTGAAATCCGACGCCTTAATTTCAAATTGTTTGTCGCCGACTTCCAAATAAAAACTACTCTCAAAATCGCCCTCATCCCGTAACGTTACCCGGTTCGTCGGTTGTCCCTTTTCCTCCTTAATGGCTATTGTTAGCGGGGTATAAGGTCGATAATCCATTATGTCAACGCCCAATCGGTTAATACCTTGTTCAAATAATTGTTCCTCGGCGTTGGCATCAATGATAAACGCCGTTGTCATTCCGTCGTCGATTATGTCCCGTATAATCAACCCGGACGTCAACCCGTCGTTAAATGTATTAACCCGGTTGCGCAAATCAATTATTGATTGTAACCCCGCCATAATACAATTACGTTGTCCGGTACTTAACGCCCCGGTTGTCGCAACTCAAACAAATGCGGTCAATTCCTTGCGTATCTAATCGCAAAGCCTCAAACGCTTTTTTAAGGTCATAACCCAAACCGCCGGGGCGTCCCTCAACATTCCCGTCCAATTCGTACAAAATTTCCGTTTTAGAGGCGTTGGATTGGTTCCGGTTTACCCTTACGTTGGGGTTCATTGCCAACGTGCGCAAAGCGATTGCCGCAACTTGGCGTTGTATTACCGTTTGGAAAATCTGCCTTTCCTTAATGATAAAATCCGTTAGGTCGCAACCAACGGTTATTTCGCAATTCAACCCGTAATTCTGCGTATTGGTGTACATCGTCAACGCAATATCCCACAACTCCGGGTATTCGTCGAATGTTTCCGGGGCGTTCATCATAAACGGGGATACCTGTAAATACTTGGTTATTTCCCGCCAACGCTCCAAATCAACGTAACCCGTACACGTCCCGCACGGCTCCCGGCTCCAATCCTTTGTCATGTTAATTGCCTGCATCCCGGCGGGCAAATCGTTTTGGTTGTAACAAAGGAACCACGACCCCCCGGCGTTGTTTCCGGTACTGATATACGGCAAATAACAATCTTTCAACGGGAACCATTGAAAACCGCCGTTTGTCTGCGTAAAATTCAAATCAAACGTCTTTATCGGGTCAATTTGGGACGAATGGAAAAGATACATACGAACAACCCCGGTTGCGCCCGTCATTTGCAACCCAATTTGTTCGATTTTCATTGTTACGCCCATAGAACGAACCGGGACAATTTCAAACCCGACTAATTTATGATTATTCGGCAACGTCGCCCGGATACGTCCCGCACCGTCAAAGAACGTGCGCCGTTCCAACAAGTTCTTTGTTTCCTTATCCAATCCCTTTATTTGCGTGAATGTTTGTACCATTTGCGCAATACCGTTACGGGTTAACCGCTCCAAATAATCGGAAATGAAATTGTACGGTTGCCAATATGGGTTGCCGTAATCGTCGTTAAAATCGCTTTCGGTCGGTTCCTTGTTTTGGTTGTCCCGTGCGGCAATCCAAACTTTGTTGTTGTGGCGAACCTTTGCCCCGGTTTTATACTCCGAAATCATATTCCAAACCGGATATTGAAAAACGAAATCATCCGGGACGATTGCCCGGACATTATCCAAAGTAACAAGGGGGTGCGCTCCTTGAAACGTCAAACCGCTTTCCGTCTGCGTTAAATTGTCGTCTATCGCCTTTGCCGGGTCGTATGATTGTTCCCACCCGACGACGTGCAATAATGCGTCCTGTATTTCTTTAAGTCTATACATAAGCCCAAATATAACCGCCGCAAGTCTTTTTTATACCCTTACAGCATTTAACAATATTACCATCATTTAAACCCGTTTCCCGTTGTGCGTCTTTTACTGATAAGAATGTTTTTATCAAATCGCCGCAAATGGAATACATCGCAATTTGTTTTGCTCGTTGGTGCAATCCGCCTAATCTCCCAACCATATATTCGCCAATCTTTTTATTTAGGCGTGATTTTGTTATTGGATTATTACAATTTTCTTTGGTTGTAACCCAACGCAAATTGTCCGCCCTATTATTCGATTTGTCACCGTCGATATGGTCAACACATGGTTTGTTGTCCGGGTTCGGAATGAAAGCCGCCGCAACTAATCTATGAATATTAATAGATTTACGAATACCATTGCACAATACTACAACATTATACCCGTGCTTATTGGGAACGGCTTTAACTATCTTTGTATTATTACGCACGTTTCCGTAATTACTTATTTCATAATTTGGGAAATCGTATATTACTTTCCAACTTTCCATATCATTAATTAAAAAAAGGGGGCGGGGATAACCACCCCGTCCCCTCGGTTAAATAATTGTTCCGTTTTCCGGCTTATGCGCCTGCACCCCCGGCGGGAAATTCCCCGGCGTTGGTTACATATACGGGCATACCCAACGGTTCGTTCTGGTTGCGTGCTGCAATCTCGGCTTTGATAATCGGATTTGCCACGGTTTCCGGTTTGCCGTTATATGCTACCAGGTAGGCAACATCAACGCTAAATCCGAAATACTCCTTAACCGCACACGTCAAATCGGCGGTTGCGTCGCCCATAATCGCCGATTGGTCGCCCACGGCGGTATAATAATGCGAACCAACGGGCAAATCAATGTACGGCAATCGTACAATGTCCCATTCGTGGAAATTCGCACGGGTGCGGCGGTATGCCTCACGGTCAACACGGGTTAAGATACCAACGTTTCCATCGGCAACGGCAAACATTGTTCCCATTTTACCCTTTTCGTCTGTTATGTTGTTAGTATAATGCAATACTTTGTTGTCGTATTCCATGCGCTTATTAACGTCGTTGTAAACGCCATGTTGCGCCAACTTGCGTATTAGGCTATCAACCCCCGCATTTGCGATAAGGTGGATATATTCCGGGTAACAATTCGCCCGCATGATTGGGTTAATGTCGCCCAAAATCTCGGTTGCCATTTGGGTTGGCACTTGTACAACGCTCCCGGTCTGCTTGTAATTGAGTAATGCTTTGAACACCTGCGTTTTGTTCGCCTCCAATGCGGCAACGGCTCCTTTATCCAAAGCGTCCGCCAACGCACGGGTTGTTTTCTCCATTTTGCGCATAAAGTCATGGTTGTACGAAATCTCATTGTTTGAGTATGCCGCCGGAACCATTGTAAACCCGATTGCATAGGTAGCCCAAACAAGCGTTACCAATGCGGATGTATTTTCGTTATCAGCAATAACGCACGAACGCACGTTGCTAACCTGTACGTTTTCGTCATAATTGATAACGGGAACCTGTACCGTGTTACCGATACTTACTAATGCCCTATCTCTCAAATTAGGGCTAATAATTGAGTTGGGGGCGTTGGTTTGCTCAATGAAGAAATCCAATGCGCCGTACTCACACGGGCGGAACATATTACGGTCTAACTCCGGGTTCTCTATCCGCCAATTCTGTACTCTTGTTGCAATTAAACTCATTGTTTAAAAAATTAAATTGTTTATAAATGCGGGTTTACCCTTTACCCGTGTTGTCTTTTACTTTTCCGGTAATGCGGAAATATTGTTGTCTTTCCATGCTTGTTGCATTCCGGCGTCAAATTCAGCCGTTCCGACTTTTAACCCTTGTTGTTCCAACGTCGCCGTAATTGCGTCGTATGCCTCAACCCTCGTTTTTGCGCCGGATATGTCAACGGTAATATTACCGCCCGCACCGCCGCCCGCCGGGGGATTGGTTCCGCCGCCCGCCGCTTGGCGTCCTTTATCCAAAATACCCATTGTTTCCAATTCACGGGTCAAAAGGTCGCCGGGGGTGTACGGGTTCAACTGATTGTTCGGGTTGCGCATGATTGCGCCGTTTTCGTCCTTAAACGCTAACATTTTGCCGCCCTTTCCGTCGTCGATAAATTCGGGGTTCATGCCCTTAATCTTTGCAATCGCTTGGTCTAACAAAACCTTTGTTGCGCTTTCCGGCAACCCTGCCTTAAACTTCAATCCGGCGGTTGCTGTCTGCAATGCCGTTTCAACACGAATGCCGAACACCTCGTTTGTGTGGGTTTGTTCGGCTTGGTCGTATTTCGTTTTGAGGTCGTTGTATTGGGTCGTAACGCTTTGCAAATCTGCCTTTGCTTGCTTCAATGCCTTTGCGGTTTCCGCATCCGTCGCACCGTCGGCAATGGCTTTTTCCAAACGTGCCTTTTCTTTGGTTAGGCTGTCAATCTGTGATTGCAGACCGTTTGCGCCCTCAACTTTGGTTTTGAACTCGGTTAATACTCGTTTGGCGTAATCAAACGTTTTTTCGGTTCCGTCCTTTGCGATACCGGAAACGGCTAAAATATCCGCATCCAAACCGCCGTAAATTTCCCCGGTTTTTTTCGCTATTACGCTATTTTCGTCGTTGACGGACAATGTTGTAATTGCCGCAATTTGTTCGTCGGTTAATCCGGCTAATGCCGCATTTGCAACTAAAATTTCTCTCGTTAACATAATTCTTTCCCTTTGAATTAATTAAGTTCGATTACTGTTACCATTCCGCTGTTTGCGTTAATAATATCAATTGTGTATTTTGGGGAATTCCCGGTTGTGACAACCAACCAACCAACAACACGTGCATGACTGATTTCCTTTTCAGCCTCTTTTGTTACCAAAATTACGTCGGTAATTGTTCCGCCCTCAATACATTCAATCAACTTTTTCTTTGTTACGTCATCCAATGCGGCGGCGGTTGTTGTTACTTCAATAACCAAATTATCCTGCTGTGCAATCTGTGCCATAATCGTATTTTTTTAATTGTTTAATACTCTGTTACTTTTTCGCTCCGGGTTTGTCCTCGGCTTTGGGTTCCTTTGCAGTTGTCGCCGGGATAACGCCCGCCGCTTTCAATTCTGCCAAAATCTCGGCTTTCAATGCTGCCTTTTCCTCGGTACGGGCTTTGGCGTCCGCCTCGGCTTTTGCTTTGGCATCGGCTTTGGCTTTTTCCTCGGCGGCTTTGGCTTTCTCTGCCTTTGCCTTTTCGTCCGCCTCGGCTTTCGCTTTCATGTACTCGTTGGGGTCGTGCAATACGGTAATCGTGTAACCCTGTTTTTTCAGATTGTCGGCAATGCTATTTTCATAACCCTTTTTGCCGAACTTCTGAATACGGGGAATTGATAACCGTTTGCCCGTTTCGCTGTCGAATTTCTTAATTTCGATAACGCAATGATACAAATGTTTCTCATTGTCCGGGACAATGTAGTTTTCGGGCGTAACGTCGATAATCGCAACGTCTTTAGTTTTGCCCTCGCTTACTTTCACTCGCATAATCGTTAAATTTACTTGTTATAAAATTTATCTTAGAGTTGAACGGCATATTATACCCAAACTCTAACACGTTCAAATATTCACGTTCAAATCTGCGTACAAAGTTAGCAAAATTCAACTTTATACGCATATCGTTTTCGCTGATAATCTGTTTGCCGTACAAATCCAATACCTCGTTACGGGTTAAATGTCGGTACGGTTCCAATTCCGCCAACGTCAACATACGTTGCAATTGGGTTGGATTGTTCCGGTATTCCGTTTCGATAATTTGGTTTTGTAGTGCGTCTAATTCCGCCTCGCTTGCGCCGCTTTCCTTTGCTACCTTGTAACGTTCCCGTAACTCCGTTGCGTTGGATAAATAAAACTCCGTGCCGTAATTGACTTTTGCAGAAACGAACAAACCGCCATACCTCAAACGGCAAACGGTTCCATCGACGAATTGTTGCGCCGCCTCAAATCCCTTTTTTACCCGGTTTAATACCGTGCTTTGGCTCTCAAAATTCGCCTGTATTTGTTGCTCGTTCAATGCGTCCCGTGTGGTTATTTCCTCGTTGGTTCCAACAACCGACGTAATAATGTCATTCTTTAGGCGGTTTTCTTCCTCAACGTTATAATCCAAACTCCCACGGTCAACGGTTAGCATTTGCACCGGGTTACGCAAATCGGGTTGTTTATCCCCGTCCGGTATTGGTATTTCAACGAACGAACCGACGCCGTTAATACGACTATCCCCGCATTTGGGGCAACGCATCAAAAGCCCGGCGGCGTCCAATCTGTAAAACCCTTGTTTGTCTTTCAAAAACCCACCGTCGCAATAATCGCCATTTTCGCCGTTACTGAAATCGCATGATTGTTCGTAACCGGAATATATCGGATATGCACCGTACAAATCTAAATGTCGCTTACTGATATGGTAAAACAAAAACCAATCCAACGCCTCCAATTGCTTGGTTAGCGGGGATTGCTTAACGTCGGGTTCCGACAAACTCAACGGTTCATTCCAAAAGAAACGGGCGGGACAATAACCGACGTCGTGCGGGTTATCAATCAGCAATTCGCCGATATTGTGGTTTTTGTCCTCTCTGAAAACTCTATAACGTTCGTCGTCAATTACTGCGATACGTTCGCCGTCCTGCCTAAATATGACATAATCCATTACCCCCGTCGTTGGGTTGGCTCTGTAATCAATCACGGACGCAATAGGCAACCAATAGAAATACGGTTGCGGGTATTTGTCGGCGGGGTTTTGTTCGCTCGGCATATCGACAATAAGAACGCTATTTATTTCGGTTTGGAAAAACTCCCATCCTTTTGTACTCCAAATTTCCGGTTCATGTAGTACATCTTGGCGGTAATACTCCCAATCGTCCCTTTGTTCCGGGTTTTGGAACTGATAATTGAACGCCGGGTTACGACCGTCAAAAATCCGGCTCAACTTATCAAAACAAACGCCCGTTACCTCGTTTGTTTTAACGGGGTAACGGAACAATGTTTTGAACATCTTAAATTTGTCATGCGGCAATAGGTTAGAAACAAATGCCATAAAATCCGTAATCGGTTGGCAAATGTCAAACGACGTAATACGGGTGCGGGCGTGAAAATTAATGCGCTGTTGATGATAAATAGCCCTATTTATCGTGTTGCGCTTTTTCGGCTCCGTTATCCGCTTTTTTATTTCGCTTATATCCAATCCCATTGTCTTTGTCAAATTTAAAGTCTGAATTTTCCGGCAATCTCCAACCGCCATTATTAGGCATCCGCAAAAGACGTTCGGCGTGCGTAATCTCGAATTGTTCGGTTACGTTCAATGTATCATTGATTAACGCAACCTTTTGTACTTTCGCCGCCATATCGTCAACCTCCAACGGCAACTTTTAAATCCGTCAACGGATTAAATTCCGGTGCAATGATTGTGAGGTTGTCGGAATAGTTAGGCAAAAACGCCCATTGTATTGCGTTGCTGTCCGGGGCTTCTAATCCGCCATGCGTTTTGTCGCCAATGAACAACGAACGGATAGGAATAGGATAATACGTTGTCTTTACCGTTTCATCCTGTATTGCTTCAATACTTCCGTTTTCGTCAAACAGATAAACGCCCAAATTGTCCGCCCAACTTTCGCATTGCAATTCTTTCATTGCCTTAATTACTGATTGGGGGATTTTACGCATTACGCCCGTGAACGGGTTCGGTTCACGCCCTATAATTTCCTCAACGCCTCCCAATGTTTCGTTACCGCCTCCAAATGTTCGGGCGGTTCCGGCTTCGTTGGTCGGGGCTTGGATATACGGGGAAACAACGATTTTGGTACTATCCGCCGCCGTCAACAACGGCGTCCATGAAGCCAACAAAGTAATTGTCTTTCCCGTGGTAAAACTGTTTTTGCTTCCATCGTCTTTGGTTAGACGCTGAAACGCTACCTTTTGAATTTGCCCGAAACTTTCGGCACAATTTACGGCGGGAATATCGGGCAATGCAGCCGCCGCCGGACACTTACAAGTAATCATACTTTCTAAATTTTAACGTTAAAACTATTATTTACTATCTCCGGGCTGTCCCTTTGCCCTTTGTTTTCGCCTACAAAGTTATAAACTTTTTCGGTTACAAACTTGCATATCTCAAAAACAATGCTAATTGCGACGTTTTACGCCTCGGTTTGCGTGTGCGTATGGTTGTATATTACCGTCGGCAATCTCTTTTTCGTAAATCCCGGTTAATCCGTCCTCCGGGTCGTCGTGCGTGTTCGCATCGAAATTGCGCAAAAAGGTTGTAACATGGTCGTAAATCGCTTTGTACCGGGTTTCCCAACCGAACGGCATAATAATACTTTGGTTTACCATTGCGGACGCCGTAATTATCCGGCTTTCCTTATTGCCGCCTTGATAAAACGGGTCTGTCATTGCCCGCATTTTCTTTTTAATAACCTTTTCGTAACCCGCACCGCCGTTGTTACTCTCAACCCATACTTTTTGCGTGCCGTTCCTGTTAATCATTGCCGGAACGGTTACGGTTGTAACGTCCGTATTTTCGTCCGTCATTTCCATATCCGTAATTAAAGCAAATAACAACGGTTCCATACGCTTTGTTTTCTCGTTGAAAATCATGTTGTCCGATTTATAAACGTCATACGTGGCGGCAAACAAAAGGTCGTCCCCCTCATCGGCAACATCTATGTATGCGCCGGAACGTATGTACGTGCCGTAATCGGATTTTTCAACCCATGTTTTGAACGGTTGATATAATCGACCCTCGGCGGAACCGGGGTTGCCTTGATAGAGGCATTGAAATTGTACCGGGTCTAATGCTTTTTGCGCTTCCAACTTTTGCTTACTGTGTCGGCTTTCCCATAATGCCGCCCCCGGTTCCCGTGGGTCTATCTCGGTCGGTTCCCCGGTTTTCAATCCCTCAAAATTTATGCGCACCCACGCCCCCGGCGTTACGTTTTCCAAATCCGCCCAACACTTAACATCTATAATCGTTTCCCCGCTCTTTTCAATTCGTCCTATCAAATCGTCGTCGTGCCATCGGGTAAATACTATTAATTCCTGCGAATCGTTGTGTAAACGGGTGCGTACAACGGTCGTGTACCATTTCCACGCCGCCGCCCGCACTATCGGGCTGTTACCCTCGGCGTAATCCTTATAAACGTCGTCCAATATCGACACGTCCACGGTTTTAGAAGTCAACGAACCGCCACGCCCCACAACACGCAACGACCCCTTACGCCCGACCATTTCGATAACATCGGAATTGCGCAAATAGGTATTCGCCATTGTTACGACGTTCGACCCATTTAAGTACGTGCCGGGGAATAATTCACGATACCGGGGCGTGTCGATTATTCGTTGAACGTCCCGGTTAAAATCCCGTGCGATTGTCGCCGCATACGAACCGATACATATTTTGCGGTCGGGGTCTAACCCCAACATAAATGCGGGTAATTTACGGCTCGACCCCTCCGATTTGCCATGTTGGGGCGGTTGTTGTACAATCATCTTTCGTATTTTGCCGTGTGCGAACATATCCAACAACGTATAATAAACGACGTGGAACGGCTCTAATACTAAATCCGGTTGCATATACCTGGCAAAGTTTATAAGGCGTTTACGGGCGGCGGCTTTAACAAGCAAATCCGGTTGTTGCCGGATTGCGTCGTACATCTGCAATAATTGTTCGTTGTTCATTGCTTTGCTCCTTTCTCCCATTTAGCACACGCCCGACGCCCCCGGACAATGTAATATTGATAATGCGGGCAACGTAAACAAATCGGGTCCCCGTTCAAATCCCGGTGTCTATGGTCGTCCGTTATCCATTCAGAAAAACGGCACGTATCGCAAATTTCGGTCGTCCATTCCGGTTGCTTGGTTCCCGGACGGGGTGCGGTTACTCTCTTTGCCATTATTGCGCCCCTCCTTTCTCGGCTAATGCCTTTTGAAACTCGGCGGATTGTAGTTTGTCAGCAACCGCAAACAACATATCGTCCGGGATTGCCTTAACGTCGTACTTTGGTTTGTCGTCGTCGGTTGTGGCATTATATCCGGGTATCTCAATTTTAACCGGGGCATCAAATCCCAACATCTTTGCCCGGCGTTGTTGGATATTCAAAAGCAAATCCAAAAACCGGGGGTTCCCGGCGGACGTTTCGGTTGCGGTTTCATTGTACCCGTAATATTCCGGGTCGGCGTCCTCGGCATCGGTTTTGATTGGTCGTCCTTTGTTGGTTTTCTCTTTGGTGCGCATCTTTCCGGTTTTCGACGCCTCCCACGCCTCCCACGCTTGTTGCTCCATCTTATCCAATTTGCGCAATTCCTGTGTAACGTATTCGTCGATATTATCCAACCGTTCCCGTTTCCACTCAATAAGGCATTGTTGCAAATCGTAATAAACCATTTGAAAGGTTATTGTATAACCCATTCCACGCGCGGACAAATCCCGGTTCAATGCGTCCGCAATTTCCCGGTACGAATACCCACGCAAAAACAAATCGGAACAAAACCGAATGTCGTAAATTCGTTGTTCCTCGGAACGCTTATTGTAGCCTAATGGCTTCTTTCTCTTTTTCATCGTCAAACTTCTTTATAATGTCAAACGGGGTATAAAATCAACCTTTTGCGCCTTTTGTCTTTAACCTCCTTTCGGTTCCTCGGTTCCTTTGTCCTTTCCGTCCTTTGGTTCCTCTTTGGTTCTTTCGGCTCTCTGTGTTTCTTTTTCCCGTTCCCTCCTTAAAACGTGTTACCCTTTGCAAGTTATTTGCGGGGAATTTCCATTTTAAGAGGCTTTTGTTATTAACTCAATCTTTTATCGTCTTAATGGTTATCTTTTAACCACGGGGCAAATTTACGGGTTTTTCCGGGGCATTGCCAAACCTTTGTTATCTCATGTACATAAACGGCAAAACCCCGGCTTTGTTTCCGGGGCTTTTATGCCTATTGTCCTATACCGTTTTCGTATCTCCCATTTGAGCAACGAAAATAATGTTGCGTTCCACGGGGGTTGCTGTATTCCGTTCCCCCTTTCATTTCCTTTATTGCCAAACATACCGGGGCGGGCTTTCCATTTACCGGAAATTCCGGGTTAAAATATCGACACGTTCCGCATATCTTTTCGGGGCGTCGATTATCCGGGGCACATTCGGTCGGCATATTGGGAATTTCCGACGAACATTTATTTTTCATTGCGTCGCCCTCCTTTCCTTCCATTGCTTCAACCGCAATGCGGGCTAAAATAAAATCCGAGGTATCATTAAACGCCTTTTCCATTGAATTACGGTTTACTACCTCGGCAATCTCGTTAATAAATTGTTCTCTGTTAATCATCGCTCTATTATTTTTTGGGTTTATATTCTTGGCAACGTAAATTCCCGCACCTTTGTTCAGATTTGAACGCCTCACAATAACTGTTCCCGTTTACGTCCTCATACATGAAATTGGAACAATCGCCGCAACCTTTGTTCGGTTCGTGCGGGTGTGTCCGTTTATAATTTGGGTCGGTTTGGCGTCCTTTTACTTTGTCGTATGCCATTTCCAACAAATCCCGTTGCGGTATGCCTAATATTGCAGCGGAATGAAATACAACGGCGTTAAGGTCTGCCAATTCATCAATTACGGCGTTCATGCGTCCGGGGTCGTCGAATGTCGGCATTGCGTGTTTTACCGCCTCTTTGTACTCGTTAAATTCTTCCTCCATTTTCCGGCAACGGGACGCAATATTTGTTCCGAACAACTCATTAAACAGATTGGCAATTTGAGCAACAACCGGACGGGCGGGTTGCTCCGTGTAATTCTCGGCGGGGGTTCCTTTTGGTTCAAATTCCCGTTTAAAATCCTTTTCCGGGCGTGCGGTAAATCGTCCGTTCAATTCCCGGATAATATACCAACTTTCCGGCACGTCAACGAATATGCCGTTGCCATTGGGAAAAGAAAATATTGCTTTGCCGTCCGGTGTGCGGGGCGTTACAACGGTTCCCCCTCCGGTAAACCTCAACACGTCGTCCACATTGTCCCGGCGAAATTGGATTGCGTCAACCTCTAACGAGGTGCGACAATACCGGGTTCCCGCCGTGGCGTCCGGGTCAACTAAACGGGTGCGCATTTCCTCCGGGTATTCCTCCGGGTCGTACTTCATAAAAACCGACTGCCTACCATCGGCATAAAAGAACTCAATAAGACGGTCGCCCAATCGTCCCCGGATTGCCTGTTTTAACGCCTCAATCCTTTGTCCCTCGGCTTTATCGTTTCCCTCGCTTCCATTTTGCGCCCAACTCAAACGTATTGAGGTATCGGACGCCGTAACCTCAATTTCTTGTTTTGTTATGTCCTCAATCATTGCGCACATATCGCAATCAAAGGGGCTTAATACTTGTTTGTTCATCGCTCTAAAAATTTATTTGTTATTACTATCCGGGTCGGCTTCAACCTTAACCCCGGCAATTGTTCCGTTATAATTAAATTCCAATGTTTCGACGCCCTTAAATCCCCCGACGATACGCAACAAACGCCAATAAATCGTTTTCCGGTCGCTCCTATGGAATTTATCGCATTGCCTACCAATTCCGGGGCAATCTTCCCTTTTGATTTTGCAGCGAACGCAACGTTGCGCAAACATTGTGGAATTGTTGTTGGCTAATCGTGCATCCGCCGCCGTCCATATCTCGGCAATCAATACCATACCCCGGTAAACGCAACGTTCGCCGGGGCGGTATTCTCTGTTTGGGTCGAACGGTTCGGGTTGCTTTACTCTCATTCTTTGCCCGCTTCGTTTACATAGTCAAACAATGCGTCCAAATCTTCCTTTGCGCCTTTTACGCAAATTCGTACCCTATCGCCGCCCGCCAATGCGGTTTCGACAATCTCGCAATTATACCGGGGGGCGTTTATCTGTATCATTGCCGCCGTGGTATTCGTTACAAACTCGTTTCTTTCTTCCATGCTCTCGGATTTTTGAAGTAAATAAAATGCCTCTGTTGGTTCGTTCTCGCTTTGGCACGCCCCCAACAAAAGCGTTGCCAAAGATAACAATAAAATCTTTGCTTTCATCGTTTTACCTTTCTTTTAATCCATATAAACCGTATGCCAATGCCGACAAACAATATTTTCGCCTCAATGTCAACGTAACGGTCGTAACCGTTGACCGCATCCACGGACACGCCGGGAACAATAAACCAACTCTTATATTTCCAATATTCCCGGACGTAAACAGATACGCCAACCCGTCCGATATGGAACCCAATTTGCGCCGTATGTACGTCGCCATTGTTGCGGATAATTCCAACTTGTTTTTTACTCATTTCCTTTTCTGTTTAATAATTCGTAACTCTGTTTATCGACTACCAACGCCCGTGGATATTCGGTTATTACGCCTTTGGTATAAACCAAATTATAAATACCCAATTGTCCCTTAATTGGAAACTCAACAACCCGGCGGGGGTTCCGCATCATCCAACCGAACCCCTTTGTAATGGATTTGCGTTTTTCGGGCGGTATGCGGGTATTCTCCCAATCTTCCGGGGTAAACTCGGCGACGGGCTTAACGTCGTACAATTCAACCAACCCCAACGTTACCCCGCTTTCATATCCGGCAATTACCGGATTAGCGGACGAACAAACCATTAAATCGCCCCGGTACGGCGTGTTTTTGCTTCGTACCTCAATACTTTTTTCGCCGTAAACAATCCCGTTGTCCTCATACGCCGCCGTTACCAACTGCGTTGCATACGGGTTTTTAACGGTTAATGCACGCCAACGGTCGTGCAATTTCGGTTTATAATCTTTGTTATTATACTGCATTTTCGTTTGATTTTTCGTTGAATAAATCGTAATTCGCCGGGACACAATAACCGGGCAATGTTTCCCGCTCAATCCCGGACGCTCTTATAAAACTATCTTTCCAATATATCCGGGGCGTTTTGTCCGGGTGCGCCTCCCAATAGTCGAACATATCGTTGTAAAACGTCAATGTTTCCCGTTTGGTATATCTGCAACCGCTTTGCAATCCAATCTTAAATAAGTCAACAAAGGGGTACGACAAAGCAATTACAGAAAACGCCCGGTCAAACATTCCCACGGGGATTGGTTCAACGCTTGCAAAGGTCGGGAACCCGTGGCGTTTTGCCCGTGCCAATGCGTTTATACGCATCCGGTTTGGGCTTGCTTTTGGCTCCAATTCATCGCACCCGGTCAACGTGGAACCAATAGCAATGCGGGATTTATCCCAACCCTCGGACGCCTCGGCAAAGTCGATTAAAATATTGATACCCTCGGCGCATTTGCTCAACACTTTAACCGGAACGCCGTGGCGTTGACAAACGCCGATTGCCTGGCGGGTCAACCTTTGTGTTTCCGGCAATAATGGGTCGGTTGTAAACGAAAAGAATAACCCCGTTTTTTGCAATTCGTCCTTATGCTTCAACAACTCATTCGTAAATATATCCAATGCGTATGGATATTCCCGTAATGCCTTTTTCAATTCCGGGGTATTGCCGCCCAACACTTTTGCGCCCCGCCCTTTGCGCAAATAACAATACGTGCATCTGTTGGAACAACCAACATAAAAGTTGGCGGCGTTCTCGGCATATTCCCCGGCTTTTCCCTTTGGGCTGTAAATAACCCGTCCGTTTATCGCTCCCATACTCATAGATTAAAACGGTAAATCGTCGGTTCCGTTGGGGGCGGGTGCATCCGGCACGGGCGGCGGCGGGGCTTGCGTTCCGGCTCCGGTTCCTTTGGGTGTCAACATTTCCATATCGGTTGCGACAATCTCGGTAATATACCGTTTCACGCCTTGCGCATCGTCATAACTCCGGGTTCTTAATTCCCCCTCAATACAAAGTTTATCGCCCTTTTTAACGTACTGATTGGCAACCTTTGCCAACCCATTTTGCAATACAATGTTGTGCCACTCGGTACGCTCCGGGATTTGTCGCCCGTCCTTTGTCGTAAGCCCTCGTTTAGTTGTTGCTAACGAAAAGGTCGCAACGCAACCGCCGTTGTCGAACTCCTTAAAATCCGGGGCTTTTCCTGTATGCCCCAATAAAATAACTTTGTTTACACTCATAACTATTTGAATTTTACGCCATCGAATAAATATATTTTCTTATTACCAGACCAACCCGCCGCCATATTTAAGGCTTTCCGGTCGTCGTCATGTACAAACTCGCAATACCACGAATTGCCGCCAATGTTCGCTTTTTCTTTTAGTCGTACCAATTTACCGACAATGTACCGGGCAAACTTGGCGTACCCGCTAACCTCGGATATATGGATAATACGACGTTCGGCGTTTATTTTTGGCAATTCTTCGATTTGCGGGCGTTTTTCCTCAGCGGGGTATCTTTGTACCCTCTGAAAGTCTTTTTTGATTGACGACCGGGAAATTGCCCCGTAATCGGGTTGCCTCTTTTTGATTCTCATTTTTTATATCTCCATTTATAACCCTTATGCAAATTTCCTTTCCCCTTACATACCTTACAAATTGCCGTTGCCGAAAAATTGCCTTTTCGGGCGGCTTCTTGTATGCTAACAAATACATTTACAACAATACCGTTTTTTATTTGCTCAACCGCTTTTTCGTGGTGCGGTTTCGCTTTTTTTCCAATCCATTTAGATTTTGTTATTGGGTTATTCTGATTTTCTTTAACCGTAACCCAACGCAAATTGTCCGCATGGTTATTGGCTCGGTCGCCGTCGATATGGTCGATACATGGTTTGTTGTCCGGGTTCGGAATGAAAGCCGCCGCAACTAATCTATGAACACGGAACATTTTCCCGGTTCCATTTTTCCATAAACTAATTATTTTATATCCTTTCAAATATCCGCCTTTCATTAGAAACGCATCCTTTTTTAAGGAACGAACATTGCCATAATTAGAAATTTGATAATGTCCTTTGTAACCCTCAATATCTTTCCAAATTTGCATACTCATTTTTCATTAATTCAATCATTATCATATTGCCGGAATATATACGCATTTTCGTTTTATCCCCATTCTCCCAACATGAATGATGTTCAAAACATAGTATATTTATATTTCTTGCATCATGCGCCATTTCGGGAAACGCTCCACGGGTCAATATATGCGAACAATAAACGGCGGAATAATTCCGTAACGGCTTTAAACATTCCTCACATCGGTGCGGCTTATGCTCCCAAACCCAACGGAAAAAGCGTTCATTTGCCGCCATGATATTTGCGCCCCGTCCCGTAATACAATGCCCGAACAATTCCCGTTGTATCTCAACCCTCAAACGAATATCCATTGTAAAATGCTTTATATCAATTAGGGGATTATACCCCCGATTGATACAATATTGGTATTCGTCCCGGTCTGTCAACAAATACGGTTCCATACTCTTACATTTCCGCCGTTTCGTCGTTCGGTTCTGGGTCGTCCGCCGGGTCGTTAATATCCGGGAACAATCCGTTGTCCTCTATTTTTTCGGCATTCAATCCGGGTGCGGGTTCGCCATCAGCCCCGAACAACTCCAATTGCGCCTTTTTGCCTTTGAATAAAAAGGCGTAAACCTCGGTTTCAATATCGGCGGAAATTTCTTCTAATTCTTCCTCAAACCCGAACGTTTCCGTATTGAATTTAAGTCGGGGGGAATTGATAGCGGTTTTTTGACTGTTTGAAACGGTAAACAACCCGGTTAAAACAACCCCAACGTTATCATCTTGACCGGAAAACGACACGCCCCGAACCTCTATGTTTTTCAACATTTCGTCGGCAAAATCCCGTGATAATTCGCTTTGCTTTTTGGTTGCTTTGAAATCGGACGTTTCAACCATTGAAAGAAAGGACGTAATATTAAAAATCCGTCCCATGATTGGGCGCAAACGGTCGAAACAATCCCGCAAATCCGGGTGTATGTCCTTTGCACTTTCGACGTGGTATTTGTTCGTGTAACTCTCATTACCGATTGTTTCGGTAACTTCATAATGTACGTCTAACCCGCCGTCCTTTAATGTCTTGACTTTCGACAATGCAAACGCCTTTTCGCTTGGTATCAACATAACGTTTGCGGCTTTTTTTTCTTCGCTCATTTTTTAATTATTTGATTGTTACCGGGAATACGCCCGGAACGGTTTTATAACTTAAAATTCTGTTTCGTCCAATAATTCCCGTGTCTTACTATTCGACGGAACCGCCAGGCGTTCCGGTTCCGGGGTTGGTTCCGGGACGGGTTCCCCGGTTCCGATTGGTTCCGTTACCGGGTTGGGGTCGTGGAACTCAATATTGCGCCCGCCTTTGGGCTTTTCCGGCTCAAATTGGGCTTTGAGTTGTTCCGCCGGGTATTCCTTTTGCGCTAACTCAATAATCCCCAAATTAACCAATTCCGGGACGCAACGGCGCAACGCCCTTATGTCCTCTAATGCGTCATGCGCCGGGAATGTTTCGCCGGGGAATAACTTACTATATAATTCCTCTAATTTGGGATATTTTCCCGGTCGCCCGTTTGAATACAATGCGCCGACAAACTTAATTGTTTTCATCATTGTATCAATGCGTTTACCCTTATGTAATGCGTCCTCAACATGTGCGTCGTAATATTCCCGTCCACAATAGCGCAAAACGTTTGCTTTTAACATTGAACTATCAAAGTAAATGTTGTGCGCACATACAAGCGGGGCGGCGTTGGCATCCGCTAAAAATTCGTCCACAACCTCGGCAAACGGCACGCCCTCGGCAATTGCCCGTTCGGTTGTTATACCATGAATTGCGGTTGTTTCCGGGGGTATCTCGTAATTATCGGGGTTGATAATATAACTTTTTTCCTTATCGCCCAACGACCACGCCAATTGGACGACGTGCGGGAATTGCTCAAAATCCGCATCCCATTTCAAACCCTTTGCCGGAACCCCGGTTGTTTCACAATCAAAGAAACAAACATCTTTCAAATCAAATTTTTGCATAACCTTAAATATTAAATCGTTAATTACTGTTTTCGCTCTCATTGCGGTATTTATCCCGCTTTTTTTCCAATTCCAAAACGTCCCGGTTTTCGTCTATATACTTTTGGACGTCCCGGTTACAAAACGGTTTTCCGTCCAACCAAAGCAAATGCCAATACGGTACGTTTTCCATCGGTTGCCCCTTAAATTTACCTTGCGGCATCGGGGATTTGTCGTTTAATTCCATACTAAAAAAGTCTTTTTTGCCCGTCCTCGTTGGGGGTTTGTTCAACATATTTTGCCCGTGTAATCCAAACGCACCCGCACCGCAAACACTTTATCCGGCTGTAATGCTTTGGCGTGTATTCGTGGCGGATAATCCGCCAACCCGCCAACGGGTAATTTTTCCGCTTTCCGTTACACTTGCAAAACATACCTACAACGTTCGGGGGTCGTCAATAAATGTATTGTATTCCTCGGCGGCTATCTGTTTGAGCGTTTCGATATGTTCGATTAACTCGGCGTTCGACAAATCCGCCACGGTGCGCAAATCGTGGGAATATACCCCCGTTTCCTCGTTGACCCGTTCAACGTACATAATAGGGGAAAATTCCCTCAAACGTCGTTCGGTTTGTTCCTCTGTAAGACGTTCGCCCGCCTCCCAAATTGCGTGCTTAAACGTCGGTACAACATAGTTGAAATAATACCCTTTCAAAGCCTCGGACGAACCGGGGGACGCTACAATAAACCGGGCAATAATGCGGGAACCTTTCCAACCCTTGAAAAACTCGTTTAATTCCCCCATGTACATTGCCAACCCGCCGTTATTGTTTATTGTCCCCGTTGCTGTTATTTCTCGCTTTTTCATCGGCTATTAATTTTTTCATTGTCTTATTAAACGCTGTCATTCCGATTGTATGGATAACGTCCCGTTCCGCCCGTGATAACTTCGTTTCCCGCTTATCCAATACTTTTGCAAATGCAACAACAAATTCGCCCGGCTCCAACAATCCGGCATTGTGCAACCCGTCGATTGGGTGCGCTTTCAAACGCTCGGTTGCTTTCAATGCTTTGCGGGCTTTTTCCCGACTTTCCCATATTTCCCGAACCTCGGCGGCGGCGTTGTCATAAAACAACCGCATTTTCAGAACGTCGGCAATTGACAAATCAGCCACGGCGGTTGGTTGCTCTTTTTCCGGCTCCGGTTCCGTCGTAACGGGTGCAACCTTACCGTTATTCACTCCATAACCGAACAACGCAAAATCCCCCTTTGTTGGGTCGTCCGGGAATATCTCGGCGAAACGGTCGGTTATCTCAATGGCTGTTTGCAAATCCGGCGTCCGACGTTTTACAAGCCCCAACCGCAATGCCTGTTTATGTACGTGGGTATCTAATGGAATGATTAAATTATGGGGGTCGCAAATCGTCCACAATCCAAAGTCAACCGGGGAACCGTGGCGGCACATCCAACGCAAAAACATACATAAGCGTTTGCAACCGCTTTTCGTTTCCATATCCGGCACGCCCTTAACATCGCCGAAAAGACGTTGCAATTGTTCCAACGGACGCCCGCCTGGTTGCGCTTGCAATGCCTTTTCCATGTTCTCAAACTTACTATATACGTCAAACAAGCGGGCGCAAAGGTCGTGAAAATCGGCGTATGTAAACGTTCTATAAAAATTCTCTTTACTGCCTTTGTATTGCTTCCATTCCGGGGCGGCTCCCTGCGTATCGGTTCCAACAATGTAATGATACGGCGCACCCTTGAAAATTTCCCGGTCGATAAAATCCGCCTTTTGGATTATCTGTTTGCGGGAACCCCACGCAATCCACGCCGTAACAAATGCGCTAATCTCAATATTTACCCGGCTATCGTAACGGTGCGGGATTTGCACCGGGTCGGATTGGATAAACTCGGCGGTTTCGTATTGTTCCGCCCAACGTTTCAAATTATCGTTCAATGTATATGCCATTGTTTTAGATTTTAAGGGGACGGAAAGCCCGCCCCCGGTTATTATTCGTTTTCTGTGTATTCCTCAACAACTAAATCGGTTTGTCCTCGCTTCACTTCCTCAATGAACCCTTGAAAACCGTTTTGTTTAGCAATGTCAATGATTGCTTGCAAGCGCTTTTCGCCCAAACTTTCGCCCCTCGCAATGCGGAATACCTTAACCGTCGGATTGCTTGCAATAATCAGTTTGGCGGCGACCTCCATAATTTGACTATCTGAAACTTTCCCGGCGACGAACGGCACGCCGTTTAACTCTAAACCGTCGTCCGTGAACGAAAGCCCGGCAATCGGTAATTTGGACGTTGCAATAAGTGTTTCCCTTTCCTTTGCCAATGCGCCTAATTTGTCCTCAAACGTGCGGGCGGTTTTCTCGGCGGCTTCCTTTTGTTTCTTTTTTTCCATGTAATCCACAACCAACGCATTGATACGGTTGTGTTCCTCGGCTTTTTTGAGTTGTTCCGCCGTGTCTAATTGTTCCGGGTTATTGGCTTCGTATTCCTCTAACCATTTGTCGGCATTCGCTTTGCGTTTCTCAAAATCGGCTTTTTCCGCCTCAATGGTTGCCAATGTTTCCTTTAATTCGGCATCAACGTTTTTACGGGACGTTTTCGCCTCTTTTTTGGCGTCCTCTAACCGTTTTTGCGCCTCGGCGATAATGCGGGCAACCTCTTTTTCCTCATTCGCTAAATTGGTATCAATAACCGCAACGGCTTTGTCGTGGTTATCGTTGGCGGCTTTAATACGTCCGGGGATTGCCGCCAATTGTTCAACCCTTTGTTGCCGGGTTTGGCGTACCGTTTTCGCTTTCTCAATCAACCGGGCATTCTCGTTTTGCTCTTCCATCAACGCCGTAATATCCTTTTTTTCGGCATACGTTTTGACGTCGCCGGGTTTCAATTGCTTTTCAGCGTTGGCGCAAATGGTTGTGTACGTCTTAACCTCGGCGTTGGCGTCCTTTCGTTTATCCTTAACGGTCGTAACCTCAGCGTCAATTTCTGCAATCCGGGTGCGCACCTTTTCCGGCAACAAAGCCTTTACAACCTCAATTTGTTTGCGGCGTCCCTCGGCGGTTTCACTCCAACGGGAAAACTCCACGGCGTCAAAATCTTGGTAGCCGAAAATCTTTTGCAGCATTGAAACGTTATCCGAACGCATCCCGGTTGTTTGGGATTTAATGGATAACGTCCCCCGTGGGTTGGCTTTGGTAAACTTTAATTCGACCTCGTAATTTTCGCCGTCGTTACCTACAACCATTTTTGCAAATCCTTTGTCCTCGCCATTTTTCAACACAGCGTCCCGGTTCCCGGTCAACATTGCGCCGATTGCTTTTAAAAGGGTTGATTTGCCTAACTCATTGTCCCCGGTAATGAAATATACATTACCCTCAAAATCTGCGTTGAACTCTTTGATAACTTGAAAATTCAACAATTCCAATTTCTTAATATACATCGCTCTTTAAATTTATTTATTTCCCGGAAATCGCCGGGTCGTTATGTTCCCATTTATAACCGTTGTATGTTTTTCTTTTCCCGTTACATACCTGTAATATTACATACTTTTGCCAAGGAAAAACACACGCATCTAAAATATTATCAAAACATACAATATTACCTAATTTATCAATACGTTTAACGGGATATAATTTTGATACACGTTTAACGTTCTCAAATTTTAGGTTCTCGCCAATAGTACACCAACGTAAATTATTAACATGATTATTTAATTTATTCCCGTCGATATGGTCAACACATGGTTTGTTGTCCGGGTTGGGAATGAACGCCAAAGCAACTAATCTATGAACCCGCATAACTTTTAAACCATTGATTTTTAATTTTACAGTCATATAGCCACCGTTCAAATAAGGCTTTATTTCCTTATCATTTTGCGTTATATTGCCATTTTCAGCAACGTAACAATCATATTCTATTAAGTATTTACCTTTTTTCACGCCGTAAATATATGTAAAACAATGGATATACCAAAACTTTTATTTTTTATTTTCGGTTATTTTTTTATTTTCCGCAATAACCGCCCTAAAATAACACATTTACCCACGCCGTCAAACTCAACTAACATATTGCCGTTGCGTCCTCTTATACATTTTCCATCAGAACGACGAACCGCCCGGCACGGCATACGTCGCAATTCCGGGCGGGTCAATCGGTCGCCTAAATAGATATAATCCATTTCGTCCATTATCAAAACAATTTCATTTGTGTATCGGTCAATACAGCAACGACCGCATCAACTTTGCGTTCCCAACTTTCCAACGTTGCCAATTTTTCCGGGGTTGGGTTCCGTTGACAACGTCGTTGGTTGTGCCGCATCTGTTTTACCATTTCCGCCAAATCTTTTGCCGTTATTTTTTCGGGATTTTCGATTTGCGGGGCTTTTGTTTCGTCTGCCATTAAGTAACCATTTGAATAATTAAACGTCCCTACGGGCTTAAAATAAACGGTTGTGCATTTGTTGGGGCAAATTTTCCAAAACCCAACGGGGGTTATTCTGCAAAATGAACCGTCCAAAGTGCATTATTAACGTTGCGTCCGCATTCCACAACGCCGGGGTAATCTCCGGGTACAATTTCCCGGCAATATCCCGGAACCGTCGTTTGCGGTCTGCCTTTTCTTCCTTTTTCCCTTTGACCTTGATATGCAATTTAAGGTCGTTTTGCCATTTCATTGCATTAACCAAAACAAATGGCATTTCGGCGACGGTTATAATAGCTTTCAAATGTTCAAAGTTTTGCAACATCTTTTGAATGCGGTATAATTTACCCATGTTTGCCCCGGTATCGCCAACCGTTACGTCGTCCGGGCGAACACTCAATTTTTCCAAAAAGATAATCGGTGTGCAAATCTCTTTGTAATAGTTCAGAAAATCCCGTATCTCGTTAATGTCTTTAGGCATCTTAATTGCCGTTGCGTTGTGGTTGGGTCGCCAAACCACGATACCCCCGGCGGCTCCGGGGTCAATCCCAATAATACAATCTATTTTCATTAGAATAAATATTGTGTAATAGTTTTACTCTTAATTCTTTCAATTGCTTTATTATAATAATCTGTATCTAATTCACAACCAATAAATTGCAAATTCAATTTTTCTCTCTTATTAATTATATCTATTGCAATTGCAATACTTCCACTTCCTAAATGAGTATCTAAAATTTTATAACCTTTTTCGGCATTACGCATTATAAGCCATTCATATAATTCTATTGGTTTCTGTGTTGGATGTATCTTATTTTGTTCTTTCATAACACTCAACGACCATATTTTTGCAGGTTTTTGAATTGAAGACCATGCGTATTCACACATTGCCAAAGAAAAATTTTCCGGCTGTTTTTTATCCCATATATAAAAACCTTGCGACGGGGGCAAATCAAAATAATTTCCGCCCCATATTATTTGGTTTTTGCTCACTCTAAATAATTCATCAAAATATTGTTTGCTTGGTATTTCATTATCCCAATCTTTTTTCTTGTGCATTTGTCTAACCGGATTTTTACTAATCCCAATACCATACGGCGGGTCAACAATAGCCAAATCAAAATATTTATCCGAATATCTTTTCATTAAATCTAAATTATTCTCATTTGTTATCTCTATGTTATCATTTATTTTCATAATCAAATTTCAAATAATTGTAAATGTAAACTTCGTCCTTAATCATCCGGTCGAACGTCCGTTTAATCTCTTTACGCCGGGCAACCTCAAAGGCTGTATAATCAATTTCCGGGCTTTGGGTTCCTTGTTTACGAACGTGATAAACCGTAAATTCATTAACGAACCCACGGGCGGCACGTGCCAAAAATCGGTTATACGCTTCTTTCCGGTCGTCCTCGGTTTCTTTCACTTCATCCGCTAACCCAACGCCCAACAACCAATTATAAACAAACATTTCGCCGGTTAATCCAAACACTAAACGCCCGGTATATTTATAGCGCATAAAACACATTAAACAAGTCATAACCGATTGATTGCGATAATACCGGATTTGCTCCGGGCTTAACTCCTTTTTCGGTTCCGGCAACGCTGTATATGCTTTGCCGATAACTTGGTTTTGTTTCCGGCAATATGCGTTCAATACCTTTGCGAAATAATCGGCGTTGAATTGTTGGTAATGTTTCCGTTCGGCGTTGCCGTCCCTATCCTTTGGCAAATAGTCGTCTAATTCCCCGGTAATCAGCAATTCAAACGCTAATTTAACCTCGGATAATGTTAATTGCGAATAATAGCGTTTGAGCAAATCCAACAACCGGGTACAAATATACGTCCAATCGTCCCGGTTTTCCGTGGGAATGATAAACCCCACGTCCATTGCGATAAACCGGAACATTTGCCCGGTTTTGGCAATCAACGTTTCGTCGTCAATCTCGGCAATCTGTTTTTTTGTGGACGCCACGAAAATATACTTTTCAACCGGGGTTAATGCTTTGGCAACCTCCGGTAATTCAACCATTGCCCGGCGAACGTCAATTGATTTTGCCGTTCCGCTATAAAGCAAAACGGCGGCGGATTGTCGTTTTTCGGGCAACGTTTGTGGCAATCTGTTTGTCTTTTCGGGTAATGTTTCCATGTTAATAATCATCTTTCAAATACTCAATAGCCCCGACAACGTTCAATCTTTGCGTTGGGGCTTTGTATTCGGGTTTCAAATGCAACTTTTTCTTTTCGACGTCCCCCCGTATAAAATTGCGGACGGTCGCCAACCAACCGTTTTTAGTGCGCTTCATATTCTTTTGGTCGCTCCAATCGCTAACCGAATGAAAGTAATAAACCAAATCGACCTTTTCAAATTCGGGGGTCGCAAACTTACTTTCAAACTCGGAATAATCCACGCCGACACCGTTTTCAAATTTAACCATTTTGTAAACGGCGGAATTACGGAACAACGTTTTTTTCTCCTTTGGTTCCTCAACCTTTGTTTCTTCATCCGGGAATAATCCGGGGTTCTTTACCCCGGTATTATCATTATCAAAAGAAGTATTAATATCATCTATCTTTATTATGTCGGATTTTCCAACCACGGTGGTTGGATTTTCCAACCGGGGGGTGGTTGGATTTTCCAACCGGGGGGTGGTTGGATTTTCCAACCGGGGGGTGGTTGGATTTTCCAACCGGGGGGTGGTTGGATTTTCCAACCACTCCAAAGCAACCCAATAATTAGACGTATATTCACAATAACGCACCTTGTTTTTTTCGTACTCAAATTTATTAATATATTGCTTATCAACTAATTGTTTGAGTAACTTAATAACCGTGCTTTTATCTAATCCCGTCCATTCGATAAGATACCGCAATGAACCCTTAAAACGGCTTTCGCCGTCTTGACTAAAACCATGTATTAAAGCGAAAACCAATAATTCGTTACCTTTCAATTTAAGTTTCGTAATCATTGGGGCTAATATGGTTATAAAATTGCTATCCTGTATTGTCATACCTCCGTAAAATAAACATTAATATTATCGGTTCTTTTATCAGCCTTGCAAACAATACGTTTACAACTTCCGGGGTATTGATTGAAAAAACAATCTTTGCAATCATGCCAAAATTCGGCAATCATACATTTAACCGGAATATTATTAACCCGGATAACCGTTTCAACGGGTATTTCAATTTGTTTAATTGTTGCCATCGTGTCCGCCCTCCAATTCTTTAACGGGTTCCCATGCCTTGCGTACTTTCAATACGTTGTCGGCACTCTCATTGGGAACCAACGACACGACGGGAAAACGGGAACGGTCGCCCGGTTTTTGCGTCGTGGCAAATTGTACATTCAAATCAAAGATAATGCCTTTGCAAAAGCCCCGTTCAAACAACATACCGTCGAACGTTTCCCGAATTTGCGGGATTGTGGACGCCGTGCCTTTTGTGGCGAATTGCCACACCCCGGCAACCCCACGAACCAACGGAACAATAAAGTTCAGCGTTAATGTAACCTCCCAACCGTCGCAATCCGGTTGGCGGCTCTTTTTATTCGGGTAACGCTTCGTTATTGACTGCATTAAATTTGGGTACTTTTCCGTTGTCAACGTTTCGTATTTCTTTCCGTCCCATACTTGGAACGTGTCGCCATCGCCCGCCGCAATCAATCGCCCGTCGTCGTCCCGGTATTCGTAACGTTCGTTACATACTTTTGCCGGGTCGTCGTCCGGGAAAACAATTTGTATTGTTTGCGGCTTTTCGCCGTATGCTTGCGTAAATAACCCGGCATACTTTCCCGTTGGTATGAAGTAATCAACGCTTTGCGGATAACCGTTTGCGTTTTTCATACCGATTTTTATTTGACCGACACGGGGCAATATTAAACGGGATTGTTGCGCCTCCGGTCGTTTTATTCTTCCTTTCATATCTCAATCAAATTTCGGGGTCGTCGTTCAACATCTTTTTTCTACTTTCATTTTTGGGCTTTTTAGGCTCGTTTGCGGGCTTTACTTTCTTTTCCGTGGTATTACCTCGCCTTGCGGTCGTTTTGCCCGTGGCGGCCTTCTTTTCCGCCTCATTTGCCTTTTTGGGCGCACGTTTAACAATGGTTGTTTTCTTTGGCTCCTTTTCCGGTTCCGGTGCATCCGCCTTGACTTTCTCGGCGGCGTCCGTGTTTTCGTCCGGGGTCGCCTCCTTTGGGGCTTTCGTTTTAATCAATTCCGCCAACGATAAGGATATTACGTTTTGCGTCAAATCGGGTGCATTATCCAATAAAACCATACCATTAACCGACGTAAACGTATTATCTTTCTTTTCGTCCTCAATGGCTGCAATTTCTAACAGATACGGGATTTTCCGTATATTGGGGCTATCCGTTTGTTCTTTCAGATTGTACGACGGACGTTTGCGCCAATCTTTCGGGCTGAAATTGAAAATACGGGTAACGGGGAATTGCTCAAAATTGACGTTCCACATATCCCGGTACATCCCTAATTGTATCTCGCTTTCCTCGTAAAATCCTTTGCGTCCGCTCTTAAAATCGACGATTGCGTTAATACGTTCGTCGCCGCCTATCTTTGCCAACATGGTACACGGGCAATCAATCATTCCGGCATACTTGTAATATGGATGCACTAAAGCAATTTCAACCGCCAACGGGCGCACGTCGTAATCTAATACGAATTGAGCAAACGCCAATACGTCCTTTTTCAAATCGTCGGCATAATATATAAAATCGTCCGGCAATCGGTAAACCTCAATATATTCTTTTAGTTTGCCTTTTAACCCGTCCAAATCATAAGCCCGGTTAATTAATAATTCCTCAAATGCGGCGTGCATAAACGTACCATACGCCGCCCGTTCGCCTTTGTATCGTTCCGCTTCCTCAATGCCTTTGTTGGCAATCCATTGTATTAAGTGCGGGGCTTTGGGTAACGTTTGGGACAATATCGTTGTAACCGACGGGAAAAACTCCGGGTTCCCGTTGTCGTCATATCGGTAATAATAGCGGTGTCCCTTACTATTCAATTGCCAAACCTTATACGGGGGTTCAATCAACGTTTTTTCATCAAAAAACATTGCCGTCATTTCCTCAACCGTCATGCCAGGCAATATCTCAAATATTCCGGTTGGTTGTTCAACCTCGACCGCTTCAAACGGGGGGATTATTTGTTGTTGTTCCTCGGTAATTTCCGGGAATTGGTCGGCGGGAACGGCTCCCAAACTTTCAACCGTCTTTTGTACCGGGTTTTCCGGTTTCTTTTTGTTCGCTCTCATTTTCTACTCTTTTTTAATTCTGAAAATCCACATAATACCATTGCGGCACACAGACCCGCAAACATCAATTGCCACGGGTTCCAAAATGCGCCAATCAGACAAACAACGCCCAACGTCCCAAACGTCGCAATAATCGCTTTCGCTTGGAACCTATCGGAAAACATAACGTCCGCCATGCGTTCAAACCATTGTAACCCGTTATTCTTCATAACCAAACAAATAATTAGGGGTACAATTACACATTTCGCAAATGATAACGACCCATTCCGGGCGTATCTGTTTAGTCGTTCCGTTACATAAGTTAGTCATATTAACTTGTTGTGCGCTTTCGGTGCGTCCCTCCCATAACCGGGCGGCAACCTCTTTTTTATAAACTTTAATTCCGGCGGTTTGCGCCCGTGCGATTGCCTCGTTTACTCTTAATTTCGTCATTTCTGCCATTTCTTTAGTCTTTTATTGTTAATAACTCGGTTCGTTGCTCTCTTTGTGTCCGCAATGCGTACACGTCATTTCCTCCCAAATTGCGGTATATTCCGGCGGGGTCAAATATCCGTCGCCTCCGGTCTGTTTATATTCGCCGTCGGTAACTTCCATTTCGCCGCCGCATTCCGGGCAATCGTCGTTACCCATTAAATCCAAATCCGGGACAATGAAATATACCCGTTTCAGATACACGCCCAACGCCTCGGAAATAGCCGCATAACAATTGGCGGTTTGTTCCTCGGTTACGTCCTCGTTTATTGCATCGAAAACGGAAACGCCCCAATTTTCCGGGGTGTCCTCAATAACTTTGTTTTTGAGTAATTCCGAAACGACAATTTCGGAAACTTGTTTGGCTGTTTTCCCGCTATCGGTCGCCAATTGTTTTAATAAATCGCTCTCTTTTATTCTCATATCTTTGCCGGGTACTCCCCCGGTGGGTTTTTGTTTCTGCAAGAGTATAAATAATATTTGTATTACCAAAAATAAAACCTTTGAAAGTTTTATTTGTTCACGTTGGACGCTTGTAATACAGATAAAAAGCACTAATTTTGTTGCACCGCATAACCTCAAACATCGCTCTCGGTTACTGCGTACCACCCCCCGGCGTTACTTCATTGCGTCGGGGGTTATCTTTTTAATCATGTATTCCAAATTCACAATCGCCCCATTGGTCGAAATCCGCCCCGTCATAACTTAACGGGTAACGTTCGGTTCCCGGGCAATCCGTCCAACATTCCCGACGTACATTATTTACGGCGACCCGTTCCGGGTTATATCCGGGTTTATTCTTTTCCCTCAATTGGGCGGCGCAACTCTTACAACAACAACGTCCCCAACCTCGGCGTAAATTCCGGGTATCGGCGTTGTATTCTTTGCCGCAATTGTCGCAATTCCTTTTTATCATTCCCATATATTAACCCTTTGTAAATCCCTTAAACGCAACATGGTAAACGTCGTATTGTTTCCCGGTAACATAGAACTCAATCATACGGTTGGCGTTTCCGACGTCGTTTATTGCAATAGTCGGGTACGGTTCCCCCGGCAATTGGTTATAATCGCTTTCAATATCCCGGAACCCCTCCGGGAAATCCGAACGGTCGGCGGAAAAATACCGGGTTAAACTTTCTTTTATCCGGTTCAACATTTCGTCCCCGTTTGGCTCAAAATACGCTTTTATCTTTTCTTGTTTTCTTAATGCAAATCGCATGGGTATTTGTTTTAATAGGTTATTAATTCCCCGTCCATCGGTAACGGTGCGCCCGGTAAACCAACCGGAATACGGGTATAATGTAACCGGGGAACCCCGGAAAGTAAATTGTAAGGTCGTGGCGTTTACCTCCGTAACCGGATAACCCAACGCCTCCAACCGGGTACGGGTGTAATCGACCCGCCCCGGCTGCAATTCTTGTTGTCGCTCTCTGTTACGGCTCATTGTACGCCCTCCGTAATTACTTTGCAATACTTATAATATTGGTCGTGTCGGCTCTCAATTCGGCACATCAACCCAATATCGTTGCCGTCTAACAATAGGTTCAACACATCGCCGGGATTGTGCCGGGTATAAAGCAAAAATAACCCTCCGTTTGCATTTTGGATTATCTTATACATATCTTGACTTAATCGGTAACGTTTCGTTTTATTCATCGCTCTAAATGGTTATGCCGGGGGCGCAATCCCCCGGCTTGTTATTACTGCAAATACGCAATTGCGTTTAATTCCTCTTTTTCCTTTGTCGCATATTCAACGTTTCGGGCAATCCATTGTTCGGCGGGGTTTTCGGCTATCCATATACTCCGATAATCCGGCGTAAAGTATGCGATTTGTTTTTTATACGCCTTTTCCGGGTTTGCCAATATTTCCGTCACATGGCTCAACCGTCTGCCGTGGTCGCCTTTGCCGATTAAATCCAAACGACCGAAATAAAACGACCCGTCGGCGGTACACGCCACATATTCACGGGCGGACGTTCTTTTTGATACAATCGCCTTACTATCGGCGTCAATAACTTGGTACTCGTATTTCTTTCCCTTTACTTTCTTAACTAAAATGTACTTTGCCATGATTGAAAATTTATATTGTTCCGGGGAAAACGCCCCGTCGTTGTTTACTGATAATAGAAAGTGATTTTAACGCCTCGGCGCAATTTGCAAACCTCTTTGTCGTCGTAACAATTGAAAGCACGTTTTAATAAGCGATTGACTAACTTAATATCGCCGACAATCTTTATTAAACCGGACACGCCAACCAATACATTAACCTTTTTGCCGTTTACAATTCCGTTTACCTTAATTTTGAAATTGCGGTTAATCTCTTTTGTTGTGTAATCTAATCCGTTATAAATGCTTTGAGTATTCATATTGTTTCGCTCTCTATTTTCCGGGAAAACGCCCGGTCGTTCTTGTTTGATGATGCAAACATACAACCTTTATTTTAAATACCAAAGGTTTTATCTTTTATTTTCGTGTTTTCCTATAAAAAATTTCGTTTTTGGTTCCAAAAGAGTTATTTTCTTGGAATTTTCTATTTAAGCGACTTTTGCAAGCGGGACGGGCAAATTATCCACTTTGGAATAAAATGCCCGGAACGGGCTAAAAATGGCTCAATAGAAAAAGGGGTTGCAACGCCTTGTTACAACCCCTTTGTTATGTCTATTATATATATTCCCAATTATAACCCTTATGTTTTTTCATATGCCCTTTACAACATCGAATTATCAATGTATCGTTAAACCCATCTTTTTTGGCTAAATGGATAGATTGATATGTTTTGAAGCAAATTCCGTTTTTCATCATCTTAACGGGTTTTGAATTTGGATGCAATACGCCCTCTTTACCTTGCATATTTTTTGCGTTATTTTCGCTCAATCGCTTTTTCGTAATAGGATTATTATTATTTTCCAAATATGTAACCCAACGCAAATTATCTGCATGGTTATTGGCTCGGTCGCCGTCGATATGGTCAACACATGGTTTGTTTTCCGGGTTCGGAATGAAAGCCGCCGCAACTAATCTATGTAATCGAAACGTTTTGCGCATCCCATTACATAAAGCAACGGTTTTATATCTATTCCCGGAACCGCATATTTTCAAAACCAATTGTTTCTTAATAGATTTTACATGCCCGTAATTACTCACTTTATACAACCCTATATATCCGGGTACATCTTTCCAAATTTCCATTAACAACCATTTAAGTAAGCAACCAAAAAAGGGAAACGGGGAAAAGTGGTTGCATCTTTTTTCATCCGGTAGCTACTCCGAACTATCCCCGTTTGCCGCAAATATAGTTATTTTTCTATTGTTATAACCTCAAACCCGGTAATTTTTGTATGTGGATTTTTTGAAACAATATCAAATTCACGGTTTTTTATCCGTTTTGTTTTCCATAGGAAATTAAGAAAACGTTTATATTGTACACTTTCCGTTATTAAAAGGCTATCCCGTGTTATAATTTTGCCCGAAAACGTATTATTTATAATACAACCGTCAAAATCAACCCATTTGTCGGAATACTCAATACAATGTAAAACTGTCGTAACCGTGTCGCCGGGCAAATATACAATACTATCCCGGACGTTCGCCCGCAATTCGTTAATCGTTTCCATTTGCGCCGTCGTAACCCTTTGTAAATCCCGGTTTTTTGTCTGCAACGATTTGATTAACGCCGCATCATCCGCCCGGTACTTTTTATATTCGGATAATTTCAACTCCAAATTCCCAACCTTTGCGGCGTTCAAACTATCCTTTGTTTGATAGGTTCGGACGTCCTGCAACAACGTTTCGGTATTGCTCCGGTATTTATCCCGTTCGGCGGTCAAACTCTTAATACGGCTTTGTTGTACCCAAAAGGCGACGGCAACCGCCATAATGATTGCCGCCAATATTAGATATTTTTTCATGTGTTTGCCGTGTATATGATTAACGAACTATTGGGCGTTTTGCTCAATGTTAAAACATAATGTCCGCCCGCCATTTCAACCGTACTATTTATTTCGTCCTCGTTAATCTCCAATTGTGCAAAGGAAATTACGACGCCCGAAATATATACTTTTGGTATGTTGTGCAACGGGTCGGCGTTTACGGCGTCAATAAATGCGTCTATTTCCGCCTGTGGGTTCGTTACGTTTTTCGTATTTTCTTGGTTGTCCTCAACCGTAACCGTAAAAACGTCCTCGCAATCTGCAATAATAGCGGATAACAACGGGGCAATACTAATTCCCGCTTGGTTCCCTTGATTGGCAACCAATTGTTCCAAATACTCCTTTTTGTCTTTCTTTGTCATAATGGTACAAAATTAAATGTTACTATATTCAATTGCCGCATTAAAACACGGGCATTCTTTTATGAACTCCCACGGTTCAATAATGCCGTCGCCGTTCAAATCCGGGGAATAGTCCCGGTGTCCCTTAATCGTTGCGTCCGGGAACATAACAACTAATCGGGATAATAACCATATTAACGCCTCCTTTTGTTCCGGGGTGCGTGTGTCGGCGGCTTTGCCGTTGGCATCCAATCCCCCAACGTAACAAATGCCAATAGACCGGGAATTTTGCCCGGAAACGTGCGCCCCAATCTCAGAAAGATAACGCCCCGTTTCAATCGTCCCGTCCGGCAATACAACAAAATGATAACCGCAAATTCGCCCGCTTTGGGGTTGTTTCTTAAATCCCCGTTCTTTATGCCAACCGTCGATAACATCAACGTTGACTTTTGCGCCTGGCTTGGTTGCGGTGCAATGTACAATCAAATCCGTAATCGTCCGGGTCGTTTTTTGCCCCTCCAAATACTTTAAAATCTCTGTTTGGTTCATTGTTCGCCCTCCTTTTCTTTATTGTTAATAATATCGCTATCGTGTTCCCGTTGGTATCTCTCAATTATCGGTTGCCAATATCCCGGCAATACCCGTGTAAACTCCAACCGGATAACGTGGTAAATAACACGCAACGCAACCTTTGTGGGATATGCTTTAATAAGGTTGCGGAATGCGTTTTGCAAATACACATACATAAAAACATAAGTAAGCGATTTAATTACTACTTTGGCGGCTTCATTATCGCCACATTGCAGCATTACCGAATAAATAACGTGTATAATAGCAACGTACAAAAGCAATTCCGCCAAAGCGTTTTTAAACTTACTGAAACGAAAGTTTTTGCAATGTCTTACGCTTACCCCATCCGCCCGCATACCCGCCCAAATATTGAAAGCAAACATTATAATCAATGCGTACATAAACCCCGCCGTTGGGGTTAAATAGGCTAAAA
>OBVY01000483.1_pt1 | contig 41878 bp, 27 predicted proteins | sample 1538051 | NCBI WGS metagenome assembly OBVY01 (sample SAMEA2580017, study PRJEB22360) | human gut metagenome | biome: human gut; feature: human-associated habitat; material: faeces | place: Denmark | collected 2008/2010 | reverse complement strand
TTTAGAGTTACACCATTTTATTATTTCATGTGTCTACTCTAAGGGGATTATATCAGAGGGTAATACCGCTTTTTAAAATGTTATTCTAATAATCCTTATATATCTCATATTCGTAAATTTTCATTATGATAACAGGAATGTATGAAGCTAAAAAAAGCAATAATTGATACCACACAAATTGTGAAATTACATATTCTAATGCAAAATCCATACTTGTATGAATTGACATAATAACTGTGAGCAGATAAAGAATAATCAAAGACGGAACAATCATATTATTAACGCTATTTATATTCTTTTTTAGATTTATATGCTTATATAGTATATCATCAACTGAAATATTGTATTGTTGCATATCTATTGAAAATAGTAAAGAATACAAGCCGTATAGAAAAATATCAAGACAAATAATGATAATAATTATTGCTTGATTAAATTTAATACTCATTTTAATAATATCATACGAGCTGCTATCATAAAATAAAAGTTGATCAAGTTTTTGCTTGAAAGTACTGTCTAACAAACAAAGTTGCAGTGCGAATGAAACAACAACCACGAATACACAGCTTTTTTTAGCCGCACAGATAATATTTTTTATTAAACCTATCATGTTTACACGTCCTTTCATCTTAAAGTATAAACATGATAAATCAAATAGTCAAGAGGTATCTATGAAACAAAATCATGAATTTATTAATTTCAGACTATTGATATTTTTGTTATTCGGATTTGCAGGTGTTATTACAAGCATTCAAATACTATTTGAAACTAACCAAGAAATGCGTATAAAAATATATGTCATTTGGTTTTTGATAAAAGCACTAATAATAATTGCAAATATAAAGTACATAAAAAAATACTTTCATAAGCTGTCCGTAAATGGTGATAGCTGTTTTAACTATACTGAAATGTTGCACAATACATACTTAACTAGCTGTGTTGTTTCAGCACTAGGACTATTAGTTTTTTGTTATACATAAGTGTGTCACAGTGACACACAACTTAAAATCGTAAACCCGAGCGTGTGAAGAATTTCATACGCTCTTTTTTTATATAACCGAAAGGAGAAATATCATGAACGCTGAAACGCCAAAGAAATCTAAGTTTGATATCTTGGAAGAAATCATGATAGGATTTCAAGATGATTACGAAACAGACAATGCTCAGACCCATTGGGTAAAAACCTACAAAGGGCGGCGAGAGCGATTAATTCAGCTGCAAGAGGAAGAATGTGAACTACAAGCGAATGTAATTGATGACGCTCACGATCTAGGATTTGTTGAGGGCGTAAGATATGCGCTCAACATCATGGATATGACAGATACAGGCAAGAATAAAGCGCTTTTGGAGCGGCTCTTAAATATTCTTGAAAAATAAAAGAGGGGAAACTTAAATGGATAAGCACGATAAGTATGAAGCCGTAAAACAAGCATGGTTTGAAATCAATGAGCAGCTGAGGAACAATAAGCAGGAATACATTGATTATCTCAAATTTTCTGCAAAGATGTATAAGCAGCCGTATTCAGACGCTGTGCTAGTATATCAGCAGAATAGAAACGCAACAAAGATCGCTGAGTATAAGAAATGGGGACGTCTGGGGCGATATGTAAGACGTGGCTCTCACGGCGTTGCTGTTTTTGGCAAAAATCACACTTGCAGATATTTATATGATGTCACTCAGACAGGCGGCAAAGAGTTGCCTGAGATGTGGACACTTACTGACCGCAATACACCTGAGCTGCTCAATACGCTTAATAACCGATACAATATAAACGCAGGATCGGTCAAAGAATGTATCGAAGCAATGACAGCAAACAGTATTAATTCTGCGCCTATTGCTGAGTCAGTACAAAATGCAATATCTCAAATGGGACTTGACACAAAACAGGCTGAGGTATACCGCCATTCACTGGATTCTGTGGTGCGGTTCGTTGTTTCTCAAAGATGTAATCTTTCAGGTAAAATAGATCTGCACGCCGATGTTGATGTAAGCGCTCTTGACCTTATCAAAAATGCAAGAGATATGATTCTTTTCAGCAGAGCTGTTCAGCACGCTGCCAAAGACACTCTGTTTGAAATTGAAAAAGAAGTTATCGCCATTGACCGCAAAAACGAAGCTCTTGACAATGCCAAAAACGCAAAGCAAGAAAGCACGTCTGATAGGGTTGACGATATACTCCAAGACCTTATAAAGCTTAAGTTTTCGCAAGAACAGGTACTTGCATTAAAACAGGCTGTGGTGGCAGCTGCACAAAATGGTGAACATAACATACGGCATTGGGTAAGCGTCCGATATTCGCCCGATGAGCTACAGCATATATCATCTTTATTATCTGATTACTATGCTCAGAGTGTCATTGAGCAAACACTTGATCCAAAGGGCATACTCAATGATTACTATACATATGTAAATGAGCTCAATGGTCGGCTGAAGCTGTCAGATATGTTCTCTCACCATGATTATAGTGATGAACAAAAAGCCATGCTGCAGCAGGGTTTTTCTGAGGGAATTTCTATTACTGTTCTTAACGAGGTCGATGAACGGCTAACGGTAGACGAGATAAAAACATTCTTTGAGATGTTTCATCAGGCAGTTGACGGACAGATAGATCCACATGATGTTCAGATATATCTTGATAAAGCTGTAATAGAGCATTCAAAGCAGAACGTTCAAGCGGTTGAAGTCCAGGACAACTCTGCCGACACAATCTCAGCAGATGTTACTCAACAGGACAAAAAAATAGAACCATCAAGAATTATAGGTTTGGCTGAAAACCAGCTACGCCCTGCTGTTCCTAATAGCTCTACAAGCAGTATAACAGACTCCTCTGGAGTTGTCAAGAGTGAAAAAACATTTGCCGAGCAGGTTGATGAAGCTTTAAGCGGAAAATTACCATTCTACACGAGTCTAAAAGTTTGTGACACACCGCAGATCTTAATTGATGTCGGTTGTGAACAGCTGCCTATGCTGTATACACAAAAGCATTTGAAAAATGCAATTTTACCGCCTGATGAAAGAAATCATCGGCATGGTCTTGAAATTGAGCAGATTAAAAGATTGCCAGAGCTTCTCTCTTATCCTGTAATGATTATTGATTCGCCAAATCGTAAAGACAGTATCATTGTTGTAACATCAGAAGTTGACAAGAGTGATAATCCGATAATTGCGAGCATAAAGCCAAATGGCGAGGGTAGATATGAAGTTGAAAATGTCAGCTCTAATTTCATTACAAGTGTGTATGGGAGAAATAATTTTTCTGAGTATTTTAGGAGAATAGTTCAATCTGATAATCTCCTTTTTTGTGACAAACAAAAAAGCCAAGCAATGTTTGAGAGATGGGGAGAACAATACTCCGAATTAACAAACAATCTTGACTCTAATATTATTATACACCAAAGTCGCAATATTGTCAAGAGTAAAAAGCAAGAAAATAGTGCAGATATAAGTTCAAATGATGTCAAGACCTCTGCTGCATTATCCGAGCCTACGATAACCTGTGAATGGAGCGAAAGTAATTACTTTGAGGACGGCAAGACCTACAGTGTTGCAGAATTTGACACGCTCATGGAACAGGCTGACAGTGAAATGGTGGCAGGAGCAAAGGCTGCAATAGAGAAGTACGGTTCAGCAAAAGCATGGTATGAAGCAGGTGCTGATGATGAGTTCTCACAGTTTATGGGCTATGATAAGGTCAAGTTTACTATCAATATGCCTGACGGACAAACGATCACTGAACGCCAAGACGCAGGGGACGGATACGGCGGCGTTATTGATTTTCTGAAAAGATACTCAATATACAGCTCTATCATACCTGAGCTTGAAGCTGCAAAAGCCGCACATATGGCAGACCTGGTCGATGAAGTGCCTACACCTACAAATGAAACACAGCCTGAAATAGACAAGCTTTTGGGCAGGCTTAAGCTTGATTGTGATTACTATCTGAAAACAGGTGCAGAAAAGCACTTGTGGGCAGAAACAGTTGAAAAACAGATAGCTAAGATCAATGAGCTGTATGAGAAAATGCCTGAAAACGCCTACTTCACCAGAGAACAGATTGATGATTATGAAAAGAAAATGCTGGCAATCAAAAATGGCGAGGTCGAAAAACCTATACCATATGAAACGCCTACAATTGCTAATAATGTTCTGTCTGAAGAAAAAAAGACAACACCGCCTGTTTCTGAAAGCGTTCCTATATCTCCTACATCTGATGAACAGATTTCACTCTTTGAAACACCCCCTGCTTCTGAAACCGTCACTATACCTGATAAAGATGTCAAAACCGAAAAGGTAGAAAAGCCAAAGAAAAATGTCAAGGCAAGCACATACCACTTTGACCCTGACAATGTTGTTGTGGGCGGAGCTGCTGCTCGATGTGACGCAAATATAGCTGCTATTGAAACATTGCTGAAAATAGAGAGTGAAAAGCGGCTTGCGACACCTGAAGAGCAGAAGATAATGGCTAGATACTCAGGTTGGGGCGGAACTGCTCAAGCTTTTGTTGCAGATAATGAGAATGTTTCTGCTGACAGTTGGGGAGCAAGGCAGACTCGCTTAAGAGAGCTTCTGACCGCTGATGAGTATGGTGCTGCAAGATCATCAACACTGACAAGCTTCTATACGCCGCCAGAAGTCATAGACAGCGTATATCTTGCTTTGGAAAGATTTCAATTTGAGGGTGGAAACATCCTAGAGCCTAGCATGGGCGTTGGAAACTTTTTTGCAAAAATGCCTGATGAAATGAGGGCAGATTCAAAACTTTACGGAGTTGAGCTTGACAGCATTTCAGGACGAATAGCCAAGCAGCTCTACCCAGAGGATAATATCCAGATAAAAGGGTTTGAAAAAACAACATTCAAGAATAACAGCTTTGACGTGGTCATAGGTAATATACCTTTTGGAGATTATGGCATTGCAGACAAAGCCTATGACAAATACCACTTCAAAATTCATGACTATTTCGCTGCAAAAGCAGTAGATAAGGTGAAGCCTGGAGGAATTGTTGCCATTGTGACTTCAAAATTCACAATGGACAAGAAAAATGATAAAGCGAGAAAGTATCTCGCCGAACGCTGTGACCTTTTAGGCGCAGTAAGACTTCCCTCTGGAACGTTTAAAGATGCAGACAGCGTTACAACAGATATTATCTTTCTGAAAAAAAGAACAACAATGACCTCTGTTATTCCAAACTGGGTACACGTTTCAGAAACAGCCAACGGCATTCCTTGCAATCAGTATTTTGTGGACAATCCCGATATGGTACTTGGTACTATGGCGTGGGACGAACGTATGCGAGGAAAATATGGTGCAGACAGCAAGGTAACGACCTGCTATGCAAACAGTGACGCTCCCCTTGCACAGCAGCTCATAAATGCCATTTCAAAAATAGACGGCGTTATTGATACTGTGGAAACTGAGCTTGACAATGGGACAGCTGAGATACTCCCTGCTGATCCAACTGTCAGGAACTTCACCCATACCATTGTTGACGGAGATCTTTATTTCCGTGAAAATGAAATAATGGTCAAGGTCACAGAAACAGGCAAATCGCTTGAACGCATGAAAGGGCTTCATACTCTAAGGCAAGCAACTATGGAGCTTATCAATGCCCAGGCTGACGGCTGCACTGATGAACAGCTCGCAGAGCTTCAGAAGAAGCTCAACAGCACATATGACAATTTCAGAACAAAGTTCGGAAATATTACGGACAGCGCCAATTCACGCTGCTTTTCTAATGATGATGACTACAACACTTTAGCAGCACTCGAAGTTGTCAACGTGGAAAATAAGACAGTTGAAAAGGCTGCAATATTCACAAAGAGAACGATACTTCCAGATATTCCAGTTTCAAAAGTTGATACAGCACTAGAAGCACTTCAAGTATCAATGGACAGATTGGGAAAGGTCGATATTCTCTATATGTCACAGCTCACAGACACTACGCCTGAAAAGGTTATTGCTGACCTTGGTGATGAAATATTCAGAGATCCTGCCAAAGTTAAAGACAATGACCCATATTCAGGCTATACGGAATCATCTGAATATCTGTCAGGCAATATCCGTGATAAGCTGAGAATAGCCAGAGATCATGCGGAGCATATTGACAGCAGCTACAACAAAAACGTAGAAGCTCTAATGAAAGTTGTGCCAAAAGACCTTGAAGCCAGCGAGATATCCGTAAGGATCGGTGCTAACTGGATCGATGTCGCAGATTACAACAATTTTTTAAACGAGTATGCACACGCAAACACATATTACTACCCTGTCACAAGAACAAAGCTTGGTGAATACAAAATAGAGAATAAAACATCTGACCGCTCAGTTGCTGCCACTGAAACATTCGGAACATCAAGAATGAACAGCTATCAGATATTTGAAAATCTTCTTAATCAGCGTGATATTTTAGTTCGTGACAGACGAGAGGAGGGCGATAAGGTATGGTACGAGATAAACACTAAAGAAACACAGCTTGCAAAAGAGAAAGCTCGTTTGATGAAAGAAGCGTTCAGAAATTGGCTGTGGGAAGATATGGGCAGGCGTGAAAAATACGTTGCGAAGTATAACTATCTGTTCAATTCCATAAGGGGCAGAGAGTATGACGGCTCACATCAAACCTTTCCAGGCATGAACACATCAATAACGCTGCGGAAACACCAATCAAATGCTATAATGCGTGCAAAGCTTGGCGGAAACACACTTTTCGCACATGAAGTCGGCGCAGGAAAAAGTTTTGAAATGGTCGCAACTGTAATGGAAAAGAAACGTCTTGGTCTTATAAACAAAGCCTGCGTAGTTGTACCAAAGCACCTTACATTGCAAATGGCAAGTGAGTGGCTGCGGCTTTATCCAAATGCAAAACTGCTTGTGGCAAAACCTGAAGACTTTACCAAAGCCAATAGAAAGCGTTTTATTGCAAGATGTGTTACTGGTGACTATGACGCCGTGATAATGTCATTTACACAGTTTGAAAGAATACCTATGTCAGACGAGTACAAAGAGCAGTTCATGCAAAAAGAACTTCACGATATCATGAGTGCAATATCCGAAGCAGGAAGAAAAGATAAATCATCAGTAAAAGCCCTTGAACGTCAGAAGAAAAACATAGAGGAAAGGCTTGAGAAGCTGCTTTCTTCTCCAAAAGACTCATCATTGTGTTTTGAAAAGCTCGGCTTTGACTATCTTGTATGTGATGAAGCACATAACTATAAGAACTGCTTTGTTTCTACAAAAATGTCAAATGTGGCAGGCGTACAAACAACAGCAGCACAAAAATCAGAGGATATGCTGATGAAAACTCAGTATCTCAACAACAAGTACGGCTGCAACAATATACTTTTTGCCACAGGTACGCCTATAAGCAATTCCATGGTGGAATTTTACGTTATGCAGCGTTATCTCAGACCAGATATTCTCGAAAAAGCAGGATTGCAGAACTTTGACGATTGGGCAAGCACATTTGGCGAAGTCGTATCACAATTAGAGATAAAGCCTGCAGGAAACGGCTTTCAAATGAAAAATCGTTTCAGCAAATTCGTAAACATACCTGAGCTTATGCAGATGTATAAGGAATTCGCTGATATTCAAACAGCGGATATGCTGAAACTGCCTGTGCCAAAGCTTGAAACAGGCAAGCCGATAGTAGTGACCTCAAAGCCAGACGAACGTCAAAAAGCATACATGAAAGAGCTTGCCGCACGTTCTGAAACGATACACAGCGGCACAGTTGACCCACGGCAGGACAATATGCTGAAAATAACTCATGAAGCACGCTTGCTCGGTCTTGACACTAGATGTATTTTCAAAGACGCTCAGCCTGCACCAGACAGCAAAGTGATGAAGCTTATCGATAACCTCGAAAAGAACTACAAAAACACTATGACAGAAAAAGGCGTTCAAATAGTATTCTGTGATATCGCTATCAACGAGGACGAAACACACTTCTCCGTGTACAAAGCTATAAAGCAGGCGCTTATGGAGCGTGGGATACCAGAGAAAGAGATCTGCTTTGCAGGCGACGCAAAGACAGACAAGGCAAGGGACGAAATGTTCAAAAGCCTGCGCAAAGGCGAAAAACGTTTTATCATCGCAAGTACCTCAAAGCTTGGAACTGGCGCAAATATTCAGGATAGGATCTGCGCAATTCATCACCTTGATATACCATGGAAGCCCTCTGACCTCACTCAGCAGGACGGACGTGGAATAAGGCAAGGCAACAGATTTTCGCAAGTCGGAATATATCACTATCTTACAGAGGAAACCTTTGACGCATACATGATGGGCATTATAACAAACAAGGCAAAATTCATAAATCAGATCTTGACCTCAAAAAGCCCTGCAAGAGTTTCAGAAGATGTTGACGAAATGGTACTTACATACTCTGAAATGCAGGCTATAGCGAGCGGTAATCCTATGATAAAAGAGAAAATACAGCTTGACAATGATGTTGCAATGCTGAAAACCCTTGAAGCAGAACACAAGAAGTCAATTTATAAAATGCAGGAGTTGGCAGAGAAAACTTTGCCGAAGCAGATAACACATTACTCTGAACTTCTCGCAAAATCCAAGAGTGATATGTCTAAATATCAGGAACATCAGGCGTTAAACAAGGAGTTTGAAATGACAATAGGCGGCGTCAGATACGATAAGAGAGAAAATGCAGGAGAACAAATTGCCGTGGCAATGGCAAAATGTACTGCCACAGGTGAGCCTATAGAGCTTGGAACGTATCGTGGTTTTAAAGTCACCATAGAAAGAAATCCGTCAGCAAATACATTTTTTGAGCTTGATACGCCTTGTATCGCTGTTCTCCACGGAGAGCTTACTTATTCATGTGACGTTGCCACAGATAATGGCGTGGGAAATGTCAGAAGAATTGAAAATCTTGCAGGAATACAGATAAATCAGAAGCTGTGTTCTCTTGAAGAACAGCTTGAAAAAGCAAACAAGGATCTTTCAGAAGCTCAGCAAAATATGCTCAAACCATTTGAGCATGGTCAAGAATTAGCCGAAAAGACAAAACGTCTTGAATATGTCAATGCACAGCTCAGTGGAAATTCGCAGAATAAAAACCACACTCCTGAAAGTGCTATAGAATTTAGGTTTCACAACAATAAATATCAGGCATTGATCGGCACTAATGAAAAATCAGAATGGTGTGATGTAGTATCAAAGGGTGGCAAGCTCATCGCTTCATCAGATACAAAGATCTATAATCTGTCTGAAAAAGAAAGCGATCAATTCCGCAGCTATGTGTTTAATGGCGGCAAAACTGACACAAGCAAGAATAATTCCTTACTGGAAAAGCTTAAGCCAAAGGCGCTTAAATTATAAAACATTGAGAGGAGGTGAGGATATATGATAGACAGAAGATACGAATCAGGCAAAAGCTTTGTCATGTACTCTAAAGAGGAACTTGAAGCCGCACGGCGAACAGATATGGTCACATTTCTCGAAAGCCACGAGGGTTTCAGCTTTAAATCGTCAGGCGGTTGGTATATAGGGATAGAGCATGACAGTCTTAAGATCAATCCAGACCGCTATACCTGGCACTGGTATTCAAGAGATCTTTACGGAAAAGGTGCTATCGACTGGCTCTGCAAGGTTGACGGATACGATTTTAAAGAAGCTGTTTCTCGTCTAATAGGCAACGCCAGTATACGGGCGAGAGGAGGTGAGGGTATATGATAGACAGAAGATACGAATCAGGCAAAAGCTTTGTCATGTACTCTAAAGAGGAACTTGAAGCCGCACGGCGAACAGATATGGTCACATTTCTCGAAAGCCACGAGGGTTTCAGCTTTAAATCGTCAGGCGGTTGGTATATAGGGATAGAGCATGACAGTCTTAAGATCAATCCAGACCGCTATACCTGGCACTGGTATTCAAGAGATCTTTACGGAAAAGGTGCTATTGATTGGCTTTGCAAGGTCGATGGATACGATTTTAAAGAAGCTGTTTCTCGTCTAATAGGCAACGCCAGTATACGAGCTTCTCCTGAAATGAGAAAAGCAGTACTCAGTGAACAGCATTATCAGAAAAAAACTAAAAAGGCAGAATTTAAAGCTCCGCCGCCCATGCAGGGCAAATGGCGAGAGCTTTACGCTTATCTTAACATAACGAGAAAGCTTCCAGCTGACATAATAAATTATTGTGTCAGCAATAAGCTCATATACCTCGATGTTAAAAAGCGAGCTATTTTCTGCGGCTACGATAAGTTTGGCTCAATGAAGTTTGCAGAAGCAAAGATCACAAACACATACAACAAATACTATCCTCAGAACATTGAGGGAAGTATGAAAGAGTACAGCTTTTATATCCCTGCTAAACCAAATGCGTATGGTTATGACCCTACAAAGCTTTATGTGTTTGAAGCACCCATAGACCTTTTATCTCACGGAGCTTTAATGCAGCTTTCAATGAAAAAACAGTGTACAGCAGTTGGAATGTCTGAAATGTATCGTTCTGATTGTTGGCTTGAAATAAACAGAGTATCACTATCAGGCTGCTCTGATATAGCACTTAAACAAAGACTATCTGATGATCCTCGGATCAAACAGATAGTCTTTTGTCTTGATAATGATGAAAGAGGACGTCAAGCAACAGAAAAGCTAATGTCTGACTATTCTGCAAATTACACTGTAAAAGTGAGCATACCGCCTTACGGCAAAGATTGGAACGATACGCTGAAATTTATTGTAACGTCGAAAAACAAAAAACAAAATACGGAGGAATAATTATGAGAAAAATAATTGAGAAAATCAAAGGAAAAGGTGTAAAGCTTAGCGGACGCATTTTCGGCGCACTTACCGCTTGTCTTTCAACCATTGTTGCAGCATATGCCGACGCTGAGGAAGCTGGCACAGGCGGTGTATGGTCATCGGCAGCAGCATGGATAACAAAAAACAAAGAAGGTCTTTCCGTGGTTGCACAAGCCCTTCTTGGTCTGTGCATTGTCGGTGTTGTAATATGCCTGGGCTTTGCAGGAAAGAACGGCATTTCTTCTGTAAAGAACTGGCTCATTGCAATTGGCGTAGCAGCTGCATTGTTGGTATTCGGCGATGCTTTCCTGCAATCGATCTATGTAGCATGACCCTATGGACACACGTTTGTGTGTGTCCGTAAAAACGTTTATCTATGGCGTTCTTACGGGCATACACAAACAATATTGATACACGAAAGGAGCATAATTTTGAAGTACATGAAAACAAAAAAGGTGTGGTATCAACTAATATTTATAGCTGCCATAGTAACAAGTGGCTTTGGAAGCTTGGAGGTATGGGCAGCCGAACAATCAGGATATACTGGCTGTTCTTCTAGCATTCTTAAAATGGTAACTGTCCGAAATCAGTTTCGTGATCTGTTACGGAATATCGAATTTAACATTCTGAGTTTTCTTGCAGATGTAATAGACTATTTTGATAAAGCTATCAATGCCCTGCTCAAGCTCAACTTCTTTGATTACCTATCAGATGAATTCAGTTTTGGTCAAATGGGAACCGTCATAATAGCAGTAATGAGCCTTGCACTTGTTTTAGGGGCTTGTGCATTAGTAGTCTTTCATGACAAGATCCGTGTGTCTAGTTTTCTAATGAGCATACTCGTTTCATCTATACTTCTTGTGGCATTTCCTACCTTTATATCTTCCTGCAACTCTCTCCGCAGCAAAGGTGTTGATGTAGCTCAAAACATTAAGATAAACGATCAATCTGAGCAAGCAAGTGTAAACAGTGACGGAACAGTTGCTATAGGAACACTCGGAAAAGATCTTTTAGCTTCAGGAATATATGACGTCGAAAACAGCGTTGACCTGAAGAAAAAAATGAATTACCTTGACACTGTAGGAAGTTCTGGAAACATAAAAGATATCGAGATAACAGGCGGTATTGCGCCTGATGATGATAAACCATGGACTACCTATTATATCACTGATGTAAATGATGTATACCCTGCCCAGAAAAAATTTAATGACCTGACAACAGAAAATATGATGTCATTGCTTGGGCTTGAAACTGAATACAATATTCTAAAAAATGCAAACGGCGAACTTATACTTAGCGCTGATTATGGTGCAAATATGCAAGTTTACTGTTCTGTATACAGCACATCAGGCTCAATATACGGAAGCGTTCTGTCTGAAAAAGATTATGAAACATTTTTATCAGCTTCTATTGGTGACGCCTGTCCTTATGGTGCTACACTTGGAGATCTGCATTATCCAGACGGCAGCAGGATAACAAATGTCATTAACTATAATACATATCTCCGTGACCTTATAGCAAACCACCCTGCTGTAGCTGCCGCAGGCAAAACGCAGGAAGTTGGAGCAAATGCACACACTGTTGAAGAAGCGCTTGATATCATAAAAAATGATGTCATAAGAAATCTTAACATAGCTGCAAACACAAGGACTGCTAAAGAAGCAGAGCCTGTTAATGCAACATATCAAGCTTTTCCACTCTTTGATGAAGAAGAATATGACAATCTTAATTCTTTAGAACAAGTTATAAGAAGAAATATTACTAGCGGATACACATATGACAGCTTGTACTATTATCACATAGACTTCTGGTCAACATTCGTACTTATGATAGCAGTAGCTATTTGTCTTATTTTCAGCGGAATAAAAATAGCAACTACCCTTTTTGAGATAATGTTCTCACAGCTCATAACACCTTTTATAATAGCAACTGATCTTAATGGCTCAGGACGTGCAAAAAAAGCTATACAAAATATGCTTCTCTCAAATATTGTTCTTATGATAGTTGTCATTCTCATAAGGATATATATTTCCGTTATATGGGGCGTAAAATCTTCTGATTATGGAGATAATTTTGCCGTAATGCTTATAGTCATAATCGCAGGAGCAAAATTTGTTATAGACGGACCTGAGATACTGACTAAGCTGTTCGGCATTGACGCAGGTGTTAAGTCTGGCGCAGCCACAATGATGGCTATCAACCAATCAATGCAAATGGGCAGTTATGCCACAATGGGACTTGCTCGTGCAGGAAGCAGCGTTGTACATGGTGCAAGTAATATAGCAAAGCATACCGCAAGCAGCGCAGCAGGAGCAGTAAAAGGCTTTGCAGGCGGCGTATATGGCGGTATACACGGCGGTGATACTACCCCTGGCAAGATAGGAAAAGCTATAGGCGGAGCGGCTGTTGGAACTGTAACAGGCGCTGTCGGTGGAGCTTTCGGTCATACTAATGCAGGCGCAAAGGCAGCTTATGCAGCAACAAATCCAGGCTCAATAAAAGATACATTCTCAAATGCAAAAGACAACATTGCCAATAACGTAAAAGAGTCTGTAGGAGAGGGCTTTTCATCAGGCGGCGCAGGCAGCGCTTCAAAGGGTGCTGACGGAAAAGACGGCTTAAATGGCGCTAACGGCATGAATGGAGCTAAAGGCGACAGAGGTGCGCAAGGCGCAGCAGGCAAAGACGGCACAAATGGAACTGACGCAAGAGCCGATAACAACAGCGGAAACAGCAACAATAACAGCAATAATAGCGGCACATCTCAGCCTGCTCGTGGCAGTGGCTTTGACGCTCCAAAGGCTGCAGCAAGCAATAATAACAATAAGCCTGACACATCAAAAGGAAATGGATTTAAGGACAAGGGAGGCAAGTAACATATGGGAGTAGTACCTAAAAAGACAAAAGCGGAACAGCGTATCTTCCGCCATATCAACCTTACAAAAATAATCGGATTGATAGTAACGCTAATGGTGTCATCACAGTTAGCCAATATCATGGTAAGTCCCAAACTAGGCATTCCATTTATCATATTCTGTAGTGTGATATTTCTCATAATGAGCGAAAAAAGCCCCTCTGATCCATGCAAAAGCTTTGCTGAAGCATGGCTTGAGTGGCTCAGTTTCCTAATGACAAATAAAACTCTGCACAAGCACCAAGGAGGAGAGATCAATGATGAGGAGATCATCGACGCCGAAAAGCACGAATAACAAGGTCAATGGTAAAGGTTTTTCAAAAAGAAAAGCACATAAGAAAGCTGCCGAAGACCAATCGAGTATAATGTCACGCCTTTCATTTGAAAGCATTGAAAACGGCATTGTGACGCTTAAGGTCAAAGGAAAATCACTTAAAATGGGTGTTCTTGCCGTATCAGGCATGGATATATTCGATCTTAACGATTATGACCGCAATACAGTTTTCAATAATTTTGCCAAGGCAACTTTATCTATAGGCACTGATCACAAATACGTTTTCACTTCAAAGACCCCGTATCTTGCTAATCAGAAAGCCTATATAAAGTATAAAATGCAAAAAAGCATCAATAGGTATTCAGAATATCTGCTCAACGAACAGCATGATATATTTGAAGATTTTGAGGTAAGCCATTATGACCGAATGGCTTATCTTTTTATCTATTCTGATGACGAGAAGAAAATATATACTGGCGCTCAGAGGTTTATAAGCCACATGAGAGATGTTGATGTATCATGGTGTTCAACCGAAGAAATAATCGTTACGCTCAATAAGCTTATCTGTCTGAATACAGAAAATCAGCAGTTGTCCGAAAATGGAGATCTTAATGAAACTATCCTGCCTGAAACAATAATATTTAAGCCAAACTATTACAAGATAAATGATGTGTTTGCTCAGACAGTGGTAGTGTACGATTATGCAGCTGAGATAGATGACCTTAGACTTGCTCAGATAGTTACACAATCGAATGATACGATAGTATGGGACGTTAATGTGGCTGATAAAGAAACTGTATTAGATGAACTTAGTTCTTCCCTGCGAGAGTTAGAGTCACGAGGAGGTATAATTCAGGACGCCACAGAAAAGCTCGATACAAGCACTGAATATCAGAAGCTTGAAATGATATACCAGAACATAAAAAACGGCAATGAACAGATATACTATGTAACACTCAGATTTATTGTAAGTGATACCGATCTAAGCTCACTCAATAAACGGACACAGGAACTGATCCACGAGCTTGAACTCAGCGGTTTGGCGGCGTATGTTCCAACAAATATAATGCAGCATGAGTTTTTAACCACTATTGATAAAAGCAACACGATAAAAACACCTTTCCCAGTGTTTGATACCTTGTCACGTCAGTTTCCGTTTTACTATCAATCACATATAGACGATACAGGGCTTTTCTTTGGCTTCACGGAAACAGGCGGTCTTAATATTCTCAATACCTTTAAACGGACTAAAAGTCGTAATTCCTTTGACCTTTTGGCAATAGGACTTAAAGGCGGTGGTAAATCAGTAACGCTGAAATCAATGCTTGAAGATCAGTTGCTTATAGGAAATAAAGTAATGGTACTCGATATCGAAAGCGAGTATCAACCTATGGCAAAGGTCTATGACGGTCAGACTATAAAGATAAACAGCAATTCAAGAATAAATCCTCTGCAAATATGTAAAGTTGTAGACTCACGAGTTGATGATGAGATATCACCAGAGGACGAAGCAAGAGAAAATTTTGCTTCTGAAATGTCAAGAATACGCACATTTATGTCAATGTATATGCCAGAAATAGATATGTACACTATGGAAATCTTCATGGATCTTGTAACTGAATGTCTGTCGGACAAGGGTATTTTCCCTGAAACAGATGTTACATATCTTGATCCGAAACAGTTTCCGTCTTTTACAGATGTAAACAACAAGCTTCACGAAAAGCTCAGCAACAGGACAGGTATGCCAGAAAGAAAATATGAAGCATACAGCAACATTCAGGTGTATATAAAACAGCTTTGCGGTAAAGGTGCATATGCAGGAATGTTTGACGGAGCGACTAATGTTGATGTAAAAAACAATGACCTGATAATCTTTGATGTTAAGAGCATAAGTGAAATGGCTGAGAATGTATACAACGCTCAGCTTTTTAATATTCTCACTATTATGTGGTCAACGATATGCAAAAACATAGGCTGCAATCAAAACCTTATCAATCCATGGGATAAAAGAAATGTTGTGTGTCTTATTGACGAAGCTCACAGATTTATCTCAGTGAAATATCCACAGGTAACAGAGTTTATTGAAAAACTTGTTCGCCGCACAAGAAAATATTTTGCAGGATTATGGTTTGCAACTCAATCAATATTAGACTTTATTCCTGACGGAAATATCTCAGCAGCAGGCTCTATAAAAATCATTTTCTCTCTTGTTCAATACCGATTGGTGCTTAAACAATCGCCTGAAAGCATTGAGATATTGCACCAAGCCTTTCCGCAATTCTCATATGCCGAGCTTAAAGAAAGCACAGCATTTGAGCCTGGTCAAATGCTTTTGTCATTAGGAGCAGGCAGGGACAAGCTGCATTGCAGAAGAATTGTTGGCGCAAGACAGCTCCTCTATATGGGCAATGCAGAGGACAGAATAGAGATAATCCACAACTGTTTTTCTCACTATTACAACGAATATTCTAAGCAGGAATATGGACTTATGTTAAGAAAAATGGATGCTGATTATTTCAGGAAATGCTTCCTTGCAGAAACATATTCCTACCTTAGAATGGAGCAAAACATAAGTCATTATATTGACGCAGTTATAGTTCAAATGGTGGATAATCTTATCAAAGAACTTCTTCAAGCTGCAGGAACGGAGGCGGCACGATGAAAGTAGTAAGTCCTAAAAGCAGCAGTAAAATATATATAATATTTACTGTTGTGACAGTGTTGTTAGCAGCATTTTTTCTTACGTCGAACAGATGGATGCAATCAATTACATACAAAAGCAAAAGCGATAATTATAATCAGACGCTAACTCTTAATTGCTACAATATAAAGATAACAGACGCTTCTTACCACGATAATATTTGCGAATTTGTTTTAAAATGCCGCCTTTCTGGCAGTGATACTGGGGCAACATATCCCGAAATTAAGGCGATAAGATTTGATGATGATCTAACAGAGTATAAGTTCACACTCAGCGAAAAATATGATGATTATTCAAGAAAAGTAACAGTGAAAGACCCTCCGTCCGACTTCAAGATAATGCGTGTTGTTGTCAGATCTGCTCTGCCAGATACAAAATATGCGGACGCATATGATGAATTTGGAGAGAAGATACCTGCACATACTGAGAAAGGGAAAGGGTACATTAGAACGATAACTATTGACCGAAAAGATATGCAGAAAAGTGCAATAAAAATCGTCCCAGGCAATACTGAAAGCCGTACACAAACGAGTACAGCAAGCAGTATTTCAAGCACAAAAAGTCCAATATCCACAACAGCACAAGCTGTCGCTGTGACTACAAAGGCTACATCACAAACAACACATAACGTCAGCGAAAAGGCGGCAGAAGAGTCACAAACAAGCACAACTACTTCAACCAAACATCAAGCTGCAACAGCAGAAAACAACACAAGACCGCAGGAAACAAGACGTTATGATGAGCCTGCATATGCCCCAGAACAGACCACTGGCGCAACACATAATGAGCCTGCTCAAACACTTGCGCCGTCTACACAACCGCCAGAGCAGGTAACAACTACAACAACGCAGCCTAGAGTCTATTCTATAAAGCTTGCTACAGATTTTGAGTATAATGACGTTCAGCTTAAAGTGGGAGGACGCACTCAGCTTCGTGCAGAGATCGAGCCTGACAATGCCATTAATAAGAACGTAAAATGGGAGAGTAACCGTCCTGATATTGCAACAGTTGACAGCAACGGCAATGTAACAGCCGTATCAAAAGGCAAAGCTATCATAACCGCAACAACAGAAGATAAGGGCTTAAAGGCAAGCTGTATGATAACAGTTAGCCAATAATGAAAAGAGGTAATCAGAATGACTTTTAATAATTCTTCAAACAAAGTAAGAGTAATAGGTTTTATCGTTTCTGATATAAAAAACCTAAGTGCCTATGCTATCGAATTTCTTATCGCAGTGCCTAGAAAGGCTAAAAAAGGCGAGCAGAGCTTTAACGATGTTTTCACTGTATACGTTAATGAGGAAAGCACAATTTCCTTTACAAGAAATCATTTGCGCAAAGGCAGCGTGATAGTAGTTAAGGGAGAACTGAGGACTTTTAAAGATAATAACGTGAAAATATGCAGCAGTGATATAACTATTTCATCACAGAACAAGTGAGGTAAAGCGCTATGGAAAACATACTTTTTGAGTATCCCGTCAATGATGAAAACAGGTCTTTTGATGATGAGTTTCAAGTTCAAAAAGCGAGAGCTAACAAGATAAAATATACTGTAATAATTGCAGTTTTTTGTGCATTGGTAATGTATTTTTTATCTGCACTTTTTGCAAAAGCAGCACTGCTTTTTTATTTTCTGACAGCACTTTTTGTGTTTATCGCAATGATAACAGGAAAGATGTTTGTGAAATATCCAAGGCATTTTCTTTATATAAAGGCAACGGAAAATGAACTGCAGCTTGCTTACTATAAAGATAAAAAAGAGGATTACCACTTCCAATATAACAGCATTGAAGAGATAAGGTTTGCAGACAAAAATTTCACTGCTGTATATATAAAAGAAGAAGGACGTAAACCATATTACTTTGAATTAAATAAGTGGACACCTGAGCAAGGCTTTTTCCTTTACACCATACCGCAAATTCTCCCTAACGTGTTCAAGGGCAACAGCAAAGAGATAGCAAAAAAATATGGTGATGAAGCTGATTTCTACAATGAAGTATATAAGGAGAGTAATTGAAAATGGATATAATCATACGCAATATTCCTGAGAATATGATAGATAAACTAGACAATATAGCAAAAGCTGAGGACTTATCACGAAACGCATTACTTACAAAACTAATATCAGATTTTGTGAAAAGCAATGACGATTTTGTTGTAAATATTCTTCCGCCTATCGTTCGTGCGTTAGTAAATCAGGAGCTTGACCGCCTTTCAGAGGGTGCAAATTCCACTATAAATAATGTGTATATTGCAGCGCAAAAAATGATAAATACAACAGAAAAAATCGAAAATCTGCTTACAGAAACGATAACAAATCCTGAAGAAAACTCAATTACAAATGAAGAAATTCTCAGGATACTTGAAATTTCGGAAAAAGAAAATTCATAAATAAGCCCGTTTTGTTTACACAATAGAAATATATACAGATTATTACAGCTCAAAATTATATAATTCGTATATAAAGAGGTAAATAGAGGAAGTTTTCGTATATAAATCATATATAAATTTTGATTTGCAATATATATAAAATATATAAATTACAAATATATACAGAAAATCGTATATAAATCGTATATAGAAAAAGACCCGATGATATCACAGTACCCCACCTGAAACCTCGGTTCTACCGAGGTTTCCAGCAGGCACGTTATCGTGCCTTTATGCTCTTGACCCACACCTCTAACTTAGATATCACAAAATAAAATCAAACTACACGGAAAGGTTGGATGAAAAAATGAAAAGCAAACCTATCAATAAGCTACTGTCTTTTTCAGAACTACATTATCAAAGGTTTTTAAAGATAATGGAGCTGAACGGAATTAAAACATACAGCAATTGTCTTGCGTTTCTGATAGACAGTGCCTACAATAACATCAAACAAACACCAAACGATGAATGTTTGAAAAACATTCAAGATAACATTGAAAAGCTGCTGACGATTGCAAAAGAAAATAACAGCATGATATATCAGGAACGTGACGGAATTAATACGCTCCTGCACTTCTACGAAGTGCAGGAATTCCACTCAGCCGACAAGCGTCTGAGTGACAGCGAACCGCATGACGTCATGTCACGATCAAATGACAACTACAAGAGCATCGTACATCAGCGCTCAGTTGATAAGGGTGCAGACTCCCTGCAAGACGAACAGAGTGACTAATAATGACACCAGGAATATTTCACAAATGCAAATTCGTATACAAGTGGCGAATAAGCGGTGACGGTGGCAACAAGATATTCGATTTTCTGGACTATATGCTCCGCCCTGAAGCTTTTGAGCCGAACAAACACGCCAACGAAATGGAGTATGTATATTCAGAATTTGTGCCAAACGAGAAAAGTCAGGCTCAAAACATAAAAGCTGAACGCTCATTAGGTGCTTTCACAAGTACACAAGACAGTCTGACTCCTGCCGATATAGACAAGATACGTCAACAAGAAGCTGTCAGCCGTTCTGAGGGATGTCCAAAATATGCAGGTGTTATCTCATTTGATAACGCATATCTGCGGCAGAATAATTTCATAGTCGGCAATCAGCTCAACCGCCAGGCACTTATTGAAGCCGCACGAAAAGGCATTAACAAAATGATAGACAAATCAGAAAAGCTGGATGCAAGTAACTGCTACTGGGTCGGCAGCATTCACGTCAATACAGGTAATGTACATATCCATTATCAGCTTCTTGAATATCACCGACTTGAAGATAGGCGCATTACATACAAAAACAAAGGTCAAGACGATATCGAGCAGAAAGCTTTCAACGCTTTGAAAACTGAAATGACGCACTTCATTGACAAAAGTGCCGCCGCTGCTAACCTTACTGAATTTCAAAGAAACGTGCTTGCACCTCATATCAAGTCCGAATTTGCAGGCAGTATTCAAAAAATAAACGCACTTATCGACAAGCTTCCTGATGACCTAAAAAACAGTGGCAAGCAGTGGTGGTATGCAAAACAAAATGATGTGACAAAAAACGAGATAGACAGTTGTATCAGATCTGTCATATCAGAAAATCAAACTTTGCAAATAATGTTTGACACATATCTTCATAAGCTCGACAGCACACAAGCAATGTTCCAAAACAGATACGGACAAAATTCAAGGTGGGCTGAGTATAAAGAACATCAGCTTCACGATCCGTCAGGTTTTTACTCCAGAGTAGGAAACTCATTTCTTTCTATCTGCCGTGAATACTACAACACAAAGAATGTCAATTATGAACCACCTGAGGATCTGCATTCCCATATAGATCTTGATAATACTTCTTACTTTCCAAAAACGAAAACGTATCTGTCTGAAAAAGAAAGCGAAGGCTTTTCTGAGAAAAATGATTCTGACTACAACAACGGTATTTCCTCGCAGAAATCAAAAGTGTATCTGTCTGAAAATAAAAAAGATGATTTTGAGGATGCTATGCCTTATGACTCTTTAGAAAACTCTGATATCCCTGATGATTTGGAAATGTACCTATCTTCAAGAAATTATGATGAGTTGTATGAACCAAATGCTCCTGACTACAGCACGGATATTTTTCCGCAAGAGCCTGAAGCGTATCTGTCTGAAAATGATAAAAGCGATCAGACAGTGGAATGTCTACGCATAGATTGGAGCAAGAACTATAAGCTTGCCCTCGACTATATGTACGGAAATGAACAGAACAAATCAGCAGTCATAAAGAAAGACCCCGAAAAAGCTTTTGAAACACTCTCAATAGAAAGCAAAAGCGGAAATATTCTCGCAACATATGACATAGGCAAGCTTTATGACAGCCAAATGCTAAAATCCAATGACGGCGATACATTAAGTCAGCAATATTACAGCAAAGCCTTTGAGGATTTTCACAAGCTGCTGTCCATAGTAAGCATGAGTGATGATAAACGTGATAATTGGACAAAGTCCTATCTCAACTATCGTATAGGTAAAATGTACGAATATGGGCTTGGAGTTACCCAGAACTATAACTCAGCCATAGAGCATTATAAGCTGTCTGAAAATAAATATGCTTATTTTGCTCTCGGAAACATATACAAATACGGCTCTGGTGTTGAAACAGACTATGCCAAAGCATTTGACTATTATATGCGCTCACTAAGCAGCAAAGGCGGAATGCCGTTCGCAAGTTATGCCGTAGGACAAGCTTATGAACTGGGACAAGGAGTAGAAAAAGACCTATCAAGTGCGCATAATTTTTACGCTGAAGCTTTAAATGGTTTAGAGAAAGTATTCACGAAAAACCATGACGATAATATCAGCTACAAGATAGGTATGATGTATCTGAATGGCAAAGGAACGGATATAGACCTTGAATGTGCTGAAAAATATCTGCTGCTCTCGGCGGACTCCAATAACTATAAAGCACAATATATGCTCGGTAAGCTCTATCAGAGCGACAACAAAAAAGATCTTCAAAAGGCTGAAAAAGTCCTGATAAAGGGTGCTGAAAACGCACAGGATAAAACAGGATTGTGTGAATATAGTCTTGGCAAGCTGTATCTTTCACAAGAGAGATATGACAAGGCGGCATCATACTTGGAACGTTCAGCAGCAAAAGATAATTACTATGCAGCATACACTCTCGGAAAACTCTATCAGGAGCAATTCAATGACAATGCTCTTGCAGAAAAGCACCTCATGCACGCTGCTGAGCATAAAGATGATGTTATGGGAACAGCAGCATACCGCCTTGGTAAATTGTATCTTTCATTTCAGGACAAAAGAAAAGCATTGCAGTATTTCATCAAAGCAGCAGACAAGGATAATGTTTACGGAATGTATGCTGCAGGGAAAATTCTTCTTGATAGCAGAAAATCAACAGAAGTTTCAAAAGGAATACGCTACCTTTCATCAGCCGCCGATAAGGACTTTGAGCCTGCGATATACACTCTGGGCAAATATTATAGCTCATTCAATAATACAAAAGCTAAAGAATACCTTAAGCGTTCTGCGTTTGAATACAACGATCCAAATGCACAGTATATTCTTGGAAAAGTGTATCTGTCTGAAAATAAAAACGAAATGGCTGAAAAGTGCTTCCGTCAGTGCGCTTTAAATGGCAACAACAGTGGACAGCTCGCTTATGGTTTAATGCTGCTTCGTGATGGTCAAAAGAAAGCAGCATATCAATGGCTGAGAAAGTCAGCACGCTCAGGCAATGACATTGCTAAAAAGATAATAAGCGGTAAAAAAGCGGATATACCATTTGAGTTCAGACTTGCAGGCTGTATGCAGGCGCAGAGGACACTTCTTCATAAATCATCAAGTATGCTGCGCAACGCCCTTAAATCTGAGGAAGCAAAAACCGCACGTCTTATGAGAGAATTTGAGATCGAGCAGGAAATGGCGAAAGCAAAAGAACAATATCATAGCATATAAAGGGGAACTAATATGGATCTTGAAAAACTTAAGCGCATAAAAAATCTTATCATCGCAAAAATTCTTTTTGTATTTGGCTGGATATATGATCTTGCTATGCGTATTTTAAATGCGGTGAATAAAACACCTATTGAAAAAGACGAAGACCGCCGAAATGTCAGAATAAAACAATTTGCAATAGCTACATCGATACTATATGTGATCTTTAACAGCATTTTCATCTATGTTATAAAGTCATTGAGAAGTATAAGCGCCGTCAATGGCAGTGCAGATTATTCAAGAACGCACTTTATGCCGTGGAATATCATTGTTCCACCCGGATTTATGATGTTCATTTTTGAGATAATTCTTTCTCTTATAGTTGGTCTGGGAATAACGGTAAAACTGCATACACTCTACCGAATGAAAAATGACAGCAAGAACGTTAAGGGTGACAACAAGTTTATGGAGGACAACGAGCTGTTAGATCATTTTCTGGCAGTGCCTATGGATAACATCACTTCAGCAGAAAAGGCAGGAATGCTCATAGGAGAAAGCAACGGCGTCTACTACATCGAACCGGGCACATACAACACAATGACCGTAGGTGCTCCACGTTCCGGCAAGGGTGAATGCTACGTGCTGCCAAGCCTGAGGCTTATGGCGAATGCAAAAGAAAAGCCCTCTGTTATCGTTAATGATATGAAAGGCGAGCTGCTTGAACTGACCTATAAGGAATTTGCCAGAAACGGCTACAAGATAGTTACTCTTAACCTTATCGATACTGACCGTTCGGACTGTTGGAACCCTCTTCAGCTTATTATTGACGAGTACCTCACAGCTAAACACGGCAACAATGACTTGTCGCAGACTTCAAAGCTCGTCAGCTCATTCGCTCACTGCCTTACAGACGATACCCAGAGCGAGGCTATATGGACAGACTCCGCAAGGTCGCTGCTCAGTGCCCTTATATACTATTTCTTAGATAAAGGCTATGAGAAAAATGATATGTCCTGCGTTAATATGTTCAGTATCACAACATTCTTTACTGAATTTGGAATTTACAATACTGTTATCGAGGACGAAAGCGGTAACAAAAAAGAAGTCAACGCACTTGATGAACTGTTCAATGCGCTGCCTGTGGGCTGTCTTGCAAGAACATCCTATTCAACGTCAAAGTTCTCCCAGGGTGATACACGTTCTTCAATATACACTGTTCTCTCCGCAGACCTTGAGATATTCATGACGGATATGGGTGTTCAAAAGCTGACATCTAAAAATGAAATAAACTTTGCTGACCTTATCAATGAAGATCAGCCTTGCATAATATATATGCTTGTGCCATATGAAGAAAAATCACGCTATGTAATAGCTTCAATGTTTGCAGACCAATCCTTTATGTACCTTGCAAAGCAGGCAAGAAAATACCAGGGCGGCAAATTGCCACGAAAAATAGAGTATATCTACGATGAGTTTGGTCAAATGACAAAGCTTCCTGACCTCAGCAGCAAAATGAATGCTTCTCCAGGAGCTAACATTCTGTTCAATCTCTTTCTGCAGGACTATGGTCAGCTCAAAAAGTATGATAAAGAAGAGGACGGCATAAAGGGCGCTTGCAATATTCAGATATACATACTCTCTCTTAACGGAAACACTAACAAGGCGTTTTCCGAAATGATAGGAAACGAGACCATAAACTATCTTACATTCAGCGGCAGCCTATATGGCTTTATCGATCACCAAGGCGAACACGTTGACCGCAAGGCTCTGCTCGACACAACACAGTTGTCTAAGCTTCCTTTCGGCACTGCCATAGTTAAGAAAATGCGTTGTGAGCCAATACGAACTAATATCACGCCTTATCACCTTATCGAGAATAAGCCGCCAAGAATACCTGTCGAAAATCTGCCTATAAGAAACCATAACATAGACCTCTCTGCTGTGCTTTACCCATATGATGAGCTTTGGGACAGTTTGGGCGTTATAGGCAATCAGTATAGACTTGATAAGCTGAAAAATAATGCAGAAAGTGCTATGAACAAATACTATATGCAGCTTAATGATATTGAGAAAATAAAGGCTGCAGGCGGAGCGGTTTCTGAGCTTATGTATAAAGCTGCATTGGATCTTGAAAAACAGGCAAGTCAGGCGCAGCGCCAGGTCATAGAGTATCAGCAGCATATCCAACAGCTCAAAGAATTTCGTAAGAATGAAACACGAAAAATATTTGCCCAGGCTTATTCAGACAATGGCTTTCAAGAGGAAGATGACGGCTTTGATGAAAGCACAGACGAGCTTTATCTCCCTAATGACTTCCCTGCTCCTCAAAGCGAACTCCCATATGTGGATATATCCGCATTGCTTTATAAGGTCAATGGACTTGCAGGAGATGAGCTTAGCAGCCTGCTTGAAAAGAAAAACTATGCCGCTGCAAGGGGCTACATAAAGAAAATACAGAAACGTCCTGATATACGCAGCAATTTTGTTGCCGATGAATGGGCGGCACTGGAACAATACATTAATAATGAGGAATTGAAAAATGCGAATACCTAACAGCTTTGTTACACGTTTTACGCAGGCATCAGACTTGAAGCTTGCCTGTGTATTCTATAGTCTTATCCACAAGAATACAAAAAGAAATCTGCTTGGCTATGAGATCACAGTCAAGCAGACAACTCTTGTGTCACTATGCGGCTTTTCGGTATCCACTGTTAAGCGTGCGGCAAGCTCACTGCTCAAGAGTGGATTTATCAAGTCCCAGAAGCGCCAAACAAATGCTCCTGGAAAGCTTGGCACATATACATACACTATTGAAGCCGTATCTACAGCTTCTAAATATTTCACCATGGATAAAAAGCTCATAAGCAGACTGAATGGAAATGAATTCAGAGTTTATGCAATGTGCTGTAAGCTGGCTGACAGCTCGCACAAGAGTTTTTTCCAAAGCTATAATGATCTATCTAAGCTTCTTGGCATGAGCCGTCAGGACGTTCTCAGGACGATAGAAAAGCTTGTAAAAGGCAAATTCATTCGTAAGAAGAAAATCAGAACTCGTGCAGGTGATTTTACAGACAACACATATACTGTCTGCATATATGTTCATCACAGCAGAATAAAAAAAGCCTCCCGCCGCTCGAGCAGGAGGCAGAGCATTCATTGCTTTACAATGAACACACCCATTAAAAACACAAGTTCATTGTATAACAAAAAATCGGGTTTGTCAATAGGTTTTAAGAAAAAAATACGGCTTTCGGAGATTTTTTTCTTAAAAAGGGGTAGTGGGTAAAATGAACTGTCTATAACTGACCCATTCTTGATTATCTGTCTGAAATCAAATAATTGATTTTGGTTTATATACTTAGTTATTATCAAAGTTATTGATGAGTATTTGTTTTTTTATGTGAAATTCGCTTTTTTCTTTCAGACAGATATCAATTCAAGCTGTCAAAATGCCTGTTTTTGTAATATAATTATTTATTATATCAAAAAAAAGGGGATTATTATGACTATCGAAGAACTAATTGACGAAAAAACAAAACTTGAAAAACTTGTGATACAGCTTGCAGGAGAAAACCAACAGCTTAAGGACAAGTTGTCGGCTAAAAAAGCTAGTGACACTCCGTTCGCCGATCTGCTTGAAACGTGGCTGCACAACAAAAAAATGTCTGTAAAAGCCAACACATATGAAGCTTACTGCACCCAGGTCAATCACCACCTTGTGCCGTATTTTCGCAGCAAGGGTACAATGCTTTCTCAGCTCACGCCAGCAGTGCTTGAAGAATATTATTTCACAAAGCTTCAATCAGGCTTATCAGGCTCAACCATCAGGAAACATCATTCAAACATCAAGATGGCACTGAAATTTACCGTAAAGAACGGATTGACAGACCAAAATGCCGCACTTCTTGCAGAACTTCCCTCCTGTAACAAGTTCTGTGGAAACTTTCTCAACACAGAGCAATTTGATCTTGTTCTCAGCAAAATAAAACACACTGCAATTTACACACCTGTGTTTATAGCAGGAACAATGGGGCTTAGGCGCAGTGAAGTTCTGGGGCTGCGTTGGTCGGATATCAATTTTGAGCAGCGCACTATGTGCATTCAACATACTGTGGTCAAATGCGTCAAAAACCATAAAACTACGCTTATATTTTCTGACGTGCCTAAAACAAGGTCAAGCCGCCGCACACTTCCGCTGCCTGACAGTGTATACAGCTACTTGAAATGGCTCAAACACAAGCAGTGCTTGTCTTATGCAGCTAATAGGAGCAGCTATTCACGGCAATATTTACAATACATATGCGTTGATAGCAAGGGCATTCTTATACAGCCTGATGAACTTTCTGTCCGTTACATCAGACTAATGAACGAAATGCAACTCAGATGCCGCTTTCACGATCTTCGCCACACTTGCGCTTCCCTGCTCGTTCAGCATGGCGTTCCCATGAAAGCCGTATCTGCATGGCTTGGACACAGCAGTTTGGCAGTGACGAGCGATATCTACACTCACTTAACATTTCAAGAGAAGCTTAACGTTGCTAACACTATTGAAGATTACATGAAAGATATGAATGTGTCACCGTGACACATTCATAATTTTTCACATTGTACATAACATAAATAAAAAGACCTCCCAGAGCATAAACGCCCTGAGAAGTCTTAACAATGTTGACAATCAACTCAAATTGTGCTATATTAAACATAGATGAGGCAACGCAACTTACTAAGTTGGTTGTCTGTGATTATTTAAAATAACCGTTTAGTTTGACAGGCTAGCACGGTTATTTTTTTTGCTCTTTTATAATGTTGCCCAAAACCCAAACAAGCAAAATGGTCAGTGCTAAAATTGGTACATCCACTTGGCAATTACCTCCTTTCCTTTAATATCTGAAAGCAGGTCTGCTTTTTATTTCCTCATCCAAGTAATATTATACCACAAAATTTTCTTGCCGTCAAACGCATATACGAACAAAAACCGATTTTTTATTATTTTCAGAAAAAATGTGATAAATCGACCATTTTTCACTAAATTTCCACTTTGGGCGAAAATTTTATTATATCACACCAAAAAATAAAAGTCAAATTTTTCACTAACAATTCTAAAAAAAGTTTTTTTCACTATAAAAAAGACAAAAAACATATTATCTTTTATCTTTATTTCTATAAATATAAAATAAAAAATATGAGTTTAACACATAAATACTCAAAACTTAACTATTTTAGTAAAGAACGTCCTGGTGTGTCACCGTGACACATTAGGGCGTTCTATATCTTTATATCAATGCACTTGTTGACAAATATATGTTTTTGCGGTATAATATATAAAAATAGGATTATAAAGGAGAAGTTGTTTATGAAGAAATGTGTTTCTGTATTTTTGGCGGCATTAATGCTCTCATTGGTATCATGCAGTGAAAACCCTAATACTGAGGGCGGCACTGACGTGGGAACTGATACAGCCTATATTCAAGGCAAATCAGGCAACAAATACACTGTTGATGATGAATACACGCTTTCTGTTCCAACATACAAGTATGTTTTTTTCACAAATGATGATAAAGAAGAAACAGGCAAGAGTTACCTCATTGTTGACTTGGAGTATAAAAACCTTGAAACAAAATCTATCATTCTTAAAGACAGAATATCAAGTAAAGCTATATATCAGGATAAATATGAATATGATTTAGATATATATGACAATGGTGGCTATGATAGCGGCATTGCATTTGTTTTGGAGAACGATAATATTGTTAACTGTTATCATGAAATTCGTGAAGATTATGATTTAGAGCCACTTGAAAGCACCGAGTTTAGCTATGTTTATAGATTGCCAGAGGATTATGACGGATCAGACATAACAGTACACATGGATGTTGCCAATGATAAATATGATTTCACATTTGAGAAAAATGAAAATCATACTGCACTTGCACAAGAATATCTACGATAATATATTAGCCCCTAGTGTGTCACGGTGACACACTAGGGGTCATTTTGCATTTATATATAAAAGATATATTTCCCACCATTAATTTCCGCAAAAGTATTGACAAATTGACAAAATGGTGGTATAATTAATATACAGAGGAAATTTAGAGGGCATAAAAAATCGCACCCTCTAAGGCTTATAAACTCCGCCAAGAATTTATAAGCCCAGCAGCACAGATGTAAGAGGCAACTGTGAGCTTTCAGAGAATGCTATCCTCGTGCTCTATTATAGCACGTTGGAAATAGATTGTCAAGGGCTTTTCACGATGTCAAACATCTGGAAAGCTCTTTTTGCTTTTAGCTGCTGATTCAACTCATCAAAAATGCAGCTTGAAAATCAAATATCGTAAGTCCTCAAATAAGATTGAGATGAGGTCAACTGATGTGAAACACAAGCACAACAAGACATTGAGTTGTCTTTAAGTCGCTTTGAGCCATGACGTTCGTTACTGTTCAATCACGCCGATCAGGCATTCTTAACATTACAGAACATGAACACGAGCCAGCCAGTAACAGTTAAGCTAACTGCAAGCCTATGTGCCGACGCCACTATGAATTAACATCAGATGATTCGCTTAAGCTCCACAATGTGCAGCTGCCTTGACAAGGTCTAAGAGCGAAACGAAACAAATGTCACAAAACATATCCTAGCTTGTTACTACAAGCTTTCATATATGCTCAGCAAGGATACTTAAAGATACTTGCTGAGGAAAGTCCACATTTTTTATATCCTGTGGATTTTCCTTTGTGAGTATCAAAAATGATTGGTGCGCCAGAAGGGACTCGAACCCCCGACCTACTGGTTCGTAGCCAGTCACTCTATCCAGCTGAGCTACTGGCGCATTCAACTCTAATATTATATCATATGCAAGCCCCTTTGTCAATGAGTTAATGGAATTTCTCTGCTTATTTTACAGAATGTTCACATCGTTTCTTGTAGCTTCACACCTTTATCATCCCTTTAAATGCCATTGTTTTTCACACTTTTTGTCAATCAAGTGTTTGTAATCATTTGTAATACTTTTTCGGCAAACTGCTCTGTTTTTAACCGAAATTTTTGTAGATTATTTATCATTCTATGCCCTTGACTTATATTCTGATTGTGGTATAATAGTAAATGTTCAATATTATGTTGTGATAAAAGAAGCCAACCACAATATATAGTGGTTGAGCAGGATAGAATGAAAGGAAGAGTATAGGTGAAGATAATAAAAAGAAGCGGCGCTGAGAATACGTTCGATAAGGAAAAGATAGAAAATGCCGTTGCGAAAGCTAATATCACTGTGGAGGAAAAGGATAGGCTCTCTGAGGGAGAAATAGGAGAGATAGCACAGAATATAGAGGACAAATGCTCTGAAATGAATAGGGCTATGGACGTTGAAACTATTCAGGACTGGGTGGAAGCCGATATCATGCGCCATGGCAAGTATACAGTGGCAAAGCATTATATCACCTACCGCTATGAGCGTTCTATCGTCAGACAGGCTAATACTACTGACAAGCAGATACTTTCTCTTCTTAACTTCGAGAACGAGGAAGTCAAGCAGGAAAATTCCAATAAGAACCCTACTGTCAATTCAGTTCAGAGGGATTATATGGCAGGTGAAGTGAGCAAGGATATCACAAGAAGATTTTTGCTTCCTGACGATATAGTTGAAGCTCACGAAAAAGGTCTGATACATTTCCACGACGCCGATTATTTCGCTCAGCATATGCACAACTGCTGTCTTGTAAATCTTGAGGATATGCTCCAGAACGGCACCGTCATAAGCGAGGTCATGATAGAAAAGCCACACAGCTTCTCTACAGCCTGCAATATCGCTACACAATCTATCGCTCAGATAGCTTCTTCACAGTATGGCGGACAGAGTATCACACTTTCCCACCTTGCTCCGTTCGTTCAGATATCCCGTGATAAATACCGCCGTGAGGTAAAAAAGGAGTTCGCAGAGCTTAATATCCCTGCCGACGAGGATACTATAAATAAGGTAGCCGAAATGAGAGTAAAGGCTGAGATAGTTCAGGGCGTTCAGATGATACAGTATCAGGTCATCACTCTTATGACAACAAATGGTCAAGCACCTTTCGTTACTGTTTTCATGTACCTTGACGAGGTGCCTGAGGGTCAGACAAGAGATGACCTTGCGACTATCATAGAGGAAATGCTCAGACAGCGTATCCAAGGCGTAAAGAACGAAAAGGGCGTCTATATAACACCTGCGTTTCCTAAGCTAATATATGTCCTTGAAGAGGACAACATAAGAGAAGGCTCAAAATATTGGGAGCTTACAAAGCTTGCTGCAAAGTGTACCGCAAAGAGAATGGTGCCTGACTATATAAGCGAAAAGAAAATGAAGGAGCTTAAGGTAGACAAGAACGGAAATGGTCAGTGCTACCCTTGCATGGGCTGCAGAAGCTTCCTTACAACATATCTTGACGAAAACGGCAAGCCTAAATATTACGGCAGATTCAATCAGGGCGTTGTTACAATAAACCTTGTGGACGTTGCCTGCTCGTCATATAAGGATACGGATAAGTTCTGGAAGATATTTGATGAAAGACTTGAGCTTTGCAGACGTGCGCTTATGCTCCGTCACGAAAGACTTAAAGGCACTCCGTCAGACGTTGCGCCTATCCTTTGGCAGAACGGTGCATTGGCAAGGCTTAAAAAGGGCGAAACAATCGACAAGCTCCTGTTCGGCGGATATTCCACCATATCACTTGGCTATGCAGGTCTTTGCGAATGCGTAAGATACATGACTGGCAAGTCACACACAGACCCTTCAGCAACGCCTTTTGCACTTGAAGTTATGCAGCACCTTAATGATGCCTGCGCAAAGTGGAGAGCGGAAACAAACATAGATTTCAGCCTTTACGGCACGCCATTGGAGTCCACAACATACAAATTTGCAAGATGTTTGCAGAAGCGTTTCGGTGTTATCGAGGGTGTAACAGACAGAAACTACATCACAAACAGCTATCATATCCATGTTACCGAGAACATCGACGCATTTGACAAGCTCACCTTTGAGTCACAGTTCCAAGCTCTCTCACCAGGAGGAGCTATCAGCTATGTGGAAGTGCCGAATATGCAGAACAACATAGAGGCTGTTCTTGCAGTTATGCAGCATATTTACGACAACACCATGTATGCAGAGCTTAACACAAAGAGCGACTACTGTCAGAAGTGCGGTTTTGACGGTGAGATAAAGATAGTAGAAGATGACGGCAAGCTTGTATGGGAGTGTCCGAACTGCGGCAACAGAGATCAGAACACTCTGAACGTTGCAAGGCGCACCTGCGGCTACATCGGCACGCAGTTCTGGAATCAGGGCAGGACTCAGGAGATAAAGGAGAGAGTTTTGCATTTGTGATTCCCCAAAAATGGAATTGTGGCGATTTAAAACCCAAAATTTTTTTCTAGCGAAATCGCAAAATTTTGAACATTATAGCCGTTAAAACTCAAAAGTTCAAAAATCAAAACTCGTCAAAAAAATTAACATTATAGCAAGGAAAACTCAAAAACTCAAAACTGCAAAATCCGAAAATAATGAACATTATTATTGACATAAAACAGCAAACAGCATATAACTATCGGGGCAATACAAAATCGTATTGCCCTGCGTTGTATGTATGAAAGGAGCGGAAAATGAATTATTGTGAGATAAAGAAAACCGATATTGCCAATGGCTCAGGTGTGAGGGTCACGCTGTTCGTATCAGGTTGCAGACACCACTGCAAAGGCTGTTTTCAGCCTGACACTTGGAACTTTGACTACGGCAAGCCTTTCACAGATACCACCGCAGACGAGATAATTAACGCCCTCTCAAAGGGCTATATAAAAGGGCTTACGCTCCTTGGCGGCGAGCCTATGGAGCCTGAGAACCAGCCTGAGCTTACAAAGCTCCTCCGCCGTGTGAAAACAGAACTTCCCGACAAGGACGTGTGGTGCTACACAGGCTGTACCCTTGAAACTGACCTGCTTGCAGGCTCAAAGTCCCCATACAGAACGCAGTACACAGACGAAATGCTGAGCCTTATCGACTACCTCGTTGACGGCGAATTTGTTCTCGAAAAGAAAAACATCTCACTGAAATTCAGAGGATCTGAAAATCAGAGGATACTTCATAAAGAGGACGGCATTTGGCTGCCTTGCGAAGATATGTAAAACAAAACCGCTCCCCGTGACATCACGAAGAGCGGTTTTTTATACAAATTGTAGGGGGACGGCGTCCTCGACGTCCCATTTATTGACCATGTGTCATGCTCTTGACCTTACTTTTCAGACTTTGTAAAGAATATCGCCTTTATAAGCTGGATAACGAGCATAGAGCCAAAGCTTAGAATGTATATCCACGCAAACTGCATACCTGTCATGTCTGCTATCTTGAAAAGTCCTTTAAGCGGTGGAACAAGCAGAACGGAGTTTAAAAATACCATTCCAAGACCGAACGCCATAAGACCAAACTTGTTGTTGAAAAAGTCCTTTGAGAAGATAACAGGTCCTTTTTTCTTGCAGGAGAATCCGTGGAACAATCTTGCAGAGCAAAGCACTGCGAATGCCATCGTCATACCAAGAGCTGCGCTTGTCTTGTTTCCCATAAGGAAAGCCGAAGCTACTGCTATCGCTATAACTACGCCATACAATGCTATCTCGCCCAGGAAAGGACGTGTGAGTATAGATTCGTTTGCGTTTCTTGGCTTGCGTTTCATGACCTCTTCGGAGTGAGGTTCAAGACCCAAACCGATAGCAGGAAGCGAGTCTGTAAGCAGATTAATAAACAGCAAATGTATTGCCGCAAACGGAACAGGAAGTCCAAGCAGTGAGTTGAAAAGCACCACAAGAATTGCCGCAAAGTTGCCCGAAAGCAGGAAGAGTATAGCCTTTTTAATGTTCTCGTAAATGTTTCTTCCGTTTCTTATGGCCTTGACTATAGTTGCAAAGTTATCGTCTGCAAGCACCATTGAGGCAGCGTCCTTTGAAACCTCAGTTCCTGTGATGCCCATTGCAACGCCCACATCAGCCTGCTTTAACGCAGGTGCGTCGTTCACTCCGTCGCCTGTCATGGAAACTATACAGCCGTTTGCCTGCCAAGCCTTTACGATCCTTATTTTATGCTCAGGTGTAACACGAGCGTAAACAGCCTTGTCCTTTACAAAGTCAACAAGCTCTTCGTCTGAATAAGCGTCAAGCTCGTGACCCTCAACAGCCTTTGAGTTGTCGTCAAGAATACCTATCTCACGGGCAATAGCCGAAGCCGTAACGATATGGTCGCCTGTTATCATGACTGGCTTTATGCCTGCCTTGCGGCATTCCGCAACAGCCGCCTTTGATTCCTCTCTCGGAGGATCCATCATAGCAATAAGACCGACAAACTCCAATCCGTCCTCGTCCTCTGGACATACGGTATCCTTGTCGAATTTTTTCTCTGCAAATGCAAGTATACGCAGACCTTTTTCCGAAAGCTCTGCCACACGCTGGGTTATAACAGCCTTTTCCTCGTCGCTTGAAGTTATCCTGTTTATAAGAACGTCAGCCGCACCCTTTACATATAGCACATTCTCGCCGTCGATAACGTGCAGAGTTGACATAAGCTTTCTGTCTGAATCAAATGGTATCTCAGAAATTCTAGGGAGATCTTCCCTCACCTTGTCAGTGTCGATACCAAGCTTTGTGCCGAAGTTGATAAGCGCCGTTTCAGTCGGGTCGCCTATCTCAACGCCGTCCTTACAGCTTGAATCGTTGCAAAGGATCATGGCTCTTGTCATAGTCTTGACCTTTTCATCATCAAGATCAACAGCGTCAGTGTCGATTATCCTGCCATCTACCATTATTTTTCTGACCGTCATCTTGTTCTGTGTCAGTGTACCGGTCTTGTCAGAGCATATTACAGAAACACTGCCCAAGCCCTCAACAGCCTGAAGCTTTCTTATGATAGCATTTTCCTTTGACATTTTCTGTGTGCCGAAAGAAAGCACAATAGTAACGATAGAGCTGAGAGCCTCAGGAATAGCCGCAACAGCAAGTGCGATAGCGAACATGAACGAATCCATAAGCTTGCCGCCACGAAGCACACTAAGTCCGAACACTACTGCACAGACAATAAGTATAGCAATGGAAAGTTTCTTGCCGAACTCGTCAAGCGTGTTTTGGAGAGGCGTTTTTCTCTCTGATGCGTTCTGAATAAGCGAGGCTATCTTGCCCACCTCAGTGTCCATACCAACCTCAGTGACAAGCATTTTTCCTCTGCCGTATGTGACAAAAGAGCCTGAATAAACCATGTTAGCACGCTCAGCAAGAGGCTTTTCGCCCTCTATATCGCTCATATCCTTGTCGATATTAACGCTCTCGCCTGTGAGCGCAGACTCGTTCACCTGAACAGACGCGCATTCTATCAGCCTGCCGTCTGCACATATCTGGTCGCCTGCTTCGATAAGAAGAATGTCGCCCACTGCGATCTCCTCAGAGGGGATAATGACCTTTTCACCGTTACGAAGCGCCTTAGCCGTCGGTGCAGAAAGCTTTTTAAGGTTCGTCAGTGACTTTTCAGCCTTGACGGTCTGAACTGTACCCAAAATAGCGTTCATTGTGATAACAACGAGAATTACCGCACAGCTCTCAACGTCTTTCATGAAAGCTGAAACTATCGCAGCAATAATGAGTATAAGCACAAGGAAGTCCTTATACTGCTCTAAAAAAATAACGGGAATGGACTTTTTCTTGCCTTCCGTGATAACATTTCGTCCGAACTTTTCGCAGTTTTTCACTGCCTGCTCGGTTGAAAGACCATTTTCACCTGATGAAAACTCAGTGTAAAGCTGGTCAAGTTTTTTTTGATACTGCTTCATAAAATACCACCTTTTTTTATTTTTTCCTGTAAATATTGCCGATATACCCTTCAAAGCCTCCTTTTCTCATAGGCTCAGTAAAATAAACGCATAAAAAATCGGCAAGACGTTTATTGGGTAAACTGCGCCTGTGGCAATTTAATCAATAAAAGTCTCGCCGTTTAGATATGCAGCGGTCCCTCATCGGAACGTATTGACGCAAACATAAACGGATCTCTCCGCCAGCTACTCTCTTTTACTATGAGGTTATTATAACCTATATTTTTGATTTTGTCAATAGTTTTTTATATATTTTATTGTACATTTGCAACGCTTCATATCATCAAAAAAGTGGGTCTTTGAGACCTGACTTTTGTATAAAAAGTCCTTGGACATATGAAAAAATATATGGTATAATAATTATAACAATGAGCAGCGACAGCGTAAGTCCGATTGTATTCGGACTTGTGCTGTTTTTTTATGCGCAAAAAACGGGAGGTAATGAAATATGAGCGAAGAAGCTCTGAAAGAAAACAAGATGGGCGTTATGCCCATGCCGAAACTCATGCTGAGCATGGGTCTGCCTATGATAATTTCAATGATAGTTCAGGCGTTTTACAATATCGTTGACAGCTATTTCGTAAGCAGGATAACAGATGATACAGTTGAGCACATAGGCGAATATGCCGTAAACGCCCTAACCCTTGCATACCCTGTCCAGCTTTTGATAATCGCTGTAGGCGTAGGCACAGGCGTTGGAATAAATGCCTTGCTCTCCAGAAGCCTTGGAGAAAAGAATTTTGAGCGTGCAGGCAAAATAGCAGGCAACGCCATTTTCATAGGTCTTTGCACCTACATCGTGTTCATGCTGTTCGGATTTTTCGGCACTGACGCATTTTTGAAAACACAGACCCATGATAGTCTTGCTCTAAAGCTTGGGGGCGAATATCTAGGCATATGCTGTGTGTTGTCATTCGGTGCAGTAGGTTCAATGATATTTGAAAAGCTTTTGCAGGCAACAGGCAAAACTATCCATTCCACCATTGCTCAGCTTGTAGGCGCAATAGCCAACATCGTCCTTGACCCTGTCCTGATCTTCGGTCTTGGCCCTTTCCCAGAGCTTGGAGTAAAAGGTGCGGCATATGCCACTGTCATCGGTCAGGTACTCACAATGGTCATAGGCGGCGTGCTTCATTTTGTGTGCAACAAAGAGATACCAAGCGGCATGAGGTATTTTATACCCCAGCGCAAAATGATAACAAACATTTATAGAATAGGCATTCCCGCCATAATAATACAGGCTCTTATGTCCGTCATGACCTACGGTCTTAATGTCATACTCAACAGGATAGGTCAATCCGCCGTAACAGCCTATGGTATCTATTATAAAATACAGCAGTTCGTATTCTTTGCATCATTCGGCATGAACAACACTATCATTCCGGTTGTATCATACAACTACGGCAAAGGGGACAAAGCAAGAGTTCGTTCAGGCATAAAATACGGTATGCTCTACACGTTGGGACTCATGCTCCTTGGCATTATAGGCTTGCAGCTTTTTGCTTCTCAGATATGCCATGTATTCTCACTGTCAGCGGATACGGAGATATTCGCCACCTACGCCATAAGGATAATCACTTTAGGCTATCTTTTTGCAGGTGCAAACATAGCCTATCAGGGAATTTTTCAGGCGCTCGACCATGGCATAGCTTCTCTTGTGCTTTCCCTTATCAGACTTTTAGTTATCCCTCTCCCCGCGGCTTATCTTCTCACCCTTACCTCCTCAGCAGGCAAGATAGTATGGGCAGCCGTTCCGTTCGGCGAGCTTGTAGGCACTGTCGCCGCCATTGTGATAATGGGCAGGATAAAACGTGAGATAAAGCTCAAAGACTAAAACACTGCCCTTGATTATTATTCCAAAAGGTGCTATAATAGCATTGGTGATAATAATGAAAAGGAAAATACTTGTAGGTCTGCTTACCGCCGTTATCTTTTTGGCTTGCGCCCTTGTGATAAATATAACCCCAAAGGTGGAGAAAGGTTCAGTTGTGCTGACCTGTGACGGAAGCAAATATGAGCTTCCCGGCACTGAAAAGACACGATACTGCAACGGCAAGAGCGAGAGCCTTTCCGCTGAAGAGAGCTTTGAAGATCTGCTCTCCTCTGTACCGTCATTTAATATAAAGGCAGATGTAGATAAGGACGGCAATGTTACCCTTAAAACCCCTATGTCCGTAGAAGTCACAGGGGACAGGCTCGGTGACGTGCTTTACACTGTCTACAGCTATGACGGAAAGGTGCTTGCCAAGGAGTCCAAAAAGCTAGAGCTTCCAAAAGAGGATATTGACGGCTGTCTTGTGAAAATAAAAATTACATGGGGCAAGAAAGACACAAGCTATCTTGAAGAAGATTACTGGTTTGCCGCAATGTACAATACTGAAAGATAACAAAAAACGTCGGACGAATTTGAAAACGTCCGACGTTTTGTTTTTTAACATATTTGAAATCCGATTATACCCACCATACAAATAACGCTGCCGATAAATCTCAGCTTTGTGATAGGCTCTTTTCTTATGAGCGCTATAACAAACAGCGAACACAGTATCATAGGCTGGATAAATGACGCACTCGCAAGACTCACAGCAATAACAGCGTTCTCCGCAAGCAGACCTGCCACATTCGGAATCTTTGTAAGCACAACCACCCATGCACCCTTTTGATTTTTCTTGAATATCTCCAAAGGCTTTGCCCTTGGCAGAAGTATGATAGCCATAAGTATAAGCGCAAAGAACAGCGCCATGGTCGAGGATATGTAATTCTCCGACGCTCTTACAACTATGCCGTAACCGTATCTTGCCAAAAGATAGAACACCAGAGGAACAACTATCCTGCGGTAATTTATATTCCCGCTGTCCGTTCTGCCTGATTTTGCGATAAAAACAAGTCCTGCAACAGTAAGCACGATAAAAAGGAACTTGAAAATGCTCGGCTTTTCACCAAGGAAAATATCCGTTGCATAGGACATGAAAAGGGTGATACCAAGCCAAGCCTTAAGCTCAAAGGCTGATATTTCATCAAGGATAATAGCCGAAAGCTTAAATTCAAGGATCTTCGACAAGCACAGCAGACCTATCGCCGCAAATGACTGCCAGCTAAGCGTAATAGTCCTGTCGAGGAAAGGCAAACAGCAGGCCATGAAAACAGCCGTTGCCGCCGCCATTAAGAATCCAAGCTCATCGCCGTTGAATTTTGCCGTTGAAACAGCGTACTTGTCACTAAGGGAACATATCGTGTAGCATACAACTACAAGTATAAGCAAAAACATTATTTTTCTTCTTCCTTACTCTATGATTTTCTAAGACCTGTATGCTGTGAAACATACGAAATAATGGGCGACCCAAGGTCGCCCCTACGCAAAGCCGATTTATCAGTTCTTTTTATTTTTCACAAGCCATACTACCGCCAAAATACCAAGTACCACTGAGAACAGAGTAGCAATGGCTAGACATATCCAGCTTGCATACTGACTTTGTATAAATTCGTTCTGCGATTGGCTTCCTATAAGGGTATCTACCCCCGATTGCGAGCCTAATGCTGAGAACAGTATTATAAACGCCATTCTCACGTTCATCACGCAGGCTATAACGCTGTAAATATGCACTATACCCTGAAAAAGGCACACTCCACAGTCGTCCTTTACATAGCTTTTCACTCCAAGCACCGCACATATCACCGACAGCGCCGTGTAGATAACGAATGCCACAAAAAGCACTATCGTTGGCACTTTTGCCCCCTCGGTTTTCACTATCATGCTCATAAGCCCAGCCATACAACCCATGAACACAGCCGCTGACGCAAGCCCTGCTACAGACCATTTTCTGTATAAAAGCTCTGACTTTTTTATCTGCTCTTTCTTTATCTGCTTAGGCATTTTCGTCCTCCGTGTTTTTGTTTTCAAGCTCCTCCTCAGATATCTTGAAGCGTATCCTGTCTATTTTCTGCTCGTCCTCCATTTTAACTGTCATCTCAAAAGGCGGACAGCTTATAGTTTCATTCTGCTCAGGAAGTCTGTCAAGCATATCCATTATCCAGCCGCCGAGAGATGTTCTTTCGGTTTCGATAGTGTCCTCCGGCAGACCTATCCTGTCAAGAAAATCCGATACCGAAAGCTCCGCCGACGCTTCATAAACACCGTCGCTTATTTTCACAAGAGATGTATCCTCCTCGTCGCTTTCATCATATATCTCGCCCACAAGCTCCTCTATGATATCTTCAAGAGTACAAATACCCTCCGTGCCGCCGTATTGGTCAAGCACCACCGCCATATGTACCTTTTTGCGCTGCATCTGCTTTAAAATATCCGATATTTTGCGGCTCTCGGTTATATAAAGAGGCTTGTTCATTATAAGGCTTATGTCCGTCTTGCCCTTGAGATACATTTCAAAAAAGTCAGACTGGTGGATAAGTCCCACAATGTGGTCAATGTCCTTGTCATAAACAGGAAGCCTTGAAAACTTTGTCTGCACAAAACGTTTTTTTATGCTCTCCATATCCTCATGAAGCTCAACGCCCTCGATATTTACTCTCGGTACAAGTATCTCGCTTATGGTTATCTCATCAAAATCAAGTGCCGAACGCACAAGCTCCGACTCCTGCTCTTCAAGTACACCCTCGTCCTGTATCTCGTCTATAATATATTTAAGCTCTTCCTCAGTAACAGACGGCTCGCTGTTCTTGTTGCCCACAAGCTTTGAAACACCGCTTTTTATGCCCATAAAGATAGCTGTTATAGGCGTGATGATAAACATGAATGCGGAAAGCGGAGCCGCCATAAGAATAGAGAACCGCTCAGAATTTTCCTTTGCAAGGCTCTTAGGCAAGATCTCACCAAAAATAAGCACAAGCACCGTCATGACTACAGTAGCCAGACCCACGCTTCCCTTGCCGAACTTCTCCGTAAAAAGCACCGTTGCAAGTGAAGATGAAGAAATGTTCACCACGTTGTTTCCAACAAGTATAGCAGTGAGTGCCTTGTCAAAATTATCGCATATGTTCATTGCCTTCTTTGCAGACTTGTTTCCGTCGTCTGCAAGTTTTTTAAGCCTTATCCTGTTGCATGAAGAAAACGCTGTCTCCGTTGCAGAACAAATAGCAGACAGCATAAGAAGCACAGCGATGATAACAACTTTCATAAAATAAAAATATCCTTTCAGGTCAGAATATAAATTTGCTGCCCTAGTTATAAAAATAGCACTAAAGGCAGTCATGAAAACTGACTACATATAGTTATCATAACATATTTTTTAACCAATTGCAACAGTATTGTTGAAAAAACGATGTAAAAGAGTTATAATATTCTTTGTGTTCATAATATTCATATGCACAAAAGGAGATAACAGAAATGACAAAGAAAGATAAAGACATTTTCGACAAAATAATGGACTGGAAGATATTCGGCTGGTTCAGACCCTTTTACGTCAAAAACAAGGAAATGCTTTTGTATCTGTTTTTCGGCGTACTCACCACCGCAGTCAGCTTTGTGACCGCAGGCATCTCAAAAGTGCTTTTGGAGCAGGCAGGCATAGGCAAGGGCGGTGTTTCCACCACAAGCACCGTCATATCATGGATATGTGCAGTAACATTCGCATACATAACCAACAGGATATGGGTTTTCGAGTCTGAAGCAGAGGGCAAAAAGGCGATAATCTCCGAAGCGGCTTCATTTTACGGCGGCAGGATATTCACTCTTCTTGTAGAAATGTTCATGATGTGGCTCGGCTACTCACTTCTCAGCTTCAACTATTGGGTAACAAAGATAGTGGCAAACGTTGTTGTGCTGATACTTAACTATGTCATCAGCAAGCTTGTGGTCTTCAGAAAGAAATAAGCATACAAAAAAAGGCGCTGTAAAAAAAGCGCAACAAAGCCCGTGGATTCCCTCGATATGGAAGCCCACGGGCTTTAATATATCACACAGCAAAAAAGAACTATCTAATCTTGAAAAAAGGGTACAGCAAACACAGCGGCACAAAAACTGCGTTTTTGCCGTGTTGAAAATGTG